>ENA-OQAJ01000521-OQAJ01000521.1-human-gut-metagenome-genome-assembly--contig:-NODE-521-length-11935-cov-2.401507_pt1 | contig 11935 bp, 17 predicted proteins | sample MGYA00242736_ERZ504529 | MGnify/ENA primary metagenome ERZ504529 (study PRJEB26092, sample SAMD00036275) | human gut metagenome | host: Homo sapiens | study: EMG produced TPA metagenomics assembly of...
ACATTTTCCACAGTGATTTCCATATCAAGTTTTTTCTGTTTCCTCGATAAAATCCTGAAATCTTTTATTATCTGCATCAATATGCATGATTGTCAGCTTTTGTTTGTCTTCGTGAAACGACGATGAGGGGAGCTTAGATAAGCTCCCCGTATCTCCACATCCTGTAATAAGCAAACATACTGTAGTTATGAAAATTACAACACTTTTTTCTACGAATTTCACCTCTGTTTTTTATCTTGCCATCTGTCCTCTTTGACATCAATGGTGCAAACGGTGCATGTGGGTGTGTCTGATACCAGTAAGCCACGCTTGCCACATCATCCTGACGTTCAAATAATCCTCTGTAACCTACTCCAATCTGCTGAATGGTCACACGCAGATCCTCATCAAAACAAATCGGATCCTGAATATGCCAGCGATAGAAACCTCTCATCGGCGGACAGTCATCATTATGATAGAAATTATGGATCAGCTCATCATGAGCAGAATAGTATGGGTAGCCCAGATATGGTGTATTATAATTTTGTTCCACAGTCTTTCCGTCCACCTGCTTTGCAAAACTCCAGGAGCCTCCAAAATAATCTTCTGTTCCGGTTCCGCAGATTGTGGGATATTCATCATCACCGTCAATATAGAATTTCATTTCACCTTCGCCCCACCAGTAACGTTCCAGTGTGGTAAGTGCAATATAAGTTCCTACATAATGACCTTTTCCTTTTACTCCGTCAAGGTTGTATAATCTTTCTGCTTCTCTGTCAGTCGCTCTCGCCTCCACTGTGCATGGAAATAAGTAATATCATCCGGAAGCTCATCATACAGACAGTAATCTACCTGATAGAAAAATGCCGGAATTTTTATTTGCATGCTGATTTTCCAGAGTAATTTTTGCTTTTTTCTTAAACGGCATCGGGAAGTAACAGTTAAATCCTCTGCTTGGCACCACTGCCATTGGGACAGAATTTACAATACACTCTCTTCCAAAACCACAGCAAAAGAAATCTCCGAGAGGACTTTCCACAGATGGTGTTTCCTCATCATCCCAGTACATACGGATGACCAGATCTCTCAATACAAAACAATCTGCATCTGTTGTCTTGTTATCCACTGTAATCCAAATATGATTGATTTCTCCCGGACCTTCCATCTCTGCAAGAGTTACAGTTGCACCCGGCTCAATATCTCTCAGGCAGGGACTTCCTTTTCTGGACGGTCCCAGATGGCTCGCTGCCATTCCGCCTTTACCTTTTTCTCCGTGTGGATTCTCTGCATTGATTGCACGGCTTCTTCCATGTTTTGACAGAGCAATTCCACCAAGTCCACCTTTAAATGACTGATACATAATGTTTTCCTCCAATATTCTTAGCATTCAGATAATCAGGCTTTTACTCCTCCTGCCATTATACCATCCATGATCTGCTTTTCAAAGACTGCAACAAAAATAATGATAGGCAGAAGTATGATCCATCCCATTGCACTTACCAGATCCCACGGAACTCCATACATGTTGTCACGCAGTGGAAGCTGTACAATGGCAACGGAAAGAACCTGAATACCATTTGAATAAAACAACGGTGTGAAGAAGTTATTCAGGCAGGTAATAAAGTTGATAATACATACAGTTGCGATTGCAGGTTTCATAAGAGGCAATACGATTGTAAAAAGTCTCTGTGAAAAAGTTGCACCGTCAATCGCTGCTGCCTCTTCCAGTGAAATAGGGATTTCCCCCACAAAGTTTCTCAGAATCAGAACCGTAAATGGGATAACAGTACTGATATAAAGCAAAATCAGTCCGGGATATGTATCATATAATTTTACTTTCTGCATGAACTCATATAATGGTCTTGCTGTAACAACTTCAGGAATTAACATAGTTGCAATAATAAATGCAAAAGCAATATTGATTCCTTTTGTAGTGAAACGTGAGAATCCGTATGCAGCCATTGCACAGAGTACAGTACTGATAACCAGTGTAAGACCTACGATCAATACTGTATTTCCCACTTTTGATAAAAGTCCTACGTTCTCGATCAGAAACTTATAGCTTTCCAGTGTCGGATGATCCGGCAGATAATCAATCGGTGTTTTGAATAATTCTCCGGAAGGTGTAATAGAGGAAATAAAAAATCCAGTATACCGGAAACAGGATAATAAATGAGACAATTGCAAACAGTACCCATCTTCCACCTGCCATTACACCATGATATATGTTATATTTTCTTGAATCTTTTTTCATGGTATTTCCTCCTTTAGTTATCAATCTTGTTCATAACACGTATATTCAGCCAGCTGAATACTGCCATTACAACAAACAGTAACATTGCCAGTGCAGATGCATAACCGACATTCAGATTTGTAAACGCCTCTGTCGTGATTCTGTATGCGATCAGTGCCGTATCTTCTCCAGGACCACCTGAAGTCATAGAATATACAATATCAAAGGTTGTCAGTCTCCATAAAGTAAATGGAATAGATAAAGTCAGTACATTTTTCAGTATCAACGGTAATGTAATTCTGAAGAAACACTGGATTCCATTTGCACCGTCTACTTTTGCGGCTTCATAGATATCACCCGAAATAAACTGCAGACCGGATAATACAAGAATCGCAAAGAACGGAAGATCTTTCCACAGATCCACGGCAATTACAGCAGCTCTTGCAGATCCTGTATTGATCAGCCAGCTATTCTGGTATCCATGGACAAACAATCTGATAAAGTCATTGATCAGACCATAATCATTATTAAATGCCCATTTTGCAGCCATACCTACAACAACTGCCGGCATTGCCCAGGGAATCAGTACAATCGTACGAAGAAAACGACGTCCCTTAAATTTCATATTTAATATCAGAGCAAGACCTACACCTAATATTACATGGAATATCATTGATACTACTACAAAAATCACTGTAAAACGTATAGATGTAAGCACTTTTGGGATCTGAAAAAATTTTTCAGGTAATTCTGAATTCCACAGAATTCATTAATTCCGGACAGAATTTTAATATCAAAAAAACTATTTCTAACTGTCATTAAAATCGGATACAAAGTCGTAAATCCACGAATAATAACCACAGGTAACACCAACAGCCACGGAATCCATTTCATTGATTTTTTACTGATTGTCACAGGTACTCCCTCCTTCATATCTTTAAGCACAGGTATAAAGCAGATTTTTCTGCTTTATACCTTCATTATTATGTCAGTTTTTATGTGTCAGTATTTCAAAAGACTTTAAACGAATACCGTTTTTACTGATATGTATCAACGACTTCCTGTGCTTTTTACAGAACTCATCTACTGTGATCTCATCTTTCATGCAGGACTGGAAGATAGTTCCCATATCACTGATGAACTCCATTGTCTGTGCTACCAACGGACGTCCCTGTACGTTGCACTCTTCTGCATACTGGCTGTATATTTCTTTTGCAGGATCAGTATCCGGAACAACTTTTTCTGCAACATCCTTTCTTGCAGGATATCTGTCAAATGCTTTATAGGATGCTTCCATTCCACCTTCATCTGCCATATACTGCAGGAATTTAATGGCTGCATCTTTGTTTTTGGATGCACTGTTCAGCACATAGCTCCAGGAATCTGTAAAGATTGCTCGCTCTCCATTGCCGCTGAAATCAGGTACCATTGCCATGTGGATCTTGTCAGCTCCCAGCATATCTGCCTTTGCATAATCCGTACCTAAGCCCCACATAAACCAGCATCCGTATTTGCCATCATTGATTTTTGGATTCATCTGATCATATTTATCTGCGATCTGATCAACAGGTGTTTCTTTGTTGGCAACCAGATCATGAAGGAACTGAATTGCTTCTTTATTTTCTTCTTTTGTCCAGTCGAAGTAGTCACCGCCAAACATATTTACAAACTGTGCAATTTCATTAAATGCATATGTCTTTTCCCAGGAACCGCCGTATCCGAAAACGTCCATCTTTTGAAACTGCTTCCATGTATTTCATGAAATCTTCTTTTGTATCAATGGATTCGATTCCCACCTCATCCATAATTTCCTGATTTACCCAAAATGCAAGATATCCTGTATATCCCGGAACTCCTACAATATTTCCATCCTTATCTGTGATCATATCCTGAATATAACCCTGCGCAAACTGATCAATGATATCATCTGTCATAACCGTGTCATTCAGACCTTCCAGCCATCCGGAATTCTTGAATGCAGCACTCATTTCATCGTTGATTTCGACAATGTCTACGGAAGAATCTCCTGTAGAAAGAATCGTTGTAATCTTCTGCTGACGTGTGTCTGTATCTGTCGGAGCTGCAATAACATTGATATTTAAACCTGTTGCCTCCTCTACATTTGCAAGCCAGTCATCAAAATCCGGGTCAGTAGTGTTAACGCTGTATAAAGTAAGATCATATTTCTCCTCTGCTGATACACTTACAACATTCCCCATCATTCCTGCCACCATTGTTGCAGCTAAAACTGCACTTAACACTTTTTTCCTCATATTCTCTCCTTTTCCGAACAGTTCTCTCGCATCAACTGTTCTGTGTTATTTGGTAATTAAAGAATAACAAAAACACTCTTTTTACTAAATACAATTTCTTTTGATTGATTTATATTATTTTTCGTTCTATTGTTTTTTTCATTCTGATTTTTTATAATACAGATAGCAGATGAACACTGTGTTGCATCTTTACAGAATTGCTGTATAATATGGCAATCTTCAAAAAGATACCTGATAAAATCAAACCTATTCATATAAGGAGTATTATGTGTAATGAAACTCAACTTGAAAAAAATAAATTATCATAAATGGATTCCTTCCAGATTTTCCTCATTTCAGGCAAAACTCCTGATTGCCTTTCTGGTTGCAACCCTGCTTCCTCTGACACTTGTTGCACTGGTCAGTTACCATGTTTCCTATAATCTTGCCAGAGACCGAATCACAAACTCTGCATTGATGTCTGATGAACAGCTTATTTTTCAGCTTAACAGCCGTCTGAACCAGACCGAAAACGTTGCTGACACCATCCAGTATCAGATGTACGCTTTTGAACACTCTTCCCCAGATCAGGTTAGCACCATGCAGGCATTAACATCCATGAGAAGCAATATTTCATTATATAAATCTACATTTGATTTCTTTCATATATATGTTTTTTTAAAACCGGAACAAACCGGAGCTGATGAGGGTATATATTTCTTTTCCACAGATAAACTTTTCAATTATGGAATCAGCGAATCTGAATTACATTCCATAGGTTCTTCTTCCCTGTGGCTGTTAAAGAAAAATACCACCTTACCCAGAGTTATATCTGCTTCCAAAAGAAGCGCAAATACACTGCTGTGTTTTCGTGCTCTTCAGGACAAATCCAGCAATGTTCTCGAATATGCTTATTGTATTGCACTTGACTGCGATGAATTTTCCCGGTATCTTCAGACTTCTGCTTCTGATACCGCAATTTCCAGTTACATTCTGACACCACAGGGACAAATTGCAGCTCACAGTGATTCTTCCCGTAATCAGACCTGGATTTCAGATTCAATAAAACAGATGTTTCTGGAAAATACCAATTCCTTCTTTAAAGACAATGACATCTACTATAACTGCCGCACTCTGGATAACGGTTGGCTGCATATTACGGAAATCCCGGAAAACTATATCAAAAGCAATACACAGGTACTGATCAAAACACTGTTGATCACTGTAATTATTTCTCTGCCGCTGACTATTTTTATTGTAATCTTTTTTTCCAGGAAACTGACAAGCAGAATTGCCGCACTGTCCTATGCCATGGAATCCTTTCATCTCGGACATGATCCGGAGCACCTTTCCATCATCACACTCCCGCATCCGGCTGATGCTTCCAATTATGATGAAATAGACAATCTGGGGATTACTTTTGAAGATATGCAGCACACAATTGCCCAGAATCTGAAATCTATTGTCAGTCTCTCCATTAATGAAGAGCGCCTGAAATATCAGCTGTTACAGTCACAGATCAACCCACATTTCCTCTACAATATCCTTGGAACCATCCGAACCTGCCAGGCACTTGGCAAATTGGATATTGCAGATCAGATGCTGACAAATCTGACTGCCTTTTACCGACTGACACTGAGAAAATCAAAAGAACTGATACCGATCAAAGACGAGCTGGAAATTGCCCGCCTATATCTGGAAATGGAGAAACTCTGCCATAAAGATAATCTTAACTGGGAGATCAATGCCGAAGACGGAATAGAAAATTTCACGATCTGCAAATTTACATTACAGCCATTCCTGGAGAATTCTATCCTGCACGGTCTTTCAGCCGATACACCTGAAGTTTTTATTTCCATTCAGGTACTCTACGGTGATGATACCGTAGTGATATCCATTGAAGACAATGGAGCCGGAATGTCTCCGGAGACACTGGAACAGCTCCGATATGCCATAGACAACAAAGTCATAAATTACGAAAAACATTTTGGAATTTCAAATGTAAGCGCCCGCATTTCCAATCCTTTGTACGGTAACGGCTCTGTGCGTATTGACAGCCATCCCGGAAACGGTACCTATGTCACAATTGAATTTCAACAAATGGAGGATACAGATGAGGAAAATAATGATTGTAGATGACAATTATCTGTCAGCAGAAGGAATTGAAAAGAACATAGACTGGGAAGTTCTGAACGCAGAAATCGTACATATCTGCTACAACGGAACCTCTGCGATAGACGCTATGAAAAAAAGAACCTGTAGATTTGATCATCTCAGATATTGAAATGCCGGATCTGGACGGAATTTCAATGAGCAGGCAAGCACTGGATATTAATCCAATGGTAAAAATCATACTGATCAGTGCCTATGATAAATTTGAATATGCAAGACGCGCTCTGCTTCTTGGTGCATTGGATTATATTGAAAAACCTCTGGATTACGCATATCTGATCCAGAAAGTAAAAAATGCTTTTGCCCTGATGGAACGTGAGCAGAAAAATCTGCAGTTGCTTAAACAGAGCAGGCCTTTGCTTATCGAAAAAATTTTTCCGTGATATCACTCATCCGTTCCAGGCAGGAGGCTTCCTATCGTCTCAAACCTTATCTGAACTACCTGAACCTTAAACTGGATTATGATTTTTATAACGTAGTGATTCTTGAACTGGAAAATGCACAGTCTCTCAGGGATTCCTATGGCATTGAGAAATTTCAGATGGAACTGCTGAATCTTCGTGATCTGATCACAGAACAAACCTCAGAATTAAATTATATTTATCCCCTGCAGGATATTGATGGTTATCTGTGTGTGATCGGACAAAGCGGCTGCCAGTCCGGAAATTTTTCGCCAGCTTACCTATAAAATCATTTCTGCACTTGTAGATAACTGCAATTCACAGGGACTGGTTCTGAATGCCGGAATCGGTGCCATTGTACAGGATCTGTGGGATCTGAACCGTTCTTATGAAAGTGCAGTTCATGCACTGGATTATCGTTTCTTTTTCCCACACCAGAACGTATTTGACGGACGTGAGGCTCTTGGACATGACTTATCTGCCACTGATTTCTCCGATTCCAGAGAGGAGGAATTAATCCGCCTTCTGTGTAAAAAGGATGTTTCTGCAATTGACTCCTGGTTTCAGGATTTCTCCAGATGGCTTACTGAGAACTTCCGCACCAAAAAGTTTCACATTTATCCAGATCTACTCTCTGCTTGGAAGGATTCTGAAGTTTTTCTATGAACTAAACCTGGATACCCATGATCTGGAAGCAAAGATCCTGTATGTATACAATCATCTGGAAGAATTTCATACCACAGAAGAACTATGTGGCTGGCTCAACGAACTCTGCCGCCTTCTCTGCCGGAAACTGGATTCTTCTCTGAATGATTATCACCAGAAATTATGCGAATCTGTAACTTCATATATTGACGAAAACTATGCCAGCAATACTCTGTGCCTGAACGATATCGCCAGCGAAGCCAATGTCAGCCCGGCTTATCTGAGTGCCCTCTTTAAAAAGAAACAGGGCGTGAGTATTAGTGACTATATCACTACTCAGCGAATCAACGCCGCCTGCCGTTATCTTACAGCCACAAACATGACTCTGAAGGAAATCAGTATGAAATGCGGTTACGCCAATCAATATTATTTCAGCACAAGCTTCAAGAAAAAAATGAATGTCACTCCATCTGCATACAGAGATACTCAGACGTCAAAATCTTAGCTTTTACTTGTGTTTCCCTATAACTCCCTGTATAATAAAAAACAATGTCTATTATCATGACATCTTTTTTATATGAGTGCGCAGTCAATTACCTTTTACCGCCACTACATCTGTTTTGCGGAAAACCTGTCAGTGGCAGTTGTGGTAAATGCCAATATACTGATTATAAGGAGATTTAAAATGGGGGTAACTGAAAAAACAGCAATTCTTGTTATCAGCTTCGGTACAAGTTATGAAGAAACACGAAAAAAACAATTGAACAGATTGAATCTGACCTGCATCATGCATTTCCGGAATATCCGTTATACCGCGCATGGACAAGTCCCCGTATCCGCGCCAAAACTCCGGAAGCGGGACGGGATCCACATTATGGATATTGATGAGGCAATGACCCAGCTGAAAGCGGACGGAATTCGAAATGTAATTGTACAGCCAACCTATGTGATCACCGGATTTGAGAGTGATGCTATGAAAGAAAAAGTTCTTGCACATAAAAAGGATTTCGATTCTGTCATTATCTGTGATTCTCTGATGGTTACAAAACAGGACAAAGAAGAGGTCTGTCAGGCTATGGCACAGGAATATCACCCTGATTCTGATGAAATTCTCTTATTTATGGGACATGGAACAGAGCATGTTGCCAATGAACTTTATCCTGAGATGGACGAACTGTTTAAGCATTTCGGCTATTCCAATATGCATATGGGAACGGTTGAAGGGGATTTCTCCATTGAAAGCTTTCTGGATAAATTAAAAAATCTGCATCCGACTCATGTTCATCTGGCACCTTTTATGATCGTCGCAGGTGATCATGCTACCAATGATATGTCCGGAGAGGACGATGATTCCTGGAAAAGTATTCTGGAAAAAGAGGGATATTCTGTCAAATGTACTCTGAAAGGTCTTGGCGAGATCCAGGCGGTCAGAGATATTTTTATCCGCCATACCAAAGCCGGACTGGACAGACTTTCAGAAATCCAGGCTTAAACGCAGCAGGAAATCAAGTGTACATTCAAGTCAAAAATTACTGTTCACAACAACACGCTTCGCAGGATATTACCAGTGAACCAATGTCAAAAGGAGCATACCACATTAAGTTCTTATTAATGTGGCAGCTCCTTTTTGTCTTTCCGTTTTTTGAATATGTATTTTTCCTGATTATTTAATGGCTTCTTTTTTCTTCTTTTTATTAGGATTATTCAGTACAGACCAGCAGAATGCCTGAACAAGAAGTATTCCGATAAAACGCCCCTATACTGTCGATTCCCACATCCTTTATCGCAGGTGTACGGGCATCCACAAAAGACTGATGATACTCATCCAGCCCTGCAAATCCCACACAGACAATTCCCGCAAGAAGCATCAGCCAGATTCCTCTCACACCATAGACATATAATGGAAAAGAAATAGCGATAGCCAGCAGAAAATACTCTGTCATATGTGCCGCTTTTCTCACATAGTAGTGAATTCCATCTGCCTTATAGGCAATCTCTTCACTGCTCAGATTCTCTGACAAAAGCTCGCTCTTCGTTTCTATGATCTCATAACTTATTTTATAGCTCAGACTACCTGAAACTTCACCCGGCTGGGCTGAGAACGAAAAGATGATATACATCATCAGCAGTGCCGGTAAAAAAGACAACGGTTTCAGCAATGTGATCAATATTTTCATTCTTTCTCGTTTTCCCCGTCTTCCTCTTCGTCTTCCAGATTCTTAACCATATTAGCCCTTTCAGCAATGCTCATTGATCTGTTCTGCCCGGATGCATCCTCTTTCTTCAGTTCTCCGCCTGCGGCAGCTCCATTGCCGCATTCTTCGCTGCTTTTGCTTTCTTGATCTTCTCTTCTGAGAGCATATTTTTAATGCCGAAAAACAGCAGACCAACACCAATAGCTGCAAATGCAATTCCGGCAAGCATAAATCCCATACTGGTTCCTTCTTCGCCTGTCACATATCCCTTACAGAGACTGTAACTTGTATACAACAGATACACTCCCGCCAGACTCCAGAGTATAAATCTTCCATTGGAGACTTTCTGTTCTTCTGTATCCGGCTCTTCTTTCCCGCTCTTTGCAATTTTCTGCGTATCTTCCTGCTGAATCTCTGCCGGGCTTTGTTCCAGCAGTTCTTCGTTTTCGTTTTTCTCCATAAAAACCTCCTCATATTTATAACTGTTCAACACCTTAACAGATGAAACTATCTTATCATTTTTTTCTGATCGAGTAGGAGACGGCTTTTGCCGCCGACCTCTCACACCCACCGGACATGCGGTTCCGCATCCGGCGGTTCAGTTAACTTGACATCTCGCTTTACAAAGATATTCCTCGGCTGAGAGTAAACCAAATTTCTTCAAACGTGCATTTGACATCGCATAACAAACAGTTTTTGTACGGCACACTCGGGCATATCCATGAAATCCCGCCTCACACCTTGCATTCTTTTTACTAATACCCAGTTTTACCAAATTTTTATATCTGGTTTTTGGATTTTTCCAGTGTTTCCATATGCACATCCTGAATCTATACCTGATTACTGTATCAAGTTTTCGGCTTACTGTAAGAATTGAGCCAATTTTAAAGTAATTAATCCATCCTCTTACTACCTCTGCTATCTTTTTCGCTTTGTATGAATTACTCACGCTCCACTTGCGGCTCGTAAGTTTCCTGACTTTCTTCATTACTTTATCCAATGACTTTTTCGGAACTTTCATCCTATATTTCTTTTCCTGAAATTGATAATAAAAAGCAAATCCCAGATATTTTGCTTTTGTCGTACTATCATTATACTTTTTTATTATAAAAAATACATAAACAACATTCGCCAAAACATGCACAAAATGTTATACTTTTACATAATAGCCAACTATTTTTTAACAATATTTTGTAGAATCGTAAAATTGCACAATTCATATTGTTGTGTTTTGTGCAATATGACAAAGAGGACATTACTTGTATACATTATCAGCATACTATCACAAATCCAGGGTTGATTTTATGGATAAAAAAACATCCCCTGTTTTATTGGAAGCTGCGGTACTTATCATCTATACACCGTAGAAAAGCTTCCTACCCACCGCCCGAAAGACCGGCTTGATTATCAGCTTCTTTACATCGCATCCGGACGGGCACATTTTATTTTGATGGAAAACCTACTGTTGTAGAAGCCGGCAATATGGTACTCTACCGTCCACGTGAGGAACAACGCTATTATTATGGAGCGGATCAGACCGAAGTTTTACTGGGTTCACTTTACTGGAAATAATGTAAAGAACTTTCTAAGAAGATATGGGATTGCCGACGATACCCGCATTATTTATACCGGTATCTCCATTGAGTACAAAAAATCTATTTATGTCTATGATCGAGGGACTGAATCTGCAGCGAATTGATTACGAGGAGATGCTGATAAATTATTTCATGATTCTCCTGATCAGCCTCCATAGAATAGCACTGCAAAAGCCACGTAAAAAGAACCTTCAGAACATGAACGATATGGAACAGGCTGCACAGTACTTTCGGATGCATTATAATAAACCTATAAGTATTGAGGACTATGCTGTTTCCCACAATATGAGTATCAGCTGGTTCATCCAGAACTTCCGTCAGTATGCCAATACTACATCTGCTCAATACGTGCAGTCTCTGAGGCTTACCAATGCAAAAATGCTTCTGGAAACGACCAATTATAATATCACAGAAATAGCCAACCTGGTCGGGTACGAAAATCCATTATATTTCAGCCGATTTT
>ENA-OQAJ01000522-OQAJ01000522.1-human-gut-metagenome-genome-assembly--contig:-NODE-522-length-11920-cov-3.022641_pt1 | contig 11920 bp, 13 predicted proteins | sample MGYA00242736_ERZ504529 | MGnify/ENA primary metagenome ERZ504529 (study PRJEB26092, sample SAMD00036275) | human gut metagenome | host: Homo sapiens | study: EMG produced TPA metagenomics assembly of...
GCTTCTTCCGGTACATCCTTCATGCTGAAGCTGATTCTTCCCATCTTGTCTTTGCCAAGGCAGATAACCTTAACTTTATCACCAAGTGTGAGAACATCCTCAACACGATTGATTCTTTCTTTACAGATCTTGGAAATGTGTACCATTCCCTCTTTACCCGGTGCAAATTCAACGAATGCACCAAACTCTTTGATGCTGACAACTTTACCTGTAAAGATCTGTCCTGCTTCAAAATCAGTTGCAATGATCTTAACCATGTTAGCTGCCTCATCCATGCTCTTCTGATCAACTCCACAAATAGATACCGCACCTTCGTCTGTGATATCGATCTTAACACCTGTACGCTCGATGATCGTATTGATAGTCTTTCCTCTCTGACCTACAACATCACCGATCTTCTGAGGATCGATCTGGATCTGGATGATCTTCGGAGCATATTCGCCTACAGTTGTACGGGGAGCTGCGATGCATTTCTCCATAACTTCTGTCAGGATATATTCTCTAGCTTCTTTTGTACGTCTGATTGCTTCTTCTACGATCGGTCTTGTCAGTCCATGGATCTTGATATCCATCTGGATTGCTGTGATACCGTCATGAGTTCCGGCTACCTTGAAGTCCATATCTCCGAAGAAGTCTTCAAGTCCCTGGATATCTGTCAGAACGATGTAATCATCATCTGTATCGCCTGTTACCAGACCACAGGAAATACCTGCTACCGGTTTTTTGATCGGTACACCGGCTGCCATCAGAGACATTGTGGATGCACAGATACTTGCCTGAGAAGTAGAACCATTGGATTCAAATGTCTCAGATACAGTACGGATCGCATATGGGAATTCCTCTTCGCTTGGAAGTACAGGAACTAATGCTCTCTCAGCAAGTGCACCATGTCCGATCTCACGACGTCCCGGTCCTCTGGATGGTTTTGTCTCACCTACAGAATAGGACGGGAAATTGTAGTGATGCATATATCTCTTTGAAGTTTCAAATTCGTCAAGTCCGTCAAGCTTCTGTGCTTCTGCAAGAGGAGCCAGAGTTGTGATGGTACAGATCTGTGTCTGTCCACGTGTGAACATAGCAGAACCATGTACTCTCGGGATAATATCTGTCTCTGCTGCCAGAGGACGAATCTGAGTAATGGCACGACCATCAGGACGTTTGTGGTCTTTTAAGATCATCTTGCGGACAGTCTTCTTCTGATACTGATATACAGCCTCACCCAGAACTGCAAGCCACTCTTCCTTGTCGGCAAAAGCTTCTTTCAGTTTCTCTGTTACCTGACGGATATTTTCTTCTCTTGTCTGTTTATCGTCAGAGAATACGGCAACTTCCATTTCTGCCGGAGGTACGACCTCTTTGATCGCTGCGAAAAGTTCTTCCGGAACTGCACATGATTCGTAGCTGTGTTTCGGTTTTCCGCATTCTTCTACGATCTTATCGATAAATTTAATGATCTCCTGGTTTACTTCATGAGCTTTATAGATAGCTTCGATCATCTTGTCTTCCGGAACTTCTTTTGCGCCGGCTTCGATCATGATTACTTTCTCTCTTGTGGAAGCTACTGTAAGCTGAAGGTCAGATACATCTTTCTGTGCCATGGTAGGGTTGATGATATATTCACCATTGATCAGACCAACCTGTGTGGTAGCACACGGACCATCAAACGGAATATCGGAAATGCAGGTTGCAATAGAGGAACCAAGCATAGCCGGAATCTCCGGATTACACTCAGGATCAACAGACATAACCATGTTTACCAGTGTTACGTCGTTTCTGTAGTCCTTCGGAAACAGAGGACGCATTGGTCTGTCGATCACGCGGGAAGTAAGGATTGCATGCTCGCTTGCTTTTCCCTCTCTCTTGTTAAATCCTCCTGGGATTTTGCCTACTGCATACATTTTCTCTTCATATTCAACGCTTAACGGGAAGAAATCAATTCCTTCTCTTGGCTCTTTGGATGCTGTTGCTGTAGATAAAACTGTAGTATCACCATAGTGCATTAATGCTGCACCGTTTGCCTGTTTTGCAACGCGGTTGATATCTACTGTCAAGGTTCTCCGGCTAATTCCATGGAATAACTTTTGTACATATGTTCATTCTCCTTTTTTCATAATTCTGTTGTCATTTTCTGTTACCGTTCACTGCATGTCCGGTAACTACTTTATTCTTTTCAAATTTGTCTGTTCCGTCTGCTGACAATCTTGTCCATCAACGTTCAGACTTTTTATGAAATTGTCACATTAAAACAGGAGTCCGAAACAACTGAAAAAACTACTTTTCAGGCAAATATATCTGCCTGTTTTGTTTACTTTCATATACAAAATAAATCTTTTCAGTAGTCTCGGAAATAACTCCTGTCATGTTTCGCAGCTTCTGAATATGCAGATGCAGTCGAAACAACAAGCCACCGCAATCCTGAAAAACACCATATTTTACAGAACTGCCATATACATAAAAAGGGAGGCGGATGGAAATCCGCCCCCTTCCGCATACTAAAAGGCTATTATTTTCTTAAGCCTAATTTTTCAATCAGTGCACGGTATCTTTCGATGTCTGTTTTCTTCAGGTAAGCTAACAGTCCACGTCTCTGACCTACCATTTTCAGAAGACCACGTCTGGAGTGATGATCTTTATGGTTGCTCTGTAAATGCTCTGTAAGTTCCTGGATTCTTGCTGTAAGAACTGCTACCTGTACTTCCGGTGATCCTGTATCGCCTTCAGTTCTTGCATATTCTTTCATGATCGCTGCTTTCTTTTCTTTTGAAATCATTGTGATTTCCTCCTGTATTCTATAATTATTATTGATTGACCGCCACACATTAAGAGATGGTCGGAGCGTCCGGTCCCTGAACATGGGCTAAATTCACCTTGGTTAGTATAGCACATTTGATTCTGGCGTGTAAACCTCTTTTTTACAAAGTTTCAAAATATTCCTGTCCCTTCACAGCATCCCTCTCCAGCTGTGCCTTCAGTGCCTCCAGCGAAGAAAACTTCTGTTCAGGTCTGAGGAATTTTTTGAAATCTACCTTGCAGTATTCCCCATACAGATCTTCATTGCAGTCAAACAGATATGTTTCCACACCAATAAACTTCTCGCCGCCAACAGTAGGCTTATGACCTACATTGGTAATCCCCTGATAACTTCTGTCTCTGAAATGGGATACTGTGATATAAACCCCGTTTGGAGGCATCAGTTTCTCTACCGGAGGGATCAGGTTGGTGGTCGGAAGCAGATATTTATGTCCCATTCCACGTCCATGTTCAACGATTCCTTCTACTGAGAAATCTGTTCCCATAAGGAAACGGAATTTTTCCATATTTCCTCTGTTCAGTTCTTCCCTGACAAAGGTACTACTAATCTTACGGCGTCCGTCCATTTTTTTTGGCAGGACTTCCGTATGAAATCCATATTTCTTTCCGAACTCTTTGAGCATGGCAGGAGTTCCTTTCCGCTCATAGCCAAAACGGAAATCCTCTCCAACTGCCACATAGGAAACCTGCAGATCTCCTATCAGTATTTCTTTTATAAAATTCTCTGCTTTCATGTGCCGTATTTTCTCTGTGAGCGGACATTCCAACAGTATATCCACTCCCATTTCTTCCAATATACGACATCTCTCTTCCTTTGTGAGGATTGTTCTTGAGGCAGTTCCAAGCGCAAGTACAACCGCCTGTGCACCTTCCTGTTTCTGCTCAATAATTTTCTCAACCAGTTTCTGATGTCCGCGGTGTATGCCGTCAAACTTCCCAAGTGTTACCGCGCTGTGTGAAATTCTGGGAAAATCATTCTCAATCCTTAAATATTCCATCATGTCTCCTAAAACATTTTTACAGGGAAATACCTGTTTCTTTTCTCGTCCCACTGGTAAACTCCGGCAAAACTGCCTTCACTGCTGCACATACGGATCCATCCGTTTTTCTCCTGTGCATCGACCAGTGCCTGTACAAGAGGATTTCCATTAGCCAGAAGTCTGTCCCCTTCTTTTGTACAGCATACCCTTGGATACTCTGCAAGAATCTCCTCAATACCGAGGATTTTACTCTCTATAGTTCCTTCCTGCACTGCCTCTTCTGTCTGCGCCAGGGTAATGGCATCATCCAGTGTAAATCTGCCCACCTTTGTCCGCAAAAGACTTTCCATGGCAGCTCCACAGCCCAGTTTTTCCCCTATATCATGGCACAGAGTACGGATATAGGTTCCCTTGCTGCAGGTCACACGAAAACGCACCAGCGGAAAACTGATATCCAGAATTTCTATCTCATAAAAATGTACAGGTCTTGGTTTACGCTCCACAGTCTTGCCCTCTCTGGCAAGTTCATAGAGTTTCTTTCCATTGACCTTCAGTGCTGAATACATTGGCGGCACCTGCATATAGTCTCCCACAAAAGAACTGACCACTGTGCAAAGCTCTTCTTCTGTAACGGAAAGCTCTGTAGTCTGTGAGAGAACAGTTCCGCTCATATCCTGGGTATCCGTAACAACACCCAGACGCATCACTGCCTCATAAGTTTTCTCTTTATCTGTGATCATATCCACCAGACGGGTTGCTTTTCCCAGAGCCACCGGGAGCACTCCTTCTGCATCCGGATCAAGAGTTCCGGTATGTCCGATTTTCTTCATATGAAGGATTCCCCGAAGCTTTGCCACCACATCATGGGAAGTGAATCCTTTTTCCTTACGGATTACAATTACTCCATCCATCAGACTTCCTGCTCCTGAAACTGTTTGCAGATCTGTTCTGTCACATTGTTGATCACATCATACACAGAACCCTGAAGATCACATCCGGCTGCTCTCATATGACCGCCGCCGCCAAAATATACTGCAATCTTGCTTACATCCACATTTCCGTTGGAACGCAGGGAAACTTTGAAAGACTGAGTTTCCACTTCATAGATAAACATGGCAACTTCCACTCCCGCTGTAAGGCGAAGCTGACTGACGATACCGTCCAGATCCTTGCCATCCACACCATAGAACTCCATGTCTCTTTTTTTAAGATATCCGATAATACATTTTCCATCCAGAAGCAGGATACTCTCTGCAAGAACACGCCCCATTACCTGATTCTGCACATAAGTTTTCTGATAGAAAGATTCGTCAATGATCTTACTGAAATTGAATCCTGTCTTCATCAGTTCCCCGGCAATACGCATGGTCTCCGGTGAAGTTGAAGAGTACTGAAATACCCCTGTGTCATGAACCATTCCCGTATAGATTGGCACTGCAATGGTACGGACCACTTTCTCAGGATCAAAAAGCCCATAGAGAACCTCACAGGCAGAGCTTACCTCTCCCCTGATATGATTCACCTGTGCAAATCCGGAGTTACTGATATGATGATCAATACATGCTGTTCTTTTTGCAGTGTCAAAGTATGGACCTGCAATGGCAAGTCTGTCTCTTGCACTTACATCACAGGTAACAAAAAGGTCATACTCTTTGTCACCATCCAGCTCTGTTTTAATCTCATCCATACAGTCAATATGTCCGAAAACAGGTTTGGGATTATCCAGGTACACATCTGCCTGAATTTCCGGATAATAGGTTTTTACATATAAATATAACGCCATACAGGAACCAACGCAGTCACCATCCGGACGGATATGTCCGCCGATTCCCATTGTTTTCACACCTTCCAGTATTTCCGCAATATTTTCCATGTTCTCATCCTCTTTTAATTCTCATCCTGCTCCTCATCCTGTCTGTGGGAGTTGCTGTCTTTCTTGGTAACATCATCAATAAGCTTTGACATATTTACACCATACTCAATAGATTCGTCCAGAATAAAACGGATCTCCGGTGTATTTCTCAGGTTTAAATTACGCGCCAGCTGGCGTCTGATGTAGCCTTCTGCACTGTTCAGACCTTTGATCGTCGCTTCCTTTGCTTCTTTTTCACCCAGCACACTGATATATGCTCTGCAGGTTTTCAGATCAGGAGCCACTTCTACAGCCATGACAGAAGTCATCGGATGAATACGCGGGTCCTTGATCTCGTTGCGGATAATGGTGCTGAGTTCCTTCTGGACTTCTCCATTGATCCGGGTATTCTTAATACTGTTTTTTCTCATTTTAAGTTTTACTCCTATATATCCGGCAATTCTGTCAAATACTGTGAGCAATCCGGATCATCGACTATCCTGATCACATTATTTTCTGAATTACCACAATCAAGTCAAGGTGCGCACCACACTGTACCTGACACTATGAATCGCGCACCCTACCTTTATAAACCATTACTATCTCGGTACTTCTACCATGATATAAGCTTCTACTTTATCTTCCTCTTTCACATCGTTAAATCCGTCAAATACAAGGCCACATTCGTATCCTGCCTTAACTTCCTTAACATCGTCTTTGAATCTCTTCAGGGATGCAAGCTCACCTTCAAATATCTGCTCGCCTTCTCTGGAAATACGAACCTTGCAGTTTCTCTGGAAGATACCATCCAGAATATAGCTTCCTGCAATCGTACCAATACCGGATGCCTTGAACAGCTGACGCACTTCCGCATGACCGATAACTTTCTCCTCAAATATAGGATCAAGCATACCCTTCATGGCAGCTTCTACATCTTCGATTGCCTGATAAATAACTCTATACAGACGAAGATCTACACCTTCCTGCTCAGCAAGCTGTTTTGCGGTTGCATCCGGACGGACATTAAAGCCGATAATGATCGCATTTGATGTAGCCGCAAGACTTACGTCAGACTCATTGATCGCACCAACACCGCCATGGATCACCTTTACAACCACTTCTTCGTTGGAAAGTTTGGTCAGACTCTGTTTTACAGCTTCCACAGATCCCTGTACATCTGCTTTGACAATGAGCGGAAGTTCCTTCAGATCGCTTGCCTGAATCTGATCAAAGAGATTATCCAGAGATAATTTGCCCTTAGTCTCCTCAAGAAGACGGTTCTTGTTCTCAGATACAAATGCACCTGCAAAGTTCTTGGCTTCCTTATCACTGTCAAATGCAAGAAGAATTTCACCTGCATTCGGCACATCACCAAGTCCCAGGATTTCTACAGGAGTAGAAGGACCTGCTTCTTTAATCCTGCGTCCCTTATCATCCATCATGGCACGAACCTTACCATTGCATGCTCCTGCTGCAATAAAGTCTCCCACATGAAGAGTACCTTTCTGGACAAGGATCGTGGCAACCGGACCTTTACCTTTATCAAGCTGAGCCTCGATTACAAGACCTCTTGCGGAACGGTTCGGATTTGCCTTTTAATTCACATACCTCGGCTGTAAGAAGGATCATCTCAAGAAGAGTATCGATTCCCTCTCCTGTATGTGCGGATACAGGAACAAAAATCGTACTTCCGCCCCAGTCTTCCGGAATCAGTTCATATTCAGAAAGTTCCTGTTTTACACGCTCAATATTAGCACTTGGCTTATCAATCTTGTTGATTGCAACTATGATCTCAACGCCTGCCGCCTTCGCATGGCTGATAGCCTCTACTGTCTGAGGCATCACACCATCATCAGCTGCTACAACCAGAACTGCAATATCTGTGGAGTTTGCACCACGCATACGCATAGCTGTGAAAGCTTCATGTCCAGGTGTATCCAGGAATGTGATCTTCTGTCCGCCAACCTCTACTACAGAAGCACCGATATGCTGTGTGATACCGCCGGCTTCTCCACGTGTTACATTTGTCTTACGGATTGCATCCAGAAGAGATGTTTTACCATGGTCAACGTGCCCCATAACACAGACTACAGGTGGTCTTGAAACCATATCTTTTTCGTCTTCTTCATCCTCTTTGAGGAGTTCTTCGATAACGTCTACCTTCTCTTCCGGTTCTGCGATGATATCATATTCCAGAGCAATCTCCTGAGCTTTCTCAAAATCGATCTCATGGTTTACGGTAACCATCATACCCTGCATAAAGAGCTTCTTCACAATTACTGACGGCTGCATTTTCATAGCTTCTGCCAGTTCGCGGATCGTCATCTTCTCCGGAAGTGTGATTTCCTTAACCTCAGGTTTCTTCTCTTCCTGTTTTGGCTGCGGAGCCGGTTTCTGCAGAGCTTTCGGGATTCTGGAATTCTTATTGAATCCACCCTGGTTTGGTCTGCGTCCGCCACTCTGTGTCTTATCAAAATCTTTTTTCTTGTTTTTGTTCTCTCTGTCTCTTTCTCTCTTGCTGTCTTTGGAAGTCTTTGTCAGTTCCGGTGCAAATGCCATATCGTCATTCTTTCTTGTATTCTGGCGCTGTCCCTGACGTCCCTGACTGCCGCCGAAGCGTCCGTCACGTCCTTCACTTCTGTTTCCGTCCGGACGACCCTGGCCATTGCCCTGCGGTCTTCCTCCCTGACGGTTTCCATCTCCCTGTGGTCTTCCCTGTCCGAACGTCCTCCCTGACGATTTCCATCGCCCTGGAATCTTCCGCCCGGACGGCCCTGACCATCGCCCTGGGATCTTCCCTGTCCGAACGTCCTCCCTGGCGGTTATCTCCCTGGGATCTTCCTTCACCCTGAGGTCTTCCCTGACGGTTTCCTTCGCCCTGGTTTCTTCCCTGGCCAAAACGTCCTCCCTGGGATCTTCCTTCACCCTGAGGTCTTCCCTGACGGTTCTGTCCGTCCGGTCTTCTGTTGCCTGTACCTGGGCGGTCATTATTATTTCTTCTTGGTCTGTCACCGTCTGTTCTTGAACTGTCGGAATTTCTTCCTTCTGCATTTCTTGGTGAACCTGTTCTCTCGCCTTCAGCTTTCACAGGTTTCTTTCTTGTTTTTCCTCCGTCACTTGCATTCTGTGCATGAAAAACGCGGATAATATTTTTTTCTTTTTAGGTGTTTCAGTTTTATCTCCTTTCTGATTTTGCTGTTACAACCTTTTCTTCTGTCTTGGGAGTCTCCAATTTTCGCAATATGCTCCTTTCCCCTGTTATTATTGTCTTTTCTGAATCTATTCTTTACTTCCGAAACCGCAGGCTCATCCACCATACTCATATGGCTTCTCACATCAACGCCTTTTGATTTCAGAAACTCGATCACTTCTCTGTTCTGTCGTCCAAGCTCTCTGGCCAGCTCATGTACTCTTAATTTTGACAATCGCTATACCTCCTTCATGATGCTTTCGCAAAGTTCTCATCCTGGACAGCCAGACAGGCGCGGTACTCCTTTCCCATTGCTCTGCCTAAGCTCTCTTTATCTGAGAAGAAGAAAATCGGAACTTCATAAAAACTGCACATATTCCTGAATTTCTTCTTTGTATTCTCGGAGGCATCCTCAGCAACGATCACAAGCAGTCCTTTTCCGGTCTTTACAGATTTCTCTGTGGAAAATTCTCCGCTTACGGTCTTGCCTGCTTTGGTAGCCAGCCCTATCAGCGACAGTACTCTGTTATTTTTCAATATCTTCCAGCTCCTTCTTAAGTCGTTCGTATACCTCATCCGGAACCGCAGTTTTCAGTGAACGCTCAAGTCCATGATTTTTAATCGCTTTATCCAGACATTCTCTGGAAAGACACAGATATGCGCCTCTGCCGTTTTTCTTACCAGTAGTATCAAGCACGATTTCATCTTCTGTAGTCTTAAGAACTCTGAGCATCTCTTTCTTGCTTTTCATTTCCCTGCAGCCGGTACACTGGCGCATGGGAATCTTATTCTTCGTCTTCATTCTCTCCTGCTTCCTGAGCCTGTGGCTCTTCTTCTACAGGAACTTCCTCTGAAACTTCTTCTGCTTCGGTTTCTTCTGTCAGGGAATCTTCTGCTGAAGTTTCCTCTGCTGATGCCTCAGCTGCATCTTCTGCAGTCTCGTCATCATCATAATCATAGAAATCACCGGCTTCTTTTGCCTGAGTCTCACTCTTGATGTCAATCTTAAATCCTGTAAGTCTTGCAGCAAGACGTGCATTCTGACCTTCTTTACCGATTGCAAGGGACAGCTGATAATCAGGAACAACTACCAGAGCTGTCTTCTCATCAGGATCTGCCATAACTGCGATAACCTTTGCAGGGCTCAATGCATTCTCGATCAGGATTGCAGGATTCTCATCCCAGTTGATGATATCGATCTTCTCACCGCGAAGTTCCTCAACTACTGCATTGACACGTGCGCCGTTCATACCTACGCATGCACCAACTGCATCTACATCCGGATCGTTGCTCCATACAGCGATCTTTGTACGGGAACCGGCCTCACGTGCGATGCTCTTGATCTCAACAGTTCCGTCTTTTACTTCTGCAACTTCTGACTCAAAGAGACGTTTCACAAGTCCCGGATGAGTTCTGGATACCAGAATACGAGGTCCCTTCGGGGTATCCTTGACTTCAAGAATATACACCTTTATTCTCTCTGTCGGCTGGAAGGTTTCCCCTTTCACCTGTTCATTCTCACTTAATACTGCATCTGCCTTACCAAGATTGATGCTTACATTCTTGCCCATCACACGCTGTACAATACCGGTTACTACTTCTTTTTCTTTTCCATAGTATTCATCATACAGCACTTTACGTTCTTCCTCACGGATTTTCTGCAGGATAACGTTCTTTGCATTCTGTGTCGCAATACGTCCGAATTCCTTAGACTGAATCGGAACCTGTATCATGCCTCCGATCTCAGCTCTTGATGTGATCTTCAAAGCATCTGCCAGAGAAATCTCCATTGCAGGATCCTCTACGTATTCTACGATACTTCTGTCTGCATACACTGAAAAATCGCAGGTTTCCGGATCAATAGTTACATGTACATTGTCAGCTTTTCCAAAATGGTTCTTGCAGGCCTGGATCAGAGACTGCTCAATTGCCTCAAGCAGAGTATCTTTGCTGATACTCTTTTCCTTTTCAAGGATATCCAGTGCCTCCCTTAACTCTCTGCTCATTTTTTTCTTATCCTCCCGAATTAACTAAAAACTCTATTGCGAGGCGTATCAGGGCTGTGTCTTTCTTATCAAAAACACGCTCGGTTCCATCCTCATCGATTGTCACACTGTTACTATCATATGCGGTCAAAATCCCGCAGAACTCTTTTTGCTTCTCGATTGGCCGATAGGTACGGATTTCCACCAGTTTTCCCATGTTTCTCTCAAAGTCTTTGTCTTTCTTCAGCGGTCTGTCCAGTCCCGGTGAACTGATCTCCATGATATAACTGTCTTCAATAAAATCATTCTCATCCAGTTTGTCACTGAAAGCTCTGCTGACTGTCTCACAGTCATTTACTGTAATTCCGCCTGGTTTGTCAATGTATCCTCTCAGATACCAGTTTCCTGCTTCCTTTACATATTCTACATCAACCAGTTCAAAGCCGTTAAGTTCTACGATCGGTGCCAGAAGTTCCTCTGCGCGCTTTTCATACTCTTCCCGTCTGCTCATTTTCCCACCTGCCTTTCCATGCAACAAATAAGAGTGGGCTCACGCCCACTCCTTTGTCAACAAGTTCTAATTTAGATGTATTGTAACACCAATTTCCGGCAATTGCAAGGCTTTTCCTGCAAAAACCTTGATTTTAGCGGATTTGTTGGTTTTATATACGTGGTTTTGTTCCTTTACTGTCCCGTTTGGACAGTTTTATCCTGTTGAGAACATAGGGTTTATCATGATAAGTAATGGTATATTCCTGGCGGCTTTCCAGAAGATATGCATGATCCAGCTTATCTCCTTCTGCCAGTTTCATTCCACGCACCCCGATAGATGTTTTCTTCATAGCAGAAATATCCTGTTTCTGAAATCTTAAGAAATATCCGCCTTCACTCTGAATACCACCTGTTCCATTTCATCCGCAGAACCCACAAAAATCAGAGAATCCTCTTCAGCAAGTTTCGTAGACACGATCGTTCTCTTCGCCACATCAAACTCTGCACCACTCACCAGCTTGCACATGGATGCAGCAGTGACAAACAGAAGTGTATTTTCTTTTACAGATGCCAGTGGTGTACATAGAGCATACGTTCCTGTGCACTGTCA
>ENA-OQAJ01000523-OQAJ01000523.1-human-gut-metagenome-genome-assembly--contig:-NODE-523-length-11917-cov-2.457167_pt1 | contig 11917 bp, 19 predicted proteins | sample MGYA00242736_ERZ504529 | MGnify/ENA primary metagenome ERZ504529 (study PRJEB26092, sample SAMD00036275) | human gut metagenome | host: Homo sapiens | study: EMG produced TPA metagenomics assembly of...
TTTAAACGTCAAGCTTTTTCTTAGGTTTATATATGTAGACAAGAGAAAAGATTTGCATAAAAAAGAAAGAGCATCTCAAAGCCTTCTTTGATAAAGAACTTTACGACACTCTGAGGTAATGGTTTCTCCGGATGTTTCCCAAACGCTATAATCACTCTCCAGAAGAACCAAAAACGATTTTAATTTTCTTCTCAGAAAAAAAGAAACATACTCTAAATCTGCTGATCTTTGAAATAACCCTGCTCGTTTCTTATAATCACAAACATATTCAGACAACACATTCTTTGCTGGCAGATTATTATAGCAGAAAACGCAACAAATCCCTTTATTAACTTTTGTTCCATATATTTCCTGTACCAATCCTATTGTTTCATCATCTGAACAAAAGCTCTTCGGAATCTCCCTACAATCCCTGATAATAACGCAAATCTGTTTACTATGTCCTCTCTGTTAGTATACAAGCCAGCTAATCTCTTTATTATAGTATCTAAATACTTCTTCCCAATTCCACTACTCAAAATTTCTTCAGTCACTATTTCTGCAGATGTGTTTTTATATCAGCCAGAGTTCCCCTGGCTGAATTCTTCCAATATATACCTGTTAACACTTCTCAATGCTGACACTTTTTCCTTCGCTTCTCATCTTTCACCTGCTATACTGCACTCTGGCTTGAATTCATTCCCTCTCTTCCAGTTCCGATTTATAATCTTCCAAGTCCATAAGAAAAGTCTCATAGCCTTCATCACTCATGCATAACAGCTTTCTTAGGGTATTGCAGACAAGCCTAATCATATCCGCATCCCCTTTTAGAAATGGAATGATATGGTCGATTGCTTCCATTGTGTCATTTCTGTTTCCTTTATCAAACATTGCGGTTACTAAACATTCGTCTGTATCAAAGTTCATTGTCAGATCCATCATAATTCTACATCCCCCTTCTTATGTGCTTTGGATTTTTCTACTTCTTTATTTTCCTGCTCCTGTGCTTTTGCCCTTGCCTGAAACTCTTTCAACGACTGCAGTACAGATTTTTCAATTCCCCTCTTTCGCCCTTTGCCGGCTCTTTCTTTTGTGTCTGGTTCTCTTCCACTGATACGGATTCTTTCTTGACTGGTGCTTCTGAAACTTCCTGTTTCACTTCCACAGTCTGTTCTGCTTCCTGCACTTTTCCATGTTTCTCATTCAGATACTTTTCCATATCGTTAATTGCTTTCTGTACTAATGGGCTTTCCTTATAATGAGGAATCATATCTATCAGTTCCCTGTCTACTCTATCCCAACACATCAGTTCATATTCCCCGGAATAATCCTTATCTCCATCCTGCAGATCAAATCCAATCCCTTTACCTCCATGCAAGCGATCTGCCGGAATACTTTCATAAATTTTAATCGCTTCTTCCAGAGTAAGATTATTATGGTACTCTCCCATGACCGGAAACTCCATGCACTCTGCCACATAAAAAGTAATCGTAGCTTCTGGTTGCTCCTGTTCTGGTTGTCTGGTAAAGATAGAAAAGGTTTCTGCATTTTCCAAACGGGAAAGTAATGACCGGGCAGTTATCACATCACTGTCTATATCGGATTCTTCCGATACTTCAACCAGTCAGTCCTTTAAACACTCTGTTTTCTGATTCAGAATGTCCTCTGTGATTTTCTCCACCTGTTCTTCCCTATCCTCAACCGTATCTTTATATTCGTAGGGATCATAGTCATAGCTGAAATTATCCAAATCCACTGCCAGCTTTTCGATTTCTTTCTGATCGAGATAGGCTTCAGACTCTTTCATATATTCTGCCAGAGTGATTCTTTCTTCTGCGATAGGATTGATGTCCACCTTAATACCTGCCATTGCTATACCATGAGCATTTAATTCATTGAAGAAACTGTCCTCCCGGATATTGCCACGATAAGAAAGCACTACATCAAGGTCAGAATCATCTCTGTAAAGTTCCTCCCTGCTTCTGGAACCATGCACCCTTGCTGCAAGCAGCTCTACTTCATTTTCTAATCCCATTACTGGTACCGACTTGTGGTTCACTACACTTGGCGGTAAATACCCGTGACTGGACTTTCACCAGTAAGATTAGTGCCATGCTCGGCACACTAGAAAAAAAATGCCGTAACCCTTGTGGTTGCGGCATTTCTTTTCCTGTGATCGGCTCTTCTTTTTGTTTCCTTCGCTCTGTTGCCTACTTGTTACCTACCTGTTTGCCTATCTTGCCATTTTCAAGGCTTCTCACCGTGTCTCAAATTACTTTCTCATTTTTTGATCTAAACTAAGAAAAGTACCGCAGCCCTTGGAACTACGGTACTTTCTAGGTTTGTTGACTCTTTGATTAAAAAGGTTTGATTAGAACTTTCCAGCCTTAGCAGCTCCTCAATGGAAACAGCTACTGCAACTGTCATACCAACCATCGGGTTGTTACCAGCGCCGATGAGACCCATCATCTCTACGTGAGCCGGTACGGAAGAAGAACCAGCGAACTGTGCATCAGAGTGCATACGTCCTAATGTATCTGTCATACCGTAGGAAGCTGGACCTGCTGCCATGTTGTCCGGGTGAAGTGTACGTCCTGTACCACCACCGGAAGCAACTGAGAAGTATTTCTTACCTGCTTCAAGACGTTCTTTCTTGTATGTACCTGCAACCGGATGCTGGAAACGTGTCGGGTTTGTGGAGTTACCTGTGATAGAAAACGTCAACGTCTTCTTTCCACATGATAGCAACACCTTCCGGAACGCTGTTAGCGCCGTAGCAGTTAACTTTTGCACGAAGCCTTCGGAGTATGCTTTTCTGAATACTTCTTTAACTTCGTTCTTGTATGGATCGTATTCTGTCTCTACATATGTAAAGCCGTTGATACGGGAGATGATCTGAGCAGCATCTTTTCCAAGACCGTTCAGGATAACACGTAATGGTTTCTGACGAACTTTGTTAGCTTTCTCAGCGATACCGATAGCACCTTCAGCTGCTGCGAAAGACTCGTGTCCAGCCAGGAAGCAGAAGCACTCTGTTTCTTCTTCAAGAAGCATTTTACCAAGGTTACCATGTCCAAGACCTACTTTACGTGTATCAGCAACGGATCCAGGAATACAGAAAGCCTGAAGACCTTCTCCGATAGCTGCTGCTGCGTCTGCTGCTTTTTTGCATCCTTTTTTGATTGCGATTGCAGCACCTACTGTATATGCCCAGCAAGCGTTCTCAAAACAGATTGGCTGAATGCCTTTGATCTGATCGTAAACATTAAGACCTGCGTCTTTTGTGATTTTCTCAGTCTTCGATAGAAGCGATTCCATAGCTGTTTAAAACAGAATTGATCTTGTCAATTCGTCTCTCATATGATTCAAATAAAGCCATTTCCTGTTACCTCCTAAATTATTCTTTTCTTGGGTCGATAATTTTAACAGCGTCTGCAACACGGCCATACTGACCTTTTGCTTTTTCCCATGCAGTATTCGGGTCATCGCCTTTTTTGATGAAATCAGTCATTTTTCCAAGGCTTACGAACTGATATCCGATGATCTCATCATCTGCATCAAGAGCAATACCTGTTACATAACCTTCTGCCATTTCAAGGTAACGAGGTCCTTTTTTCAGAGTTCCATACATTGTACCAACCTGAGAACGAAGTCCTTTACCAAGGTCTTCAAGTCCAGCACCTACTGGAAGTCCTTCTTCTGAGAATGCAGACTGTGTACGTCCATAAACGATCTGAAGGAAGAGTTCTCTCATAGCTGTATTAATCGCATCACAAACTAAGTCAGTGTTCAGTGCCTCCATAACTGTAAGTCCCGGAAGAATCTCGGAAGCCATAGCTGCAGAGTGAGTCATACCTGAACATCCGATTGTCTCAACCAGTGCTTCCTGGATGATACCTTCTTTAACATTTAATGTAAGCTTGCAGGCACCCTGCTGTGGTGCACACCAGCCAACACCGTGTGTAAGACCGGAAATGTCTTTGACTTCTTTTGCCTGTACCCATTTAGCTTCTTCTGGGATTGGAGCGGCGCCATGATGAACGCCCTGTGCAACTGGGCACATTTCTTCTACTTCGCGTGAATAAATCATTGTAAAACTCCTTTCAAGTATAGATTAACTTCATGTTGTTATACTCTCCACTGTACAGAACTGCTGAATGAACTGCACAGGATAAAACTCCGATGTCTGCTGAATGACTTCAGAGGAGTATGCCTAACAACCTAGTGTTATTTTCTCACAAAAGTGCTGATTCGTCCAGTCATAAATTGTAAAATTTTTAACCATCTTTGATTTTTTGTGGTAAAATAGTTCTAATTTCTATTAATGAAGGGATTTCTATTATGACAACAAAGTTACCTGCTTCCTTTCTCCCTGCAAAATTTCAGGTTCTGAGCGGAAGCGCTTTAAAATTAATTGCTATCACCCTGATGCTGATCGACCATACCGGCTTAATGATCCTGTATAATTATCCTGCCACAACTGCAACCCTTTTCAGTTTCGGCGGCGTGGATTACAGCTGGTATCGGATTTTCCGGGATATCGGCAGGGCCGCTTTTCCAATTTTCTGTTTTCTGTTAGTGGAAGGATTTCTGCATACACATAACCGTAAGAAATATGGCCTGAATCTGTTTCTATTTGCATGTATCTCTGAGATTCCATGGAACTTCATGTTTACCAACACCTGGAGATATGAAAAACAGAATGTATTTTTCACCCTGTTTCTGGGATACCTGGCATTCTGTGCCCTGGAATACTTCTGGGATAATCAGAGAATGCAGCTTGTCTGCGTGCTGGCACTGCTGACTGTCTCTGTGTTTCTGAAGGCAGATTACGGGATGGCGGGGATTTGTATTCCTGCTGATCATGTACTGGTTCCGCAACGATAAAAACCGCCCAGGCGATCATCGGAAGCTGCTGGCTTTACTATGAATGGAAAGCCTGCTTTGCTTTTCTTTCCATTAATATGTACAATGGTGAACGTGGATTTGTAAAAGGAAAATTTCTGAAATATGTTTTTACTGGTTTTATCCGGTGCACATTACCATTCTGGTAATCCTGAGAAAACTTTTATTTCATATGTAATATCAGGTACAACAAATATCTTCTATATCAGACAGACATAAAAATATAAAAGGGCAGGCTGTATGACTGAAATAATATCCTTCATACAACCTGCCTCTTCTATATTTTCAACTTCTCTTTTCTGCAATTTCTGTTTTTGACTTGTAAATGTGATTTGCAGGTACGCAGCCTCTTACTGAGGAAAGTGGGTAAATGTTGCAGAAGCGTCCGATCACAGTTCCGGGATTTAATACGGAACCGCATCCCACTTCTACGTTATCTCCAAGCATTGCGCCGAATTTCTTCAGACCTGTTTCAATCTTCTCGTCACCGTCTTTTACAACTACCAGTTTCTTGTCAGATTTTACATTGGAACAGATGGAACCTGCACCCATATGGGATTTGTAGCCGAGAACTGCATCGCCTACATAATTGTAGTGCGGAACCTGTACCTTGTTGAAAAGTACCGCATTCTTTAATTCCGTAGAATTACCTACTACTGCACCCTCACCTATAATTGCTTTTCCGCGTATAAATGCACAGTGGCGTACTTCTGCTTCTTTACCTATGATGACCGGACCGTTGATACAGGCTGTAGGTGCCACTTTGGCACTCTTAGCAATCCATACATCTTCTGACGGGTGGTCGTATTCTTCTTCACTTAAGGTCTGTCCCAGTTTCAGAATGAATCTCCGATCTCCGGTAATACTTCCCATGGATATGTTTTTCCTTCAAATAAATCCTTTGCGATTGTTTCGTTCAGATCCAGAAGGTTTGCAATTGTAAAATCTTTTAACATAATATTTTCCTCTTTTCTCTCGCTATGATGACATGTTTTCTTTTATCTGTCACAAATACACACTACTTTGAAGCAGACGGCTTTCTGCAGGTACGTGATCGTCCCGCTGCGGACGTTGATCTGCCTGTTGTTTTCGCACTGTTTTTTTCAGATGAATCCTTATAATTCACTGCTGCAGCATCAAAGAACTGTCTCAGATATGGCTGGATATTGCTGTCCTCCACCTGTCTGGTGCGAAGGCGCACAAAATGTTCCAGCTTATCCATATATTCCTGTTCTGTAATACTGCCCTCTGCCACATAATTCAGTCCTTTTTCCCAGCTTGCAGTCAGTTCCGGGTTCAGAAGCTGTCTGATGGAGCAGTTTACCACATCAAAGATCATCTCTCCAAGAAGGGTTGGAGTGATCACCTGGGTTTTCTTATTGAGTGCCAGATATTTGATATTGCACAGTTTCTTAAGAATTTCCGCTCTGGTGGCACTGGTTCCGATTCCGCAGCTTTTAATCTGGGCACGAAGCTCTTCGTCCTCGATCAGCTGACCTGCATTCTCCATTGCAAGAATCATAGAACCGGAATTATAACGCTTTGGCGGCGATGTCTCGCCCTCTTTGATACTCAGGCTGTCCACAGAGAGTATATCACCTTTTTTCAGGTTCTGCAATGCGGCAAGAAGTCTGGTATCACATGCCATATCCTCAGCCGAATCATCAGCTTTGTTCCCGCCGTTTTTTCTGTATCCGGATCTTCCTCTTCACTTCCCTCACTGTCCGCTGCACCGGCTCTGTTCACACTGCTCATGGCATCTGCTGCTTTTCGCTTCGCAAAAGAATTTGTGGCAATTTTTAAATACCCTTCATCCAGCAGTACTTTAAATGAAGAAAAGAAGCTCTCATTCTGAATTTTTGTCACAAGACTGATCTTCTGATATACTGCAGGAGGATAAAAAATACATACAAACCTTCTGACAATGGTCTCATATACACGCTGCGCAGTAAGAGAAACACTTCTCAATGTGTTTAAGCCCTGGCCTGTGGGTACGATTGCATAATGGTCTGTGATCTGCTTATCATTAACATATCTGGTCTTTGCCAGATTTTTGTAATTTCCCTGTTCAATAATGTGCTGTGCGATTTCCGCTGTATGTTCATAATTACGCAGTCCGGAAATATTCTTATAAATCTCCTTGCTGCCGCAGTAGACAATACACGGGCATCTGTTCTGGGATAAGTGACCAGTTTCTTTTCATACAGTTCCTGTACGATTTTTAATGTCTCATCCGGGCTGATCTTGAACAGCTTGGAGCACACATTCTGAAGCTCCGCCAGGTTAAATAAAAGCGGCGGATTCCTGTTCTCTTTTTTCCGCTCGATTTTCTCTACTGTACATTGCAGTGGCTGACTCACAGACAGCTCCTGTATCAGTTTTTCAGCATAGGCTTTCTCTTTAAATCCGTTCTCTTTATACAGATAAGGAGTCTGGAAATATCTGCTGCCTTCCACAGCTCTCCATTCTCCCTCAAAGTTTTCTCCCTCAAGGGCAATGCAGCTGAGTACGCGGTAAAACGGAGTTTTCACAAACGCACGGATCTCGCGTCTCTTCGCACTACCATCCAAGCACACAGGTCATAACCCGTCCTACAGAAATGGCCTGATATTTCGTATTTAAATAATTTGACACGCTGTTTCCATAACGCAGTGTCAGTACACGGGAAAAATTAATTCCCATGAGATAGTCTTCTTTCGCCCGAAGATAGGCTGAAGCAGAAAGATTGTCATATGCCGACAGATCCTTTGCCTCTCTGATTCCTCTCATAATCTCTTCTTCTGTCTGAGAGTCGATCCAGACCCTCTTTTCTTTTTTTCCATGAACACCTGCCATCTGTGCCACCAGACGGTAAATGTATTCCCCCTCACGTCCGGAGTCGGTACACACGTAAATAGTGTCCACATCCTCACGGTTAAGCAGTCCTTTGACAATCTCAAACTGCTTCTGCACTCCGGGGATCACTTCATATTTAAATTCGCGCGGCAAAAAAGGCAGGGTATCTAAACTCCACCTTTTATATTTGATATCATATTTTCCGGGTAGCTCATGGTGACCAGGTGTCCCACACACCAGGTCACCACGCTGTCCTGAGATTCCAGGTAGCCATCCCGTCTTTGTCCGTTGATTTTCAAAGCTTTTGCGAATTCCTGTGCCACACTGGGCTTTTCGGCTATGTATAAAGCTTTTGACATATTATTTATCTGCACTCATCTTTCTGAGCGGCCATGCCAGCAACAGGGCACCGCCCACCATATTTCCTAAAGTTACTACTACCATGCTCTTTACCATGGCTCCAAGGGATAATCCAGGTACCAGACAGTATGCGGTAACAAAGATTCCCATGTTTGCGATGCAGTGCTCAAATCCGCTTACAACGAATCCTGAGATACACATAACGATCATCAGGAATCTTCCTGCATCACTCTTTAATTTCATACCACAAAGCACACCAAGACAGACGAAGAAGTTACAGAGTACTGCTCTGAAAAACATCTGTCCGAGCGGAACACTCAGCTTGTTTCCGATAAATCCTGCAAAATAATCTGCTGTTCCGGACGCTCCGGCCCATACAAACAGCAATGCTAAAATTGCACATCCGACAAAGTTTCCAAGGTAGCTTACTCCCCATACCTTACCGGCCTCTTTCCAACTTACCTGTTTATCATAGGCTCCGAACGCCATTACCATATTATTTCCTGTAAAAAGCTCGCCGCCTACAAAGCTGATCAGAAGCACTGCAATGGAGAATACTAATGCCCCCATAAATTTTCCCCATTCAGGCATGGTCTTGGAGAATACGTTTCCAACTACATTACTGTAGATCATGGCCACATCAATAAAAAAATCCCGCCATGACCGCACGTATAAAGTACTTGAAAAAGTTGGTATTCACCAGGTTACTCTTGGCTTTCGCCGCGTTTGACACTTTCTGTACATCTTCGTAATTCATAACTACACCTCCGCAATGTATTTTTATTGAGAACATTATATCACCTGAATATCTGTTTCACAACCGAAATCGTCAAACAATTCAAGAATATTCTTCAGATTTGTAGTTACTGTTCACACACCACTATCCCGCGAGGTGTTTTGGCATGAATATGCCAAAATTCCGAGACATACAAGCCAAAATTCCATTGCCGCAGGAGAAAATGTCTGAAATTAAAGCTGAATTTTTTTATTCGAATACAACTGCTTTATCCTGCAATTCTGTTACATATCCGATAACACCGCCGAAGATATCCATACCTGCAAGCTCTTCTGCAAGGGCATCGGCTTCTTCTGCCGGTACTGCAAGCAGAAGTCCGCCGGATGTCTGCGGATCAAATACCAGATCCTCCATCCAGAGTTCCTTAATCTCACTTCGTACTTCATCGCCTGCGAAATCACGATTTCTGTATGCACCTTCAGGAATCAGCCCCATCTGTGCATATTCTTCAACACCCTCAATGATCGGAAGTTTCTCAGACTGAATCACCAGAGTTTTCCGGCTGCCTTTTGCCATTTCCAGACTGTGACCTGCAAGACTGAATCCTGTTACGTCGGTACAGCTGTGGATCGTGTATTTAGATGCAATCTCTGCTGCATATTTGTTCAGCTTCGCCATGATCTTCTGAACTCTCTCAATTTCTTCCTGAGACGCCATTTCTGCCTTAATGGCAGTGTTAAGGATTCCACAGCCCAGCGGTTTGGTAAGAATAAGGATGTCTCCTTCTTCTGCGCCGTAATTTTTCCACATTTTGTCCGGATGCACATAACCAGTTACACAGAGTCCGTATTTCGGTTCTTTATCATTGATAGTATGCCCGCCTGCAAGGACTGCTCCGGCTTCCATGACCTTATCTGCACCGCCGCGCAGAATCTGCTCCAGTACTTCCGGGCCAAGGCAGTTTGGAAATGCTACCACATTTAATGCCAGTTTCGGAACACCGCCCATTGCATAGACATCACTCAGTGCATTGGCTGCCGCAATCTGCCCGTACATATACGGATCATCCACTACTGGCGGAAAAAAGTCTACTGTATGGATCATTGCCAGTTCATCATTAATCTTGTATACTGCTGCATCATCTGATGTCTCCGGACCTACCAGAAGCATCGGATCTGTAAATTTCGGAAGTTTGCCTACTACCTGTGCCAGAACCTTCGGGCCAATCTTAGCACCGCATCCGGCTGCACTGGCAAGCTGTGTAAGACGCACTTCACTTTTTTCATTTCATTTCCCATAAGTCAGTTCACCCCAATTGATCTCCATATTCAGAATCTCCTCGTAACTGTTCAATACTTTCGTTACTGTAAACGGAGTGAACAGTAACGTACTTTCACAGCCGACAGACTGCCGAATAGTTACATATCTTCTATAACAAGAAATTCAGTGCTATCATTGTATCATGTTTTCACATATCCGTCAAAATGTGAACCGTTTACCATATATCAGGTATTCCTATAAATCTTTCCATTTTACGCAAGAATCCTATAAATCTTTTCATATTCCAGATCCTGTTCCTTCATATAGGAAGCTGTTTCTTCTTCGTTCTGTTCCCCACATTTCCACGCAAGGCCGCAGGAAGCTGATATTTCTCTTGGCACAGGGATCAGTCTGCCTGTAAATTTGTTTTTCTTACATTCCCTTTCCATGCAATTGCCTGAGTGGTAGTTTCAAAAGTCACCACTGTTGTCAGAACTTTTTTCTTTCATAATCCGTCGTGTCCTCATAAAAAGAGGCACCGTTACCGGCACCTCTTTTATTATTTTCTATAAATTATTTCGCCTGGATGTATCCTTTTGCTTTTAAGGTTTCAGCACAGAGAACTGCTCCGCCTGCTGCACCTCTGACTGTATTGTGGGAAAGTCCTACGAATTTCCAGTCATATACGGTGTCTTCACGAAGACGTCCTACAGATACGCCCATGCCATGTTCGAAGTTTACATCCTCTGTAACCTGCGGACGGTTGTCCTCTTCCAGATACTGAATGAACTGCTTCGGAGCACTTGGAAGTTCTAATTCCTGTGGAAGTCCCTTGAACTCTACTAATGCTTTGATAAGCTGCTCTTTAGTAGGATTCTTACGGAATTTAACGAATACAGCTGCTGTATGTCCGTTCAGTACCGGTACACGGATACACTGGCATGTAATAACCGGTTCTGTAGCAGGTTTGATTACACCGTCTTCCACTTTACCCCAGATTCTTAATGGCTCTTTCTCGCTCTTCTCTTCCTCGCCGCCGATGTATGGGATGATGTTTCCAACCATTTCCGGCCAGTCCTTAAATGTCTTACCTGCTCCGGAGATTGCCTGATATGTAGTAGCAACTACTTCATATGGCTCGAACTCTTTCCATGCAGTTAATACAGGAGCATAACTCTGGATAGAGCAGTTTGGTTTAACAGCGATAAATCCGCGTGTTGTTCCAAGCGTTTCTTCTGGGATTCGATTACATCGAAGTGTTCCGGATTGATTTCCGGCACTACCATCGGTACATCCGGTGTCCATCTGTGAGCACTGTTGTTGGAAACAACCGGTGTCTCTGTCTTAGCATATTCTTCTTCGATCTTCTTGATCTCTTCTTTTGACATATCTACAGCAGAGAATACGAAATCAACTGTTGCAGCAACCTTCTCTACTTCGTTTACGTTCATAACAACAAGATTCTTGACACCCTCCGGCATTGGAGTATCCATTTTCCATCTTCCTCCAACTGCCTCTTCGTATGTCTTTCCTGCACTTCTCGGACTTGCAGCTACAGTTACAACTTCAAACCATGGATGATTCTCAAGCAGAGAGATAAATCTCTGACCTACCATACCTGTAGCACCTAAAATACCGACTCTAAGCTTTTCACTCATAATATCTTTCTCCTCTTTATCTTCTGCCCGCGTCTCTACCCTTTCGCGGACATTTTTTATCCAGGTGTCCTTATATTGCGTACATCTGTCTTTCTTGTACATAACTATAACAAACCAAAATAAAATTGCAAGCATTTTTTTTAATTTTCTTCCAGATATTTTTTGTTCTCAGCGATCACTTTCT
>ENA-OQAJ01000524-OQAJ01000524.1-human-gut-metagenome-genome-assembly--contig:-NODE-524-length-11884-cov-2.999745_pt1 | contig 11884 bp, 13 predicted proteins | sample MGYA00242736_ERZ504529 | MGnify/ENA primary metagenome ERZ504529 (study PRJEB26092, sample SAMD00036275) | human gut metagenome | host: Homo sapiens | study: EMG produced TPA metagenomics assembly of...
CCATAACGATCGTCCATATGAAACTGCGAAAGCGGACGCATACGATGTGTGTCCACACTGGCCGCGCTCGCCGACACAAAACCTGACGTGCTTGTGTTATGCAATCCGCTCAAGGCCATGCCGCAAATCCTGGGTGCGTTGAAGCCACTGATCGATACGGACATCACCACGCTCACCGATGTCGGCAGCGTCAAAGCAATGGTTCGGGAACAGGTTAAAGCCGTTGGATTGGAACATTGCTATGTGGGCGCGCATCCCATGGCAGGCAATGAGCTGTCCGGATGGGAATCGTCGGATCCGACGCTTTACGATGGCGCGCTCTGGGCCATCACCGTAGATGAAAACACCGAGTATCAGCGGTTCCGCGCCGTTGCGACAATGATTGTGGATCATTGTTCCAACCGACTCATCGTTCTTGACGATGCGACCCACGATCGTTGCGCGGCACTGATTTCCCACATGCCACACGTCATTTCCACAGCTATGATCAACGAGCTGGTGGCCAATCCCAACCGGAACATCGCAGCCGCGCTCGCCGCTGGTTCATGGCGGGACATGACTCGTGTTGCGCTAACCGATCCAAACCGTACCCGTGCAATGGTGGAAGAGGACGCCGCCAATGTCGAAGCGTTGCTGCGTAATATGGCCAATCGGTTGACGCTTATGGCCAACGTGCTGCACGGCATGACCACGCAACAGGGCTCGCCCACTGCCGGTGACGACAAGGAGATGGCGCGTTCTTCATACAAGGGCAGCCATTCCGTGAATACAAGGCTCTCGCCAAAGAACCTGACTTCGAAGAACGTTGCGAAACGGTCGAACTGGCAATTCCCGAAACCGGATGGCAGCAGATGCTCTGGAGTCGGCGCGTAGGGGAGAGCATATCGTGCGATTCGACGGTTACCGTCAAGCTATGGCACAGGTGCGTTCCGCAGTGTGACGCGCTATGGGCGCGGCCGTGTCATGGAACGTTCCGGAACCGGTTTGACAGTGACGATGGTGTCGGCGGGAATGCTGACACGTTGCTCTGGGCGTGAACCGTTGGCTGCCGCATCGCGCGTCATTTCCAATGTCTGCCCGTCCCAAGAACGTACGTGACCGACATAATCGCGGAATTTCATGCGCTGGTCCTTTGGATCGACACCTTCGCAGGTGCGCACCACAATGCGTGCACCTGCTGGAATTTCGTTTGGAATCGGCATAATCTCCCCTTCGAATAGACGATCATCGACGGATTCGCTGAGCGAACGCTACTGGACAGCATAGTTGGTCTCCTTTCAAGTTGTGCCGGTATTTCGGTTTCTATCGGAGAATGGACACATAATGGAAAGAAATTCATGGATTCGGGCTTGCTGTTGAGCTCGGGAAAGGCTGATCGGCATGCTGTTCGATAAGAGCGTAGAGGCATTCGATACATATCTGAAAGCCAACCGTGGATTGAGTGAAAACACACGGAAGGCATACCGAGGCGATGTCGAAGAATGTCTGCTTGCCTTGGAGCGGCTTAGATGCAGGGATCTTAACGAGGTGACCATCGAAGATCTTCGCATGTGGATGGCGGAATCATCGAAAAACCATGCGAAAAGCAGCATGGCCCGAAAAACTGTGGCGGTACGTGGTTTTTCGCGTGGACGCATGAGCATGGCGTGACGACGACGGATCCGGCTTGTGCGCTCATGACCCCGAAAATACCTGATACGTTGCCGGATGTGCTCAGCGAATCACAGGCTGAACAGCTGATGGAACGCGTGGATGAGGACGGTGAAACGTCTCAGCCGAAGGAACGGACCATGAAGCAGCAGGCCATTGAGCTGCGTGACGCCGCAATGCTGGAACTGTTGTATGCAACGGGCATGCGTGTGGCTGAACTGGTGGGACTTGATGTGCCGGATGTGGTCTTTTCCAATCGAACGGTCAAAGTGACCGGCAAAGGCAACAAACAACGAGTCATGCCATTTGGCGCTCCGGCGCAAAAAGCGATACGTCGGTGGCTGGATGATGGGCGTCCCCTGTTGGTGGGGGAGCAGTCCGCGGCTGCGCTGTTTCTTGGGAGACAAGGCAAACGCATTGATCAGCGGATGGTACGTCGTGTGGTGCACGAATGCGCGCGTGATGCCGGCGTTCCCGACATTAGCCCTCATGCTCTGCGGCACAGTGCCGCCACGCATATGCTTGACGGGGGAGCGGATTTGCGTGAGGTGCAGGAGCTCTTGGGACATTCCTCGCTGAAGACCACGCAACGGTACACGCATGTCTCCATCGAACAATTGAAAGCCCGATACGGTCAGGCATTTCCTCGTGCGTAGTCGCGGTCCATGGATATTTCGTTACATTCCTGTAACAGAAATTGGTGTTTCTTCTTGATTTAGGGTGTATTACCTAGATGAAGCTGGTACGGGGAAACAATACCGACCGGTAATCCGAATAATGAGGGAAAACATAATGAGTATAAGGAAAAGCAAGGTGTTTGCCGTTGCGGCGGCGGCCTGTGTGCTTGGCATGATGCTGGGCGGCTGTGGGTCTTCCACGTCTGGGAACGCGACTGAAGGATCGAATGTCATTACGGCATTTGACTCCGAACCGCAGAATGGCTTGATCCCGGGCAACACCAATGAAACCGGCGGTGGCCGTCCTATCGATCTGCTGTTCGCTGGGTTGGTGTCTTTCGATAAGGATGCAAGGCCCAGAATGAAGTGGCTGAGTCCATTACCGCCAATGATGACGCCACCCAGTACGACATCAAGCTCAAGGATGGTTGGAAGTTCACCGATGGCACCGATGTGACCGCCGAGTCCTTCACCAAGGCTTGGAGCTATACGGCTAATGCGAAGAACGCGCAGCTGTGCTCTTCCTTCTTCTCCACCATCAAGGGCTATGACGCGCTGCAGGACACCGACAACCTCAAGGGTGACGAGCAGCTTGAAGGTCTGAAGATCGTCAACGATCACGAGTTCACCGTCGACCTGAGCCAGTCGGATTCCGCGTTCGCCACCAAGCTGGGTTATTCGGGATTCTATCCGATGCCGGAATCCTTCTACAAGGATCCGAAGGCCTTCGGAGAGTCGCCGGTTTCCGATGGCCCGTACAAGTTCGATTCCTGGGACCATGACAAGGAAATCAAGCTGGTCAAGAATCCCGATTACAAAGGCAATCGCAAGGTGAATAACGACGGTGTGACGTTCAAGATCTACACGGATGCCAACGCGGCCTATGCCGATGTTCAGGCCGGCAACCTTGATGTGATGGATACGGTGCCGTCCGCCGACAGCAAGACCTTCGAATCCGATTCCTCCGTGGTGCCATACAACAAGGCCGGTTCCGTGATTCAGACGTTCACCATTCCGTCGGACCTTGAACATTGGAAGACATCCACCGAAGAAGGACAGTTGCGCCGACAGGCGTTGTCCATGGCCATCGACCGTCAGGCCATCTGCGACAAGGTACTGAATGGTTTGGGAACTCCAGCGGTCGAATTCACGTCTCCGAAGACTCCGGGCTACTCCGATTCGCTCAAGGGCAACGAGAATCTGAAGTACAACAAAAAGAAGGCCAAGGAACTCTGGGAGAAGGCCAACGCCATCAGCCCGTGGACTTCCGACGACAAGCTTACGTTCTCCTATAATGCAGACGGCGGAGCCAAGCCGATCTTTGAAGCCGTGGTGAACTCCGTGAAGAACACGCTCGATATCGACGTGACCACTAACCCGGTGCCGACCTTCCAGGAATTCCGAAACGACGTTACCGGCCGCAAGATGACCGGCGCGTTCCGTACCGCTTGGCAGCCGGATTATCCGTCTCCTGAAAACTACCTGTACCAGCTGTATTCCTCTGACGCTGCTGATGGCAATGGTTCCAACGATGGCGATTACAAGAATTCGGAGTTCGATGACCTGTGCTCCAAGGCTGCTGCCGCACAGACCACCGACGAGGCCAATAAGCTGTACCAGCAGGCTCGAAGGAAGTGCTGCTCAACGATCTCCCGGCCGTTCCGCTGTACTACGCCAACGCCTACGGTGTGGCTGCTACCGGCGTTTCCGGTTTCGAAATGAACTGGCAGAACCTGCCGGTCTACGAGAACATGACCAAGTCCGGCAAGTGAGCCGATCTTCGTGAGTGAATCTCGCTGAGCCAATTGCAGGAAGGGGCGGATCATATCCGTTCCTTCCTTTCCATGTAATACGTCACCGTTTCAGGGTGACATCAGTGTGGCCAAGAGGCGTCAGGGGGTAGATGCCGGTAGCCAAGCATTTTTCCCAGCTGATTCCCATGAAACTGCAATATAAAGCAGTTTGTTGTGTGTTGCCACAAAACTTGCGGGGTAAATCGTTAACCTTCCCCCGATGATTATGAGTAATAATCTGAAAAAGGTTGACAATGAATAAGCAAAAAAGGAGAAACCAATGGGCAGATATCTTCTGCGACGCATTCTGCAGATGATCCCTGTGGTTCTCGGCACGACGCTTTTGGTGTACGCCTGGTGTTCGCGTTGCCGGGCGACCCGGTTAAGGCGATGTTTGGCGATAAGCGGTCAATGAGGCCGTCGCCGCGCAGATTCGTGCCGAATACAATCTGGATAAACCGTTCATCGTGCAGTATTTGCTGTTCCTGAAAAATGCGCTGACTCTTGACTTCGGCAAGACTTTCTCCGGTCAGCTGGTCATCGACCAGATCGGACGTGCATTCCCGGTCACCATCAAGCTTGCGCTGATGGCTTTCGTGTTCGAAGCCGTGTTCGGCGTGATCTTCGGCGCGATTTCCGGCCTGAACAAGGGCAAGTGGTGCGATACCGTGATCCTGATTATCTCTCTGTTACTCATCTCCGTACCGACCTTCGTCACGGGCTTCCTTGCCCAGTATTTCTTAGGCGTGAAGTTGCGTCTGCTTCCAGTTACGGCCGGTGCCAATCCAGGATTCATCGACCTGCTGATGCCAGCAATGGTGCTTGGATCTGTGTCTATGGCATATATCATCCGATTGAGTCGTTCGGAGATTTCTTCCAATATCGCGCTTGACTATGTGCGCACCGCACGTGCCAAAGGCATGGACAACAGGTCGGTCATGAATCGTCACGTTTTTGCGTAACTCCATGATTCCTGTCGTCACTTACCTTGGTCAGGATCTTGGCGCACTGATGGGCGGTGCCATGATTTCCGAAACCATCTTCAACGTGCATGGCATTGGTTACCTGACTTATCAAAGCATTCTCAAGGGTGAAGGCAATCTGGTGGTGTCCATTGTGACTCTGCTTATGCTGATCTTCGCAGTGTGCAACCTGCTGGTCGATATGCTCTATGCGGCGCTTGATCCGCGAATCCGCTACGCGTGAGTTGGGAGGATTGAACAATGACTGATATGAACGAGACGAATCTTTCTCACGCGCTTCCGGGACAGGAACGATATGTTGCTCCTCTCGAGGAGACGCCGCTTAAGGACGTTGACTCGGTAGATGAGTCCGCACCGGCTTCAAGCCTTTGGGCTGACGCATGGCGTACCCTGCGCAAGAACCCGATGTTCATCATTTCCGCTGTGCTTATTGTGTTCATTATCTTCGTGGCGCTGTTCCCAGGAGTGATGACCAAGCAGAATCCGAACTACTGCACGCTTGAGAACTCCTTGGAACCGGCTTCGAAGGGACATCCTTTCGGATTCGATCTGCAAGGCTGCGATGTGTACTCCCGCGTGGTGCATGGTACTCGTACCTCGCTGAGCGTCGGCGTGTTCGCTACGGTGCTGGTGGTGCTGTTGGGTACGCTGATCGGTGCGTTGAGCGGTTTCTTCGGAGGCTGGGTCGACACCATTCTCAGCCGTTTGACCGATATTTTCCTGCTTTGCCGATTTTGCTTGGTGCCATCGTGGTGCTGCAGATGTTCAAGACCAACGATTCCATTTGGAAGATTATTCTGGTCATGACGTTATTCGGCTGGACATCCGTTGCGCGAATTGCGAGAGGCGCTGTTATGGAAGCTAAGAATCTGGAGTTCAATACGGCTTCCACCGCACTTGGCTCCACGCCGTGGCGTAACCTGTTCCGCCACATTCTGCCGAATTCCTTGGCACCGATCATTGTGGTGGGCACAACGTCTCTGGCTACATACATCGTGTTGGAAGCAACATTTGAGCTTCCTTGGTGTGGGTCTGCCGACCACTACCGTCAGCTGGGGGGGCGACATCTCCAATGCGCAGTCTATTCTGCGTACCGATCCGATGGTGCTGTTCTACCCGTCCGCGGCACTTGCCATCACTGTGCTTGCCTTCATCATGATGGGTGACGCCGTGAAGGATGCGCTTGATCCGAAGAGCCGTACGTGAGTGTAAGTGAGGGATATTCGATGACTGAAATGAATACCGAAAACAAGCTCGAGGCCATGCAACGTGCCAACGGTCCGCTGCTGGAAGTCAAGAACCTCCAGGTCGACTTCACCACTGATGATGGCCAGCCGGTACATGCGGTTCGCAACTCCTCTTTCAGCGTATACCCGGGTCAGTGGGTGGCTATCGTTGGTGAGTCCGGCTCCGGCAAGTCCACGTCCGCTATGGCGGTGCTTGGTCTGCTTCCGGGCACAGGCCATGTGGTCGGAGGATCCATCAAGCTTGACGGCGAGGAAATCTCCGGTTACAAGCAGAGGGATTTCGACAAGTTGCGCGGCAACAAGATGGGTCTTGTCCCGCAGGATCCGATGAGCAACCTGAACCCGGTGTGGCGTATCGGTACCCAGGTGAAGGAGGCTCTGGCCGCCAACAATATGGATATCGCCCATGAGAAGCGTTCCTCGCTGTCGAAGGCTCTCGCCGATGCCGATGTCGAACTTAAAGGCAACGACGATGAAACTTTCCTTGGCTCCAAGGAGCTTCCTGAGCTGTTGTCCGCGGCGAAGGAAGCGCTGTCCAAGATCGGTAAGACCGGCGACGACTTCGACAAGACCGTGGCGTACTTCGAGTCGGAGTGGGTCCCAGGATCTGAAACGCGTTGGCGCGTGGCCGACGACCTGATCAAGGTCGGCGTGGCCGAGGATGACGCTTGGTACATCGCCAAGAAGTATGTAATCGGCTCCACCATGGATGACCGCATCGCAGGTCTTCTTTCTGAGGCTGGTCTGCCGGATGCCGCCACTCGTGCACGCCAGTATCCGCACGAGTTCTCCGGTGGTATGCGCCAGCGTGCGCTCATCGCCATCGGCTTGGCATGCCGTCCGGAACTGCTGATCGCTGACGAGCCGACCTCCGCGCTTGACGTGACCGTGCAGAAGAAGATTCTTGATCATCTCCAGATGCTCACCGATTCGTTGGGAACCGCAGTGCTGTTCATCACCCATGACTTGGGTTTGGCGGCTGAGCGTGCGCAGCACATCGTGGTTATGTACAAGGGGCAGGTCGTGAATCCGGCCCGTCTCTGGAAGTGCTGCAGCATCCGCAGCATCCATACACCAAGCGACTGGTGGCGGCGGCGCCGTCGTTGGCCTCGCAGCGCATCATCTCCGTCAAGGAGCATGGTGGCGATGCCAGCGGCGTGATGGAACACAAGGTGAATGAAGATTCCCTGAAGTCCGGCGAATCCATCATCACGGTGGATCATCTGACACGCGAGTTCAAGCTGCCGCGCAAGAAGGAGATGTTCAAGGCCGTTGACGATGTGAGCTTTTCCGTCAAGAAGGGTACCACGCTGGCAATTGTGGGCGAGTCCGGTTCCGGCAAGTCCACGGTGGCCAACATGGTGCTGAAGCTGCTTGAACCGACCTCAGGCACCGTCACTTATGAAGGCAAGGACATTTCCGGCTTCCAAGGCAAGGAATTGCTTGACTTCCGCCGCCACGTGCAGCCGGTATTCCAGAATCCGTATGGCTCGCTTGACCCGATGTACTCCATTTACCGTTCCATCGAAGAACCACTGCGTATCCACGGCATTGGAGACAAGAAGAGTCGTGCTGCCCGCGTGCGTGAGTTGCTCGATATGGTGGAACTGCCGTGGTCCGTGCGTTTCCGCTACCCGAACGAGCTTTCCGGTGGTCAGCGTCAGCGCATCGCCATCGCACGAGCCATGGCTCTCGATCCGGACGTGATTGTCTGCGACGAGGCCGTATCCGCTTTGGACGTGCTGGTGCAGGATCAGGTGTTGCGATTGCTCAATGACCTGCAGACGGAAAAGGGCCTGAGCTACCTGTTCATCACCCACGATTTGGCGGTTGTGCGTCAGATCGCCGATGAGGTTGTGGTGATGCAGCACGGCAAGCTTGTGGAGCACGCCACCACTGACGAGGTCTTCGACCATCCGCAGAAGCAGTACACCCGTGATCTGCTTGGCGCCATCCCCGGCGGCAAGCTGCAGCTCGGTCTTGACTGATTTGATGCGATAACATCATCAAGATAAGCCTTCGGCATGTGCCGAGGGCTTTTCTTGTATGCAAGCTAGGCTAGAACGCTATGACGATCACTATCACGACTTCCAATGTGAACGGAATCCGAGCGGCAAAACGCAAAGGCATCGAGGAGTGGGCCGGACGCAACACACCTGACGTGTGGTGTATGCAGGAGGTGCGTGCCCCGCAAAACGAAATCGATCCTATTTTCGACGAATTCGGTTTCGAATACTCAACGGCGGGACGTATTTCCGATCAGAGCGAACTGCATCGTATGAACGAGATTTGCCGTATCAAGGGGCGTGCCGGCGTAGGTCTGTTGTCGGCATTGCCGGTTGTCGACAAACGATATGGATTGCCGGGACTTGAGGATGACGTCGATTCCGGCCGTTGGATCGAAGCGGACATGCAAACTCCACAAGGCTATGTCATTACCGTGGTTTGCGTGTATGTGCATGCGGGAAATACCGATGATCCGGAAAAAATGAAGCAGAAATACCGTTTCCTCGACACCATGCTGATACGCATGGAACAGTTGCGTGACGAGGCAGCACACGGCGGAAAACAAGCGGTGCTCTGCGGTGATTTCAACATCGCGCACACGCCGCTCGACATCAAAAACGCCAAAGCCAACGAAACGCATGCCGGATTCCTCCCCGAGGAGCGCGCATATGTCGACAAATGGTTGGGAGAACTGGAGTTTGTGGATGTGATGCGTAATCTCGCCGGAGACATCCAAGGACCGTACACATGGTGGAGCCAGCGCGGTCGTGCATTCGACAACAATGTCGGCTGGAGGATCGACTATCAGTTCGCAACACCGGAACTGGCGGAAACGGCCTGCGGATTCGTGATCGATAAGGCTCCGACCTACGACCTGCGCTGGTCCGATCATGCGCCGCTCAGCATTATGTATGACATTTAAGCCACTTTTTATCGTGAACAGACTGGGAATTGGAATATCACACCCCGATTCCCAGCCCATATTAAGCATAGGTGCTAGGCTATTCACGGTTGCAACTGTTATGAAATGAGGAACATCATGGGATTGTTTGGATTCGGTAAGAAGAAGCATCAGAGCAAGGAAGCTCTTGAAGCGGCCGCCGGAGAAAACGAAGAGGCTGTCGACGCAGCTGAAAATGTTGACGAAGCTCAGGAAGTCGTGGCGCTTCCGGAGCCTTCCGCTGAATACGAGGGCCGCGGTGACGAGCATGGTCCGTGGGATGTGGAAGATGAGAACGTTCCCGACTACGACGAGTACCTCGATATGGGATCATATTATCTGCCGTTCCTGAAGGGCATTGAATTGCGAGTGAAGGCCAACCGTGCCACCCAGCAGGTTCTTGGCACCACCATCACCTACGGTTCCTCCAGTGTGGAGATTGAGGCATTCGCGGCACCGAAGACGCTCGGATTGTGGGATGACGTTCGTGCCGACCTGATTGAAGCCAACAAGGACGCGAAGGAAGTCGAAGGCGTATTCGGCACCGAACTGGCATTGCCGGTTACCGTCAAGGGTGGACGCAAGGTGCTTACCCGCATCGTAGGCGTCGACGGTCCGCGTTGGATGTTGCGCGGCATCTTCTCAGGCAAGGCTGCCACCGATCCTGAGGGTGAGGAAGCAAAGGCATTGAACCAGTTCTTCGCTGATATTGTGGTGGAACGAGGCGATGATCCGTTGGCGCCACGCGACCTTATTCCCATGCATCCGCCGGTCGCTCCGGCCGAACGCAAGGCTGCGAAGGCAGCTGCGGAAGAGGCTGAGCAGAAGACTGAGATTCCCGGCAAACCGAAGGTCCATTCGACTCCGACCAGCAGGTTGAGGTCAAGACCACGCTGTCTCGTGGACCGATGTTCTCCGAAGTGCGTTGAGCCGCTTGAACCGATAGCTAATACGTATGGCTGAAACCGAAGCGAAAAAACGAACTGGTCTTGGTGCGCTTGCCGACGCCGGTAATACTGACGATTTTTCCGTGATCGACGCCATCGGCGGTCCGAGAGGCGTTATCGAATCGATGCTGCCGGGCGTCGTGTTCGTGGCACTGTTCGTCATCACGTCCAATTTGCAACTGACCATCGGCGTGTCCGCTGCGTTGGCCGTGCTGCAGGTGATCGTGCGCCTGTGCCAACGACAGTCCGTCATGGGAGCGGTATCAGGCTTGCTGGCAGTAGGTATCTGCCTGATCTGGGCATGGAACAGTCACGAGGCACGTAACTATTACATGTTCGGATTTCTCACCAACGCCTTTTACGTTGTTTTGCTGACGATTTCACTGCTGGTCCGGGTGCTGGCTTAGGATTGGTCATCGAGTTCATCCGAACGTTACCGACTGAACATTTTCGTGCCTGGCTTGCCGATTGGCGAGGTGACAAGGCGCTCAATCGCGCCTATACCATCATCACCGCAATGTGGGTTGGAGTGTTCGCGCTGCGTCTGATCGTGCAGGTGCCGCTCTATCTCGGCAATCACGTCGGCTGGCTGGGAACAGCGCGTCTGCTGATGGGCATTCCGTTCTGGGCGCTCGCGATTTGGGTCTCGTATCTGATCGTGGCGACGCCAATGCACCGACATAAGATGATGCAGGAAGTTTCTGAAGACGATGCTGAGGCAGCACAAACTACCGAAATGAGGGAAGAGCACTGATGGAATCGACCATCCGCATTGAACGGTACGCCGACCAGGGTCGTTGCGTCGGTCATATTGACGGACGTGTTGTGTTCGTGCGATTCGCATTGCCGGGCGAACTGGTCCGTGTCGCATTGGACGAGCCGCATGATCGTGAGGATCGCTTCTGGACAGGCGAAGTGGTGGAAGTACTCGAAGCGAGCGAAGACCGTACTGATCCAATATGGTCGTTAGCTGGACCCCTTGCCATGGGCGGTGGTGTCGGCGGCGCTGACTTGGTGCATGTGTCGCTTGCAGGGCAACTGAAATGGAAAGTCACGTCGGTGGCCGAACAGATGGCAAGACTCGGCCACGTCGACGTGGAAGTGCCCATTGAGCGTATGTCGGAAGACGATGCGGAGCGAGGTTTGCATTGGCGTACTCGCATCGAGATGATTGCTGATGCTGATGGGCGTCCGTCGATGCACCGTCGAGGCACGCATGTGCGCGTTCCGATTGATACCATGCCGTTGGCCAGCCGTACGTTGCTGGAAGTGGCCGAACGTGAGCATGTGTGGGAAGGGAGCTTCGAACCGGGTTCCCAGATTCGTCTATCCGTTCCGGAACCTCGCGATAATGCGCCGATTTCAGACAATTACGCCGTGCTTGTGAACGGCGAGGTGGTTGCTGGAAGCCGTGAGCTTACGGAAAAGGTGATTGTCGCCGGCCGTGAATTCGAATACAACGTGGATGCAGGCGGTTTCTGGCAGATGCATAGGCATGCGCCGATCGCTTTGACCAACCATGTGATCGATTTGGTACGCGGCGAGCTTGACGGTGCCAAGTCCGCATGTCTGTGGGATTTGTATTCCGGTTCGGGTCTGTTCACGCTGCCGTTGGCCACGCTGACGGCGGAGCGCACTCG
>ENA-OQAJ01000525-OQAJ01000525.1-human-gut-metagenome-genome-assembly--contig:-NODE-525-length-11864-cov-1.623584_pt1 | contig 11864 bp, 21 predicted proteins | sample MGYA00242736_ERZ504529 | MGnify/ENA primary metagenome ERZ504529 (study PRJEB26092, sample SAMD00036275) | human gut metagenome | host: Homo sapiens | study: EMG produced TPA metagenomics assembly of...
GTAAAAGGTATCATACATCCAGTTCTTTTTTAGGGTTACACGTGATAAACAACTTTCGTTTTAACCCTAACTCATTATTCAAGTGGCGACCTACACGAGTTTTAAGAGTGTCATAAGCACCGAAGTTTACTTCTCCACCTTCTTCTATCCAACCGCCAGTATATTCTATAGATCCGTATCTTTCATAAAAAGGATCTCCAGGCTTATACATCAAATCCAGCAAATCTATACGGGATCCGTTGTAAAACTCTATATAGTTATACTGCCCATTATATTTGTACAAAGTATCTTCTACTCCGTATTGGTTACAAACCTTATAGAACGTTATTAAGGTAGATTGGGTAATACGCTTTAACTCAGCTCGACCAATAAACCATTTGGAACCTGGATAACAAAGGCACATAAAAAGAAGCCAGGCAGCACCAGTCCACGACTTAGCACCACCAGCACCACCACCATACAAAAACTCTGCGTGCTCATTGTCTGTAAGGATCTGCAAAGCCTTTTCCTGCTTTTCGTGCTTCTTTCCATCCTTAACAGTAATGAAGTCAAAACAGCCACGTTTAAACAGCTCTATTTTGACTGCAAGAGCCATTGGTATTTGTATGTTTTTATTTTTTGCCATTCATCTTTTCTAATAGTCCATGATAAACCAAAAGATCTTCGGTTGAAAGTTTGGATAGATCCGGCTCCAGTCCACCAGACACATTAGCGTTTATATCCCCTTCTATCGGTTGGGCTGCTTTGCCAAAAATTCTATCGAATATCATTTCAACCGTTGAAGTCCGACCAAAGCGAATATCTGTGAAGATTGCACTGATAATATTGCACACCCAAATAGGAGTAGTGCTATCTTCTCTGTTTGCGTCAGCCATGATTTTATTTAGCTCTCCTTTGGAGCGTTCAAGAAGAAACCGAATTGTTTTATAATAGTCCTCTTTGCTCAGCTCATAATCTACTTTTTTACCTGTAAGCTCTTTGAGCTGTTTATACATTGAGGCTTCCGACCATTTTCTTTGGCTGGTTTCGCTTGTGAATCTATTCCCTATGTTATTGCCTTTCTCAAAGAGTGCCATTCCGTTGTTTATTCGTTGTTTTTGGTGTACATATACACCAATTAAGGAAAGAAAAAATCAGATAGGGACTCCCACCTGATTAATTCTTTACCTGGTTAATTTATCATTGTTCCTTTTGTTCCTGCTCTTGGTACTTTGCCCAAAACCAGGCTATCATATCACCGTTGTAGTTGTCTATGTAATCATCTACAGCGTCCAACTCATCCGATAATGCTTCGGCTTTGTCTATTACGTCATTGAAGGCTTCTTGTTCTTCTTCCGTAGCCATAAACGGATCGTACTTTTCATTTAGCTGCTTTTGAATAAGCCGCTTTTGCAAATCGGTTAATTCTATTTATCCATAGCTCAATATTTTATTGCATTTTCCGCAAATATACGTTATAATTTATACTTCTTGATTATATCTTTAGCTGCTTTTGTGTACTTATCTGCCTTACCATGAACGGCTTTTGTACATACTTCTGCCCAGAACTCGTTTACATTGGTTTTGGCATATTTACCATAACCTTGTTTCGACTTATCATTACCCCATTTCTTATAAAGGCTGTTTATGCTTTACTTGCTGCCTTTGCATTGGGGCTTGTTAAATGGTTGTTCCAAGTTGCGTGCGCCAGCTCGTGAGTAACAATATGTGCTACTGGCTTGTTGGTTTTCGTCAAGTGTCCGCTTTTGTAGCCTTTTTCAGCCCATTTAGCAACGCTTTGGGTTGTGGTGTTTTTCCCATTGAAAACGGATTTATTCAAAACGACTTGTTTAGATACTCCATTTTGGGAAATATGCACTCCACCCGTACCAGCCTCCAGTTGTCCGATCTTAATATCTTTCTGTCTTACTCCCAAAACAGAGTGAAAACGTGAGATACTTTCTTTTACAGTCTTGTACACCTTCGGGTTCTTAATTGAAGCCAAAGGTTCCAGTTTGCCTACCTTACCTTTGTAGTTTGAATCGCCATTCGGCAAACCTCCATTACTTCCGCTTGTTTTTGCCATCTTTTTTTGAACTTTTATCGTTAATAAAGTCCTGGACGTAAACCAGGCTGTTATCTATGCAAAACTTTCTGATCTCATCACCACCGCCATACACAAGCAAGTTAGGAGTTTGCAAGCCGGATATTTCTTTGGCTACTTCAAGCTCTCCTTTCAGATATTCCAACCGACCAGCATAGCCACGAGTGAAAAAAGCGTTATACCCTTTTGGTAAGCCCAGTTTATTATACTCTTTGAACTTCACAGAAACATTCAGATCTGCGTACACCTTGATACCGCACTCTTGAAAGTATCGGCTTATCCAACGTTTCTTGTAAATCTGTTGTAAACCGTAAGCTATCGGGGTTGTATCGTAAACGGAAAGGTTCGGCTCTACCAACGCTTTTACACCACTGATTAGCACCTTAATCGGATCTTTCCAAATAGCTTCAAAGCGATAATCATCTACATAGAAGTGGTAAGTAGCAACATCTTTCCTTAATCGGCTATCAGCTCCCCAGGGGGCAAAAGGCAAAAGAAGTTTTCCGGCTTGTTCTTCCAGCAACAAATTAGGAATGTCAAACTCATTATTGCTCTCATACAACAATCGTTAAGCATGGAACTGTAAAAATCCTCTTTTTCATCCGCTATCGGATCATCTTCTGATCCTTCCTCTTTCTCGTTGTCCTCTTGCTCTTCATCGGCTGCTTCCTCATCTTCCGGCTGTTTATCCTCTACTGGAATATCTAAACCGATAAAAGAGAAATCAGCCTTGTTGCTCCAATCTCCAAGCTGTAGCTTTTCAAAATCCCATTCACCGTTGTTGATGTTATCCCTTAGAACTATATCCGCTTCCTGCTCTTCGGTCAGGTTGTGGTACAAGATTGTCGGCACTCCGATATTTTTCAGCTTCTTTGCAGCCTTTATCCGTTGGTGTCCTGCCAGTACATATAACTTTCCTTCAACGCTCAGATAAGGCAATAGGGCGGTGCTTCCAGAAACCATTTATGCGGATGGAATCTACCAAACGCTCTAAATCTCTCTTGCTTATCTTTCGTGGGTTATCATCCAACAGAGTTAGATCCGAGATTTTACGGTAAACAATCTCTATCTCTTCCATGTTAAACCTCCTTTTCAAATTCAGGAATACGGGCAATCTTTCTGAAAGCCTCCACAAAGCGCATCAACAGATAAAGTTTCCGCTTCCCTAAAAACATAACCTTATGCCCGTCCGTCATTCTGCCTACAGCGTAAAATTTTCCTCTATAATGCAATGGCAACGGGAATTTATCATATACATAGATACAACCGTTCTCTATACTCGTGATCGTTGCCACCCTATTAAACTTACCATCCAGATATACGGTAATAGATTTACCTGGTGTAATCGGATCATACGGTAGGAAAAGATTTGCAAAAGTGCATAGCGGTAATGAATACCGCTAAAGCACCTGCTACTATAAAGATAGTTGTCGTAATAGTCATAATATCAATGTTATCAATTAATGCAAAGATATAAATTTTGGTGTATATATACACCAACAAAGAGCAAAAAACATCTAAAAGCCAAATACTAACATGGCAGCATCCCTACTATGCTCGTTGGTTTGCTTTTTCCATCCCGTAAGCTGCTTGAAATATTCCCGGCTCATCTTTGTTATATTCCGTTTAGGAGCAACCATTTCAAACTCAACACCAAGTTCGGTAAGGTAATCTTCCCAAATTGTAGCATCACGTTTTACGGATCCTACACCTTGTAGCCTCTTCCGTTCCTCTTCACGTGTCATTCTCTCTGTACCAAACCAGGTGCGTTGTCGTGGATCTTCCACTCTTACTATGATTTTATCGCCTACACCCGTCTTTTTGCATATCCGCATAAGACTGAACAACCGCCATAGCCCTATGAATAGGCATTTGTTTTACCATTTCCAAAGAACGCTTTCGGTTATCCCAGATAGCAATCCCGGTATGTACACCTGTATCAATCCCTATATAGATCATTCTTTCCCTTCCTCAAATTCAACATCTGTCGTATCGCTAAAAAGATCCTGGAATCTGATAAAGCACTACGGTATTATTGCTAATCTGCTGTTCCCTTGAAGGCATTAGCATTGTCATAAGACAATTATTCGGAGCGTATTTATAGCGAATCTCCTTAATCATTGGCAAACCTATAGGGTGTTGGCTGTGAATAGCAACGCTCAGAAGGTTATCAGTCATTTCAACTTTGACAATAGCGCAACCATGAAGAAATGTACCAAACCGATATTCCCCGAACTCATCTTTTGTAAACGGATCGCTTTTTGCAGTTGATTCAAGTTCTTTTATAAACTCCGGGTTAAGTTTCTTCTTTTTCCAATACTGAGGAAGTTGAATATTAATCTTTTCCATAACATTACATTTTATATGGTGAAACAATATCGTAAATAGATTTGCATACTTGAATGTCATATAAGGCATCATGTAGTCGGCTTTCGTCTATTTCTATACCGAGTGCCTTTGCTACAGTTCCTTGCTTGAAATTTTCCATCTGTGAGCGTTGAGAAGCCAGATAAGGAGTTGCCAAAACCATTACATCTATAGAATTACTCCAGAAGTAAGAACCGAAATATTTATCCCCATTCTGTAAAAACCATGCACGGAGAAACTGGTTATCAAATGAAGCATTATTATAACCAGCAAGGAAAAACTTATCCTGCTTATTGTACTTATCCACGTATTTGTTCAAAATAGCCGTAAATTGTCCGTACACATACCCCATTGCCGGATAAGATAGAATCTGCTCTTTGGTTACACCAGCCACATCTAAAGCCTCTTGCACTATTTCCGCTTTAGGGTTAGGCTGTACCTTGAAATCAAAGGTTTCTTTTACTTCACCGTCTATAACGATCATACCGCTAATTTGGTGGATCCCATGTTTGTTTACTAACGTTCCTGTAGTTTCCAGGTCAAAAACACTACTTTCATTTACTCAATTTTTTATATTGTTTCATTGCATTACTCAAACTCTCTGTTTTATCCAGAAGGATAGCCAGCTTATCCACATCTACCATAACACCGCCATCCAGATAAGCCCACACCTTACGGAGTGCCTGAGCTATCTCTTTGGCTTCCTTAGCCTCTTTCTGTACAGCGTTAATCTCTTTATTGGTAACAGTCCTTTTCCCTTGCTTTTCGGCTAATTCTACGGCTTTTCTCGTGGCGTTTACTTGTTCCTCTTCCGTATCGTAATTGGCTACAATGTCCTTAGCAGCAGAAGCCGATATTTGTTTGTTTATAATACGTTCCTGAATCTCTATAGGGAGATCCATTAGGGATAAACATTTACTCACAAAAGCCGGAGATTTTTTAAACTTTTCAGCTATCTCATTTTGGGTATATCCGAACTCTTCTTTAAAGCGTTTGAACATGATACCGCACTCATATTCAGAAAAACGCTTTCCCTCATTTCTCATCATTTGCTCGATTAGAAGCTCTTCCGTACTTGTGTCTTTAGGCAGCTTCAAAGCCTTAATGTAAGGAATGTTTGTACCCTCTTCAATCGCAAGCATGGTAGCCCGATAGCGTCTTTCACCATCCACCAGCTTGTACCGTTCTATACCGTCCTCATCTTTGAAAGGAAGTACGGTAATAGGGTTAAGAACTCCTTTAGCCTTGATTTGCTCCTTTAATTCCTCTAAATCGAAATCTCTACGAGCATTGAAATCATCCATTACCACTATGTTACGTGGATCTATCTGGAAAATATCAGTTCTTTTTGTTGCATTTAGTTTCCATTATTTTCGTTGTTTTTTCGTAAAACTTACATGGCTTCTTTCTTGCAGTTATCCTCTTAGAAAGTTTACATCAATACATCTGACCGACTTTTGGATTACTCCAGAAGTGCTTACACTCGCTACAATGCCTATCGTCATTCATCACAATACTTTGAAAACGTGGAACACAAGCGAACCACCACACATTTGAAAGTCCTATGTATTCCAGCCTATCACTGTCTGGAACATTATGCCCTGTGCCATGCACTCTGATATGCACATTCTCTTTTTCCGAATTAGGATCTACCATAGCCCATATACAAGGAACTCCGTTCTGATTCTGTACTGTCAGGATCTTAGCACCAACTGGCATTACAATATCCTGATCGTCTGTTATTTCAATCGCATATTTATAAATCTTCTTCATAGCTTTAGTATCTAAATCCTGTAAAATGAATAACTACACCTTCAAAAACATTCTCTTTGTTGTTCCCGAAAAACCATTCTACAAAGTCCTCTACGCTCAGACCATCATTTTTCGCTACTTCATGGATTGAAACTTTCTTGTTGTCTATCCATATTTCAGGGTAAGCATCCTCAGAGCTATATGTCATGGTTACGTGTTGCAGTCCGATTTTGGGTAATTGGGCTATTTCCTTTTGCTCCGAATTATACGGTCTGCCAGTCCATTCACGTATTGAAAGATATTTTTTACCAGAAACAATATTCTTTATACCGTCCATCCCATACATTTTTTGCGTTGTATCGGATTGTATGGATCTTACTTTTGTCTTTCAACTTCTTTTCAAAGTCTGTAGCTTCGCCAGCTTTGCTATGAGTTACGGGGAAAGACTTGCATAAGGTCAATATTACTTTTTTCTTTTCCATCTTAATTGTTGAGTTTTATATATTTACCAGGTATATTAGAATATTCCAGTATTTTTGCGTTTTCCTCACCAAAGGCTATAAGAACGCTACCGCACCCTGGGCTATCTCCTTGCGTACCATCTGGTCGATAGAATTTTTATTCTACCCTTCACAAACATTATTGCACTTGCATTTGGGAAAATGAGATCTTGAAACATCTTGCTATCACAGCGATTAAAAAGCAATGCTATACCGTTGTTGTTCCTTACCATCTTTTCCACAAATCGCTCAATAAGAGGACGTGAATACGGAGGATTTAACCATACTCTTACCCCCCCCCCATTCAGTTTTTAAACCATCCTCAGAAGGCGTTATATGTCTTTTGGCGGTGTTCCACAAACGGTTTTCAGGAGCGCATGGATCAAGATCAAAACTCCCTAAAGCGTCCACTATCCATTTGGGAGTGTACCACTCATCCGTTGTCTGCTTACTTCGTTCAAAACTCGTTATTCATAATGTTTACTTGGTAAATTTTAATATTCCTTTTCCGTGTTTTATTTTCCCTGCCTTTCGTTGTAATACATCTTTTGCTCAATATGCCACAGTAAGTTAATTTTGAGAATTTCGGATAATCTTCGTATCTGGTGAAGAGCATAGTTAATCTGTTCTTCCCGAGAATATTTATAGTTCACCAAATCTTTTACGATAGCATATATTATTTTCTGTAAAACTTTTTTTAGGAGTAACTACGTGTTGCAAACAGAATCTATTTAAATTCAGATTATTTGCTCCGGCAAGATCCAGTAATCGAATAGCAGCATCCGCTAATTCATCTTCTACTGTATCTTTCACATACTCTTCAAAGTTTTCTCTGAAATACTTGTTTTCATGGTGGAAAGTACGATCATCGAATATTGTTTCTTTTCTGTTGGCTGGTACTCTTGCAAACTTTATTTCTTCTATGGGCGTTCACAGCTTCCATAAGCTCCGAAATAACCAGGCAAAGAAAGTGCTTATCGCTTGGTCTGCCTTCCCAAAATCCATGTTTTACAGCGTTGGAATGGGCTTTGTCTTTTAACTCGTTCCAATTTATCTCACTCATTTTCTATAACTCTTGTTTTGGTAATAAATACGTTCAAACATTTCTTCCATCCGATCAGCTATTCTTATACCGTAACGTTCCCCAAAATCGGAATCTTTGAGATTGGAAGTTGCGATAGTGAATAACTGTCTATCATATCTGGCATAAAGCAGTTCTACCACTGGTGAGAACTCGTTACCCCAACTTTTTACACTGCTGGTTCAGTTCCTATATCATCAATAAAAAGCAGTTCTTGATTTTTGAGCTTATTGAAGTACATAGGATCATTAGCCACATTTTTTGCAAATCCAAAGCTGAAACCCGGAATACACCTTTCGCTCACTGGATATGGAGCTATTGTGTAGAATACCGATAAGGTTACAAATCGCCTTGCCTAAAGTAGATTTGCCGGATCCTACTATTCCATATAGCAGCAATCCTACTTTATAATCGCCAGTAAGCCATTTTGCAGCCTTTTCTATTTTCTCCAGTGTTCCTTTATCTTCCTGAAACGGAATACGCCTTTTGCGCACCTCATGCTGATAGCACATAAGCAGCATTTCCTGAACCGTTTCCTTAGAATATCCTTCTATTCTAAATCGTGTTTCTGTAGTCGTTTCCAGTTGCCGATCCAGGATCTTTTGAAGCTGATTCTTTATGTTTATATCCATACTTTTGTATTTCTTCGTTATATCTATTTACTACCCAGTTTAGTATCGCTCTATAGTCAGAACTATACTTTTTCCCTTTTGATCCTTTATAGTTATCAAGTATTTCAATCATCCGTTTGGCTCCTTCCTCAGAATATTCAGCGCATAACTTAGCGTATTCATCCCTTGTTAGTGTTACGAACTCAGCATACTTGTATTTTTTTGCCTTCTCAGCCTTTTTTGCTGCTCTGGCGTTAAAGGTGGTGGGCTTTCTTGTGGAAACAGTAAAACTTCCTGTTGCGGTTGTTGGGGCTGCTCTTGTAGGATCGTTTCTGCTTCTGCTTTTGGAATGAAAACCCTTGCCTTAGTGATCTCACCCCCTTTCTTACCAGCCAGCCTTCTTTTCTTACTTATCAGGTTGTCTTTTACCATACGCCTACTATAAATAGCTCCATCTTCCCGAACTTCACACACCTTGTTTTCTATCAAAGAATCTACCCATTTAGAAGATCCTGAGCAATCCGTACCTATTATACGGGCTATATCTTCTTTCGTACAAGGCTGTCCGTTTGGCATAACCATAACACCACGTTCTACACTTTCCCACATATAGCATAACATATCCATCCACAAACCCCTAACGTCTGGTGGAAGTACCCTTAATTCAGGACACCTCAACCAATCGCCAACATAGAAAGGCATAGGAGTTTCTTGTTTTCTTGCCATAGAGAGAATTTTTAAGGAAGCCGGGATAATTCCCAGCTTTCCTATAATCATGTTTGAACGGTTACACTTCCAGAATTGCAATATCGGGGGCAATATCCTTGATCTTATCCAGCACTTCATCAATACACTTATCTCTGTAACTTTCCATCACTTCATTTGCTCCTGGCGAAACAAGTTGCAAAAACACTTCTCCATTTGTCAGATAATGATCGAACTCTATTTCGATAGGCTGTTTTGCAGTTCCCTTGAAGATAGCCATGTTTACGGTAAAGCTCTTCGGTAAATTACTTTCTACCTGGCAACGGTAAACATCAGCAACGGAGCCAGAAGGATCTCTTTGTTTCTCAATCTCTGCCTTTGCTTTTGCATTGAAGTTTTTGAGATTGGAAACAAGTACCATGCACTTTTCTTTATCTTCAAACAAACCACGATTCAGACGCAAGAATTGTCCTAATTTGGCAGGGATCCAGCCCTTTTCACCATCATTAATACCGAACTTCTCAAATGTTTCAGATACTTCAACCGTACCAGTGAACGTGTTTTTATTGTAATAATCATCTTCGTTTACAGTGAGCTGAATTGTCATTTTCTCACGATTCACAACGACATTTTGCACGTTTTCTGATCTACAGTATCTATTCGCTTGGAAAGCCATTCATACGGAGTGGAGATAGTGCCGGAAACACTGATCTTTTCCGGGGCTTTGGTTGCAAGCGGTTGTTGTGCTTGCGCTGCGTCACCAAGTCTATAAACTACTTCAATAGGTTTCTCTCCAGTGTAATGTTCGATGTTAATGTTCAAACCTTTGTTTTTTCTTCCATAATGTTTTAAAAATTAAGATGTTAATAAATTAATTATCTGTGCCAGTCAAGCGCACTGCCATTTGAATTGTTTTCTGCCTTTCTTCCGGCTTCATAGGTCTTTCCTCCAGCAAATAACCGTCTGGCGTATAGTAACCTACTCTTCCTTCGTCTTGATCTATGAACTTGTAGCACTCACCTTTAATGTACTCACCGCCTTTTTCTCAAATCATCAAGCATTTTTCCGATCCGTTCTTGCAGTGGCTTCATTTTTCCTTTGAAGTCAGCTTTAACTACATCAAAATTTTTCTGTCAGTTCTTGCATCTGTATCTGAACTTCTACAAGGTTAGCCCGAAGCTCATTAGTTTCTTCCTGAGAGAACTTTGAGAGATAACTTTTCTCTACGACCTCATCGCAGCTATCACGTAAAATTTGCGCTCTTTGCTCCACTGGAGTATCAGCCAACATTATATCTTTCATTGCAAATAAGTTGATTATTAATAATTGAAGATCTATTTGAAAGTGGTACTTATTCAAGAGAACAAACAGTAAGATTGCGATTCCTAATATGTTATCTATAATTCTCCATGTAAACCACTTCTTAGGGATAAGGCTTAAAACAATCAATGCAAGAAAACCTATCCATTGAGAGCTTATTAAACCTATGAAGCACAATATAAGGTAGATCCAATTGCACATTCTCCAAACAGCGAAAACCGGGCTTATCTCAGTGAGATCGTTTTGTCCTTATACTTTTCCACAGCAGCGAAAACTTTTTTGCAAGCTGCCAAATTCAGCACTTCAAAGAAAGGCAGAAGGCTATCAGTATATAAAATATTGTTGTCATTCTTGCACCTTCTTTACATTAAACATCAAATAATCAAACCACAATTCAATGAATTGCTGCCCGAAATACTTTGCTTTCTCTCTTGATTCTTGCCAAAGCCGAGAGCCGACAGCCGCACCCGTATCCGAGGGGCGTAAGCCGTACCCGCATAACCGAAGCCCGCAAGATTGTTTAGAGCGTCAATAATTGGAATATACACAAGCCCTTCTGTTTCTTTGATTTCTCTCTCAGTCCACAAAGCAAACCAGGGGAAATAGAAACGGCTGCTACCGCTTGCATCCGGTTTAGGCTGGTAATTCTTACCCCACAAAGCCCGGCTGATTGTTTCAAGTTTGATTAAGGCAATAATCCCTTTTCTTACTCCAGCAGAACGCAAAGCCTTCTCATCAATAGGGGAACACTTTAAAGCAGCACACGCATCCTCATAACTTCGGATTGTCGTGTAATCATCAAGGGTAGGGGTTGGTTTCTTTTCACCTTTGCAGAACAAGGCTACCAACACGTTTTTCACTTCTTCACTTTTAGCAACGTCTAAAGCTGCCTTTACTTCAATCTCAGTAATTTCAATTACTTTCATCTTTTAAAGATTTTAATCGTTTGACAATTTTGTTAGTTAATCGTATCGCATTATCCACTCTGGTACTTCTACCTTCGTGTGGGATATTTTCTATTAGTACTGGAATAAGCCGGATAAGCTCATTTACCAAGTGATTGGGTATTTTCTTCATCGGCTTTCCTCCAGTTAGGATCGGGATCAGGTATTTCTATATTCAAGTATTCCAAAGCATACTCTCTGAGCTTCTCGCAATATGTTGAGAATGTTAACGTGTCCATTGTTGCAGTTGATCCGGGAAATTCTATAATCTCACCCGTATGTTTGTTTACTACTTTGTCTTTAGTCATTTGAGCCTTAAAAAACTCGTGTACTTGTTCCACGCTTGTAAACTCCCATCCGGCATTAAGCAACCCATCTAACAGCATTGGATAGATACACCCCCATAGCCAGCCGTTTTGATCGTTGGAACGTGGCTTCCTAACCTTTTTCACTATTACCTGGTAAATCCCATCTACCGAATGAGAAAACAAGTCGTATAAC
>ENA-OQAJ01000526-OQAJ01000526.1-human-gut-metagenome-genome-assembly--contig:-NODE-526-length-11856-cov-2.020292_pt1 | contig 11856 bp, 14 predicted proteins | sample MGYA00242736_ERZ504529 | MGnify/ENA primary metagenome ERZ504529 (study PRJEB26092, sample SAMD00036275) | human gut metagenome | host: Homo sapiens | study: EMG produced TPA metagenomics assembly of...
CCTTTGTCGATCGCCAGATTCACGCCTGCGAACACGATGTTCGAACCATACGCTTTGGAGATGTCCTTCGCCATGATCGGCGTACGTCCGCAAGGTGCCGGCTCGGGGAAGCGGATGTCCGCCACCTTCTCCTTCTTCTGTGCTTCGGACGTGTTCTCCAGCAGTTTCTCCGCGCGCGCATCATGTTCTGCGCGGCCACGGCCTTGGTGGCTTTCGCGTGCAGGCGGATGCCCTGCTGCATCAGACGTTCGGCCTTCTTCTCTGCGACTTCACGTTCGCGGCGGCGACGTTCCTCGTCGACCACGCGTTGGTGCAGGTAGGCCTTCCAGCCGAGCGAGTACATGTCGATCTGGCCGAGCTGCGCGTCCAGATGCCAGACCTTGTTCACCACTTCGTCAAGCAGTTCGGTGGAGTGGGAGATGACCAGGAAACCGCCCTCGTATTTTTTCAGATAGCCGCGCAGCCATTCGATGGAATCCGCGTCCAAATGGTTGGTCGGCTCGTCAAGGATCAGCGTGTCCGCGTCGGAGAACAGGATGCGGGCCAGTTCGATACGACGGCGTTGACCGCCGGAAAGCGTACCCAGCTGCTGGCCCATCACTTCCTGTGGCAGGCCGAGACTGGCCGCCATGGCGGTCGCTTCGGACTGTGCGGCATAGCCGCCGGCCTTTTCGAAATCCTGCATGGCCTTGTCGTAGCGGTTCATCGCCTTGGTCATGACATCCGGATCCGGATCGGTCATTTCCTTTTTCGGCCTTGCGTATGCGTTTGATGATCGAAGCGATGTCGCGCGCGCTCATCATGCGGTCCAGTGCGGTCTGCTCCGGGTCTGCGGCATGCGTGTCCTGTGGCAGATAGCCGAGTTTGCCGGAGACACGTACCTTGCCGGCGGTCGGCAGCATATCGCCGGTGATCACACGGGTCAGCGTGGTCTTGCCGGCGCCGTTGCGGCCGACCAGACCGATCTTGTCTCCCTTGGCAACGTGGAAGTTGGTGGGATGCAGCAACGTGCGCGCGCCGATCTGAATCTCAAGTCCCTGCGCCTCAATCGCCATGCCGTGATACCTCTAGTCTTTCGTGTTCCTTCAAACGCCAATCGAACATCATAGCGAACACCCGCAACCGTTTCACCTCATCTCACGTTTCATTTCCAAGCAGATGCCGGAGCAGTGATTCGCGGTGGTTGATGAAGACCCTGGTGATTTGATAGCTGTCCGTATCCTCATAATCGCAGGGATGGACGCCGTTTTCGTCGAATGACAGGATTTCCGCATCCGGCAGACCGAGCAGAATCGGCGAATGGGTTGCGATGATGAATTGCGATCCGTCGTTTGCCATTCGGTACATGTGCTCCAGCAGAGTTAATTGCCGCTGTGTCGAGAGCGCGGATTCGGGTTCGTCCATAAGATAGAGACCCTTTCCCGTGTGGGACAGGAGTATCTCCAGGAATCCTTCGCCATGCGACATCTCGTGCAAACGGGACATGTCGCCATATCCGCGACTGTATTCACGAGCTGTGTCGCCAGCGTGAAAAAACTTTCCGCACGCAGGAAGAAGCTTGATGGGCCGATCGCATACTGCCGGTATATCGTCATCGCCTTGGCGAGATCCGACGTGTCATCGTATGTGCTGAAACGGTAGTTGCGCGTGCCGCCTTCCGCGTGAAGCCGCAGGCGACGGCGATGCCTTCCAGCAAGGTTGATTTGCCGCTACCGTTCTCGCCTACCAGAAAGGTGACATTCTTGTGGAATTCAAGTTCGTCAATCGAACGCAATGAGGGAATTCGACTGACGTATGAATCAGTCAGCATATTCCAATCGATGCGCAGCCCCGACACAATCAGATCATCCATGCTTTTTAACAAAACCACACTTCCATATCCGGCAGAACCGACCTACGGACCGGTGGCATAGCTCGATACGCGCAACGGCTCCACCGGTCTCATATTTTCCTACGTGCCATCGTCTCTTCAGATATAGGATGGGCCGTGGGGAAAGGCGCATATATCACGACGACGTTGTGGATGAAACGAATTATCCAATCACGTGATCGATTCGCTACAGTGGTTTCGGAACCTTTCAGGAGGGAAGAAGCATGGCAAAGGCTTTGATTGTGGTGGATGTGCAGCCAACATTCTGCGAAGGAGGCGAACTGGGCGTGCAGGGAGGCAATGCGGTCGCCGAACGTATTGCGGATTATGTGAACGCGCGTCGGAGCGAATACGCATATATCGCGACCACGCAGGACTGGCATATCGAGCCGGGAACCACTGGTCCGAACATCCTGATTTCGTGGATACCTGGCCGGTGCACGGCAAGGCCGGAACCGCCAATGCCGAACTGCATCCCGCCATCGCCGCATTGAACATCGAACATCATTTCAAGAAGGGCCAGTATTCCCCCTCATATTCCGGCTTCGAAGGCTTTGAGGACAACACCGACCGCATTCCCACCCGTGAGGAAGTCTCCACCGCCATGGCCGCGGGCAGGACACTCGCCAACGGGTTGAAGACCGCGGGCATCACACGGGTCGATGTGGTCGGACTGGCCGAATCGCATTGCGTCAAGGAGACCGCTCTCGACGCGAAGAAGCTGGGTTTCGAAGTGCATGTCATCGAAAACCTGACCGAACCGGTCAGTGAGGAACTCGGTATCGCAGCCCGTCGGCAGATGAGTGAAGCCGGCATCATCCTTGACTGATTGGCCGGAGTCGCACGACTGCAGGTCCGCACGGGTATAGCGGCATCAATCCGTGCAAAGCACATACGCTCGCGAACGCAACGGATGGAAAATCGGCCAGCCATGACGAGTGGTTCCTCGACCAAGTAGCCAGATAAGCCAAGCGATGACTATGCCATCGAAAGCGGGTTTGCGTTCCGCGTGATCAGGACGCGTAGGCCCGCTTTTTTATCAATGCTGTACTAAAGCCAATCGTCATCGTATGGTTTCGACATCATGGCATGGTGCACGGTATTCCGTTGAACTTTTTTAATATCCCTCGTCGATGAAGATCCATCCGTGTTCCGCCCGCGCGAACCGGGATTCCACGCGTACCAGCTTCCCCAGCCATCTTGGGACGAGTTCTGCGAGCCGGCATGGCAAGAGATGTCATTGGAGAGGTAAATCACATTGTCCATCCCGTATTCGTCAATGGCCGTGGAAATCGAAGAACTGCCACCGGAAGCCGTGACGTCGTGTTCGGCTGCAAGCAGCGCGGCCGAACGCTTTGCGTCATATCGGACGGCATCCACGCGGCAACCGTTCCAGGATTTCAGCCTGGCAAGGTCCGCCTTCACCGCGCCGTCGATCTGGGATTCGTCGAACTTGCCCGTCGCGTTGATGCTGATCCGAGCATGACTGACATCGGCAGGCCGGAGTGCAGGTAGAGAACCGGTACGCGCCGACAGCGCATGCCACGGCGGCGACGCATACCGATACGACGGTGATGGGTTTCTTGCTTTTCGTGGTCCGCATGATCCTCCCACATAACAGCTTTCCCTAAAGCATACAGCGGAAACGTGATAAGAGGAATGGATACCAAGACCAACAAGAACGCCCTTCAACGGATACTACGATGGAACGCGTCAAACAGGCGGAATGATTCCCCCGCTCCGCAAACGAGATCGGCAAACGACTCATGGTATTTGAATATGGACGGTGACGTTTTGACGCGTATAAAGCGTATAAAGCCGAATCCGACGAATCAGTACTGGAATGCTGCAAGGAGGGTCAGATGATATTGGCCGATGCCATCAATCTCGTTCTCGCCGAATATCCTGGAATGAAGGCGATTGGTGCCGCGGAGAGTGCCGATGCGTGGATCATCGGACTCGATTTCGCGTCTTCAACAGATGACCATCCGGTGCCGGGCACACCGAGCGTAGCGGTCGAAAAAACATCAGGCGTTTCTGCATGACCTTATTCCGGGGACGGAAGATCTCTGGCATTACATGACCGGTGCCAAAAAGGTGACTATTCCTCGGATTTAAAATCCGCCTTAGTCTTCCCATAAGAGCTCCCCGCCTTTCACGCTTCCGCGTGGAAGGCGGGAGCTTCCGTTATTCGCTGAGCAGTTTCGGCGTGAACGCCATGAACAGGATTCCCGCGGTGACGGCGAAGACGATGTCCGAAATCGGTTCCGCGCGGATCAGACGCCAAGCAATCCAACGGAAAAAGCAAGAGGAAAAAGACACGAAGAAACACGCCGGGCCATCTCATACCAGAGGATGAGTCACCCCAACATTTACGCCAAGGAATGAATACGACGGACGATGCCACGGACACGACCAGCCGTACTACCGTTGAACCAACAACGGAAACGAAACCCACGCACACACCACGCGCATCCCACACGCCCAGCAAAGGAAACCGGCCATGTCATACGTCCTCTACTTCAGCAAGCCATTCGCGCTCGCCATCGCAATCTGGCCATTCCTCTCACTCCTACTCACCCTGCCCGTGCTCGCACTGCTCTACCACCGCGACAACCGGCTACGCTTCACCTCCGCACTGACCGCATATCTCGTGGTGCTCTACCTCATCGCGCTCGCATGCTTCACCATGTACCCAATGCCAGAGAACCCGGCCACCTACTGCGCCGCCCACCATCTCAGGCCACAACTCAACCCATTCGAATTCATCCACGACATCCGAACCGACGGCATCACAGGCGTCATGCAACTGGCCATGAACGTCGTGTTCTTCCTACCGCTCGGCTACTTCATGAAACGCGTCTTCCGCTGGAAATTCGCCACGGCGTTGCCGGCCATGTTCCTCACCTCGCTGCTCATCGAAACCACCCAGCTGACCGGCATCTGGGGCATCTACCCATGCGCCTACCGCCTATTCGCGTCGACGACCTCATCACCAACACCCTCGGCGGCATACTCGGCTACGCCATGGGAAGCATTGTCACCCACTTCCTACCCCAACAGCGCATCGATGAAGACGCCATCACCACCGAGCCAGGCTTCGTGCGCCGCTGCGTGCGCTCGCGATCGACCTGTTCCTTGTCGAAACGGCGTCGCTGTCCGTCACGGCGCTTATCTATCTGGTTGGCGTGCTGTTCGATGTGAACCGCGCGAACAACGTCAATGCGGCCGTCTCCGCCGTGGCCACCATCGTCATGTTCGTCCTGTTCGAAGGGATCATTCCGTGGAGGCGCGCCGGCCGCACGTTGGGCGGCGGTTTCACGCGCATGACGGTGGAGACCAGGGAGCGTTCCGGCATGCGCAGGATCGTGTTCTATACGTTACGCGCGTTGGTGTTGTATTGCGCGGTCTACGGATTGTGGACGGACCGTGGCTTCTACGCGCTGCTCTTCGGCATCGCGCTTATCGTGTTCTGGCGCGTTAAAAAGCGCATGCCGTACGACTATGTCTGACCGTCGTGCGGAGCTGCCGCGAGTCCGGCGCCGCAAAAAACGCGACACGCCGGGCTTGCGCGATGGCGGACGCTCCTGTATATTTTCAACTCGTTGCCCACCAAGGTGGAAAACATGCGGACATAGCTTAGTTGGTAAAGCGCAACCTTGCCAAGGTTGAGACCGCGGGTCCGAGTCCCGTTGTCCGCTCCACAAAACGAAAGCTCCCGGGAGGGAGCTTTTCTTGTATTTCCGGCAGTCGCCGGCACCGGCGAATCCAATGGAATCCGATGCCGGCGGTCTTGTTTTTTCAGTCGCCGATGTTGTCGCGTGCCGGCGTGACCATCGTCAGCATCATGACGGACGGCTCCTCGGCGTATATCGCGTGCGGGATGCGGGTGGGAAAGTAGGCCAGGCCTCCCGGAACAAGCTCCACGGTCCTGCCGTTGCCCGTCACCTTAAGCCGTCCCTTCAGCGTCTGCACGAACACCGGCATCGCGGCCGTATGCTCGCTGAGCTCCTCGCCCGTGTCGAAGGAGAACAGCACCACGTTGCCTCCGGCCTTCTGCATGACGGTGCGGGACACGGTGGACCCCTCCTGAACGGAAATCATGTCCCCGAGGTCCTCGATGTATCCCAGTTCGATCGGTTCGGCCTCATCGCGTTCGTCGCTCATCATCGCCCTCCTTTGGTTGGTGGCAGGGATGCCTCCATCGTATCGTCTTCACGCCGGAGACACGGCATGTACGCGTGGAGGAAAAACGTTTTGACCACGATGTGAACACTCTCTTGCATCGAACGCGTTTTATGGTCCAGACTTTTGCCTGTTCCATGAAAGTCGGCAATGTCGCCGGGGGCAAGTGGGACGAACGGAGGTATTAAGGAAATGAACGAGAACATCGACATCGACACCACTTTCGTGCCGGACGATTCCGCCAGCCATTCCTGGACGGAGCGCGACAGCGAGCTTGTGGAGGAGTATGCGGCCCAGCTCATGGCGATGAGCATCTGAGCGGACACGATCCGAAACGTGGGGGACGCCCCTTCCGGAAACTCCGGAAGGGGCGTCCTTCCGTTTTTTCATTCCGCCGGGCCGAAACGCCTCCGGCGCGTCCGTAACCACATGTGTGACTATGCTTTCCAGCCGTAGCGTTTGAGACGACCGGGAGGAGACCGCATGCGACGGACGGAAACCGAAAAACGGCATCGTCAGACAATTGTTCAGCTATGGCGGCGTTTCGGCCATGCAGACCTTCGTGGAATTCGGCGTGTTCGCCGTGCTTCAGCTGGCCGGCCTGCCGTTCCGTCTGGCGAATGCGTGGCCGTCTTCTGCTCCGGCTCATTCAACTACGTCATGAACCGCAACGTCACATTCAAATCCTCGTCGAACTACGCGCGTTCGATAGCCATGTTCGTGGCCATGTACTGCTGGAACCTGCTGTTCTCCAACCTGATGATGGCCTGGATCCCCGGACTGCTCGGCTGGCCCACCATGGCGGTCAAGATCGTCACCATGGGCATGCAGGCGGTCTGGGGCTTCCTGCTGTGCCGCTACGTCATCTTCAAATGACGTTCGCGCCGGACGGTTTTCCCGCCGCGATCACGGGAAAACGGACATGCTATCTTACAATGGATGCGCATCGGGAAACTTGTGGCTAAGGGAAGGACGGGACGCCGTTGGCGGATGTAAGACGGGAAATGGAACGGCTCCGGCCCGTGTATGAGACCGGGGTGCTGCGATTGCTGCTGCGCGGCAATTCCATGCTGTACGTCGCGCTGCTGCGCTCCACGTTCGACCCGCTCACCGGCGAGCTGCCACGCGAGATCGTCGAGGAACGGTTCTCCCGCAGTCTGACCCGACTTGCGGAAACGGGCGATTACACGCCCAAGGAAGGGCAGACGTCCGCGGAAGCCGCGCACACGATCCTGCAGCAGCTGACGAAGGAAGGCGAAGGCGATTACGCGTGGCTCGCCAATTCGCTCGACGTCGCAGCCCACCGCTACCTGTACCGTCTCACGCGCGCGCCCACCGTGCGATCGAGGCGCTCGACCGGCTCGAGGACACCACGAAAGCGCTGTCCGGCGCGCAGGCCAACAGCATCATCATGGAGATCGAGCATGCGCGCATGCAGCTGACCGCCGACCCCCGCGAACGCATCCGCCTGCTCGAACGCGACATCGAGGAGCGGCAAAAGCAGATCGACGAATTGAAGCACAGCGACACGTTGGACAGGCTCACCTCCCAACAGGTGGGCGACATCATCGGCGTCATCCACAACACGCTGCGCGGCGTGCCGATCGACCTGCGCGAACTGGCGCTCGAGGAACGCGACAACGGCGACAATCTGCGCCGAAGCATGCAGTCGGGCTCCATCAGCGTGGAGCAGGCGCTCGGCACCTACCATGACGAATACCACAGGTCGTTCCACGAATCCGACAGCGGCCGGCGTTTCGAGGACGCGTTCCAGGTGATCGTCACCGACGAGGGACGCCGCGAAATCGACGAGGCGGTGCGAGACATCGCCCAGAACCCGTATCTCGAGGGCGAGCCCGGCATCCTGCTCGCCCAGGTACGCGCCGAACTCAAACGCATCTACGCGGGCATCGAGGACGTGCGCCGGCAGATCCGCATATCCGACGAGGCGGTGAGCCGTCTGGTGCGCCAGCAGACCGACACGCATTACCGCACCATGCTCGACAAGCTCCACAGACTGTTCGTGCGGGCCAGCGACGACGCGAAGACGCACCCCGGCTCGGACGAACGCCCATACCGTACGGACACCGGCACGGCGCAATTCCAGGCATTGCCGTCCAGGCCCGCGAAATCGATGGCGCGCGCGGCCACGGCCGGATTGGACGACGCGCCTTCGACGAACGTCGACGCGCCGGACCTGAAGGCCATGGTCGAGATGTGCGGCCCGCGGCTGACGCACATGATCGGACTCATCAGGCGCGATCCGGTCAAAACGGCGGACGGCAGGTTCGTGGATTTCGCGGCGAGCTTCAACCGGCTGCCCCGGGAGGAACGGCGCGAAAGCGAGCTGATCGGCTTCCTAAGCGCCCTACGCACGCAGGACGGACCGGCAACCGTGGCATGGCATTGCGTATCCATCGACGGGGGCGAGCGCGTGTGGCGCACCAGGCCGATCCTCACCACCGAGGCGGCGCTTGACGAGATCATCGAGGAGGGATGAGCATGACGGACAACACGACGGATTCGACACTGGCATCGGCATCGAAGAGGAGACAGGCCCGGAATCCGGCATGCCGTCCGAAGGGCCGGATATGACGAGGGACAGGCCGGCATTGTTCGACGGGGATACGGGAGACATGCCTCTTGAGGCGCGTATGGCCGCGATCGCGCTGAAACGCGAACGCTACATCGACGGCAGCCTGTACGACAGGGCGTGCCAGTACCGTGAGGCCGTGGAACGGTCGTTGAACAACGACATGCTCAGACTGGTCGACAACACGAAATACCGGATCATGTACGCGTCGCCGGTCACGGACGCGGAGACGAACATCCGCTCGTTGAAGACGCGTGTGAGCCTCACCCGCGAGGAGGCCGCCACGCTCGCGGCCCTGCGCATCAAGGTGCTGGAGTACGAGAACCAGAAGACGAAGCCGGGCGACTGGCTCATCAGCTTCGACGACATCCGCGCGCTGCTCGCCACGGGAGCGGGCTTCCTCACGGCCAGCAACGACGAGGAGGGCACGGCGAAGAAGATCACGTCCGTCATCTCGCGCATGCGCACCTACGGGTATCTCGCGGAAACGAGGGACGAGAACATGTACGTGCTCACGCCATTGGTGCCGATGGTGCTCGACCAGAAGCTCGCCGACCGGTGGCTCGGCTCCGATGATACGGACGGCATGGTATGAAGACGCGGATGGCGATGGTTATGACGATTCGTCCATCGCGCGGATGGTGGCGATACTTCCGATTCGACCGGGACGGTTTCGTCCGGCGTCGAGCAGGACGCGTTCGATTTCGATTCGGCCGATGACGCTTTTGATGGAGGGGAACACTGATGGAAAACGGCATGAAAATCGTTTCCGACCGTTGGATGCTGCAAAGCCGGCAGATCGTCAACTGGGGCTCCTACGGCGGCTACCACGTGTTCCGCCCGTCCATGGACGATGCGATGCCGGTGACCCTGCTCGCCGGCGCGAGCGAATCGGGCAAATCCACGCTCGTCGACGCGCAGATCTCGCTGCTCTACCCATCCGGCACCCCCTACAATAAGGCGTCGAATTCGGGACGTTCGGAACGCAACGACTACACGTACCTGCGCGGCATGATCGGCATCAGCGACGGCGAAAACGGTGAGACCCCGATCTTCCTGCGCGGCAGGGACGCGGACGGCACCCCGCAGAACATCTGGGGCGCGATCGTCGACACATACGCGAACCGCAGCGACGGCGGACTGTTGTCCTGCGCAAAATTCCTCTACCTGACCGCAGGCGACGGGCCGGACGGACTGCGCCGCCAATACGTCACCTGGAACCAGACCATCGACCCGCGCCTCATGGACCGGCACCGCGACACGTCATTCACGCGAGGACTGATGGAACAGACCTACCCAGGATGCACGACGCACGTCAACGCGCAGGCGTTCCACGCCTCCATCTGGCAGGACATGGGCCTAAGCGCCGAAGCATGCAGGCTCCTGCACAAGATCCAATCCGCCGACGCGCCCTCCAAACTCGACGACATCTTCAAACAGGGCGTGCTCGACGTGCCCGAATCCATCCGGCTCGCCCGCGAAACCGTCGACGACTACAACCGGTTCAGCGAGAACTTCCACAGCATGGAAGACAAAATGGAACGCGTCGCCATCCTGCAGGACATACAAGCCCGCTACGGCGAATACGCCAAACAAGCCAGCGAACGCCGCGAATACACGCCCATCGACCCCGACCGCGAGCAAGGCGAGACGACGCTCGCCGCATGGACATGGTCGCGCATGGCCAGCGAAGTACGCGCCGGACTGCCATCGGCGCAACGCAAAGCCAAGGAATCCCAGGACGCCATCGACCGGTCTCAGCAGCGCATCGACGAACTCGACACGCAAATCGAAGCCGTCAAAGAACGCATGAACGGCATCGACGGCGGCAGCCTGCAGCAACTCGGCAAGGACTTCGAACGCGCACGCCAGGACGCCGACGAGGCGCGCAGACAACGGCACGCCATCGCCGAACGGTTCGAACGCGTCGAAGGCAGACTCCCCGCCGACGAGCAGACATGGAACGCCAAATGCGCCGCGCTCGCCTTGTCGCTCGATACGTACGACAAGCGTTTGGAAGACGCGCGATCCGAATACCAGCGGATGGTGGTGGAACGTCACGCCCGGCAGGGCGAACGCGACCTGTTGAGGCAGGATTACCGGCGCAAGATCGAACACAGGACGCGCATCAGCGACGACATGGACCATGCGCGCACGCTCATCGCACGGGCGACTGGCTTGGACGAGACGGAACTGCCGTACGTGGCCGAACTGATGGACGTGGACGAGGGGGACGAGCAATGGCGTCTGGCGATGGACGTCACGTACGCGCCCATCGCGCAGACCATTCTCGTGGACAAGCGGCATGAGCAGGGGTTCGCCGCGAAGGTCAGCGCGATCGATCCGACGCGTATGACGCGGCGTGCCTGGCGTTTCGTCGATACCGACGCGCAATACGATTCGGCCTGCAACGAGGGGTGGATGTCGTCGAAGCTGCGGTACAAGGAGGATTCGCCGTTCGTCGGATGGTTGAAGGAGCAGACCGCGTCAACGGTTCGACGCGCGTGCGTGGAGGCGATCGACGACATGGACCGGGCCGAACGGCAGGTGCAGGTCGACGGGCAGATCAAATCCGGCGACCGTGGATTCCATGGCGTCAAAGGCCTGCGTCAGGTCATCGGCTTCGTGAACGAACGGTATCTGGCCGAATTGGAACGCCAGCTTGACGGGGCGGAACGGGCGTGGAGGACGCCGACCGCCGCGGCAGGCAGATGGCCAACGCCATGACTCTGCTGCAGGACGAGCATGAGCTCGCATTGACCGTCGCGGATCTGCCATGGGGCAAGATCGACGTGGACGGGCTCGAGACGAAGGCGGAACGGATCCGTCTGCAGATCGAACGGATCGAAAGCGATCCGGAACTGGCACAATTGCAGGACGAGTTGAAACAGCTGCTACGGCAGAAGGACGACGAGGGCAAGAACAGGTACCGTGCCGAAGCGGAATTGGAAAAACGCGCAGCATGCCGTCCATGCCGAACAGGCATGGCTCGACATGCATGGCGACTCCGATTTCGACGATGCCGCATTGTCCGACATGGTGTCGAATCTGCTGGCCGACACGTATGAGACCTGTTTCGACACGTCGCGTCCGCAGGAACGGCCGCAGCGCATCGCCGGCGGTTTCGACCGTGAGGGGACGGCGCCGTTCGACGTGCGCGTGCTGCGCAGAATCGGCAACACCGTGCGTGCGAGACTCCAGCAGATCG
>ENA-OQAJ01000527-OQAJ01000527.1-human-gut-metagenome-genome-assembly--contig:-NODE-527-length-11853-cov-2.226164_pt1 | contig 11853 bp, 23 predicted proteins | sample MGYA00242736_ERZ504529 | MGnify/ENA primary metagenome ERZ504529 (study PRJEB26092, sample SAMD00036275) | human gut metagenome | host: Homo sapiens | study: EMG produced TPA metagenomics assembly of...
ACCCCTGAAACTTTTTAAAATTCTTTTAAAAGTCCAAACTCAAAGAAATTTTCAATATTTTGGAGAAAGTTGTAACAAATTGATGCAGTGTTATAGCATTTTCTATTAGTGAATCTTGAAAGCACCAACTTAGCCTTATGAGTTGGAGCGCATAGAGTATATTCCATTGTAAATTCAGAATCCATATACTCAATGAGAGTTCTCATTAAGAAACTTTTTCCTGTACCTGCTGCTCCAATCAATGAAAATGCTCTTTTGTTCTTATCTTTTAAGAACTCCTTCATTGCATCTAATGCTTCTACTTGCTGTTCTCCTAGTTGAGGTTTTTCTGTTTCTACACCTATGTTTGATAGTGTGAAATTAAACATACTATGCAAACAATAGTGTTAACAATACTATCACATTAATGACAGTTTTATACGGATATATGTCCATATCCCTCTCCAAGTCATAGTATTTCCTCAAATAATCTCTCCCTACTGGATTAAGTACAAATATAGAAGTTAATACCATATTCGCAATCCATATCCATACAATGATTTGTGCTATTAAAACCATAATGCTATATAATAAAAAAAGAGCAACCTTATGGCTGCTCTTTCCAAAATAAATTAGTAATATCTTCTAATACATAAAGGCCTGCTTCTTCATATGTTTTATTAACTTTATACATTTTCTGATTGGTGTTAGGATTATCAAGTGGGCCTAATTCCTCAATATACGGTCCTAACTTAATAAAATCATACTCCCCCAGTCTTCTTTCTAAACCAAGCGGTAATTGTTCTCTTCCAGAATACCATGCTGTTTTGAGAGAAGGATAAAGAGCTCTTATATGCTTGCATAGGTAATAAATGTCCATAGGATTGGAATCTCCTCCCATAAAAGCCACACAGGTTATTCCTTCATTCTTGTTAATCAGACAATCTAGTTCGCTGTGAGTCAATTCCTTACCAATATCCTCTGCCAAGTAAGAACTATGACAGCCCTTACAATGACATGGACAATTAGAAATGTTTATACAGAGAGTTACCTCAAGAGGAATCTCTCGTAGTGTTACTGCTGTGTCTGTATATTTAAGCATTTGTATATCCTAATTTAGAATTGTCTACTGTGTAAGTAAGAGAATTGTACACTCTATGTGTTTGCTCTTCTTGTCTGCCTGCTGACCAATTCTTTATCTTAGTAAGATAACCAATGATTCTGTCATACATATCTATGTGAGTGCTTCCACACTTAGGACAAGTAGTAACAGGAACCTTAGTAATGAACCCACAGTCTTGACATTCAGAGTTTGGAACATTAAATGTTAGATAACTACATCCAACAGTGGCAGCATAGTTGAGTAACAGACTTGCCTGATTCTTAGTAGGATGTTCAGATAGATTAATATGAGCTGCACTTCCTCCGTCTAGCCAATCACCAACATATTCACTTCCATGAAGTTTGATTTTCTCCAAGATTGAACTGTTAGATTCTGGTAAAAATACATAAGAAGTATATAAGTTTCTTTCTTTAGGAACCCAATACCCATCAGCTTTATCCCAGTTGTAATTCTTCACAGCTAAAGATTCAGCAGGAACCAATTCAGTGTTGAACATAGTTTTCTTAGTATTATGGAGTTGATTTTGCTCTTTGATAGTTCCGAAAATAAGATTACAGAACTCTTTGTACTCATCATTGTCACTACATTCAATTCCCAAGAACATTGCAGCTTCATTCAATCCATTTAAGCCAATGGTTAAATACTGATTATTCAGGTTGATAAATCCAGCTTCATATACAGGCAACAAATGTGCATTATATAAGTCCCAAAGTAACTCATTATAAGCTGTATGGTATTTATATACTCTTTCAAGAATATTCTTTAGATATTCTCCAAGTTCTGGATAGCACGAAGGACTTAATTGAGTTCCAGGTATTGGACAATCATCTTTATACTCCCGTATATAATTCTGAATAATTCTATTCAGATTAAGAGTAATTACAGATTTAGAACCAGTTTGTTCTCCAACCAATCCATTAGTAAATGTAAATTCATTGGATTGTAACTTATTCTTTAGTCTGCAACAGCTTGATAAAGAATCCACACTGTCACTTATATAAGTAAAGAATGAATGTCCTTCTGCATACTCTTCTGATATAAAGTCAGCCCATTCTTGGTCTTCAAATTTCCCATCTTTATAAAGAAGAGATACAGTCTCAACTGGGAATGTGAGCATAACAACGAAGTCTTTCTGCATTAAACCATTTCATGAATTTCTTTTGCAGCCAGTTTAGAGAATCCCATTTTGGAGTATCTCCATCTGGGAATACAAAGTGTCCATACATTCCCTCAAAATAAGGCCTATCAAAATAACTTACATTCCAGAAAGCTGATTGGAAACCTCTTGCTGCTGCCGGCTGATTTACAGAATATACAATTTGTTGAAAGTACTGCTCTATTTGCTTACCGATAGTACCTTCGTCAATCTTATTTCCATTTTCGTCTTTCGTGCCACCTACGCTTAGCGTTATCACCATCAGCATATTTAAAATAATAATCACCCCATTTCTTACGAGCAAAGTGGTCAAACATTACTAAGAAACTTGCAGTTGCAACAGCTCCCGCAAATTGGGAAGATACAGCAAATATCATATTTACAAACATTCCACAAAATGAATCAAGGTTCTTTGGAGATGCAGATAAACCACCAATTCCCTTAATTCCGCCTTGCAGGAATGGATAACAGGATAAAGCTACACAATATGGGAATCCAAATGTAGAATTTTCATCATGTTTATAGATGATATGGCTCTTTAAATCTCTTTCATACTGTTTGTAGTCGAAATCAGGATATAGTACTTGAAGTTTTCTCCTTCACTCTGTACCTATTAAGGTCTATGTTATTACTTTTATACAGCTCATTGTTAAGTACAGCAATATTCTTATTGGCAACATTTGAGTTATCATCAACTTCTGAGCCTTCCGCTGCATTAGAAGCCTTCATAAATTCTTTTATAAATTCTTCTCTTTCTCTCACATTCTCACGAACACGAGCTCTGTTTTCTCTATATAAGATATAGGCTTTAGCAACATCAGGGAAATCAAAGTCCATAAGAATCTCTTCTATCTGTCTTGTATATCCTCAATAGTTATTTCATCCCATACTTCAATAGAATCTAAAATATCCTCGACAGTATCTTCTTGTGGTGTGTATCCGCAAGCACTAAATGCTTTCAGGACTGCAATTTTGATTTTTGAGGCATTGAAAGCCTCGCTTGTTCCGTCTCTTTTTATTACGTTCATAGATATATAATTGTTTATATTGTGCCGAAATGCTTTACAAAGATAGTAAAAAATTTCGACACTTCAAAACAAATTGCTATACTGTTAAGATGTCCTTTAGTAGTAAAGTTTTCTCAACTTTATTCATTATATCTTTTCCTCCATCATTGCTGATTAATTGAGTAAATGCATTATATACAGTGAACATATTTACTGGCTGGTCTTCTGGAACATAATATTCGGATTTCTTGTCAAACAATAGTTTATAAGCATCTATTGGAGTACTAGTTGCTAGTTTGACTTTACCATATCCAGAGTCATATGCCATGTTAATAGAGTTTCTCACCCACATTCCAAGATTTCTCTCGATTTGTTCATCAGTTCTTTCAAACTCTGTTTTATGCAATTTCTCTAGCCAGACTTTCATATCATTAGTCTGTTCCATTAAAGTGGTTACAGGTCTATAATTGATAGCTTTCTCTGGCGACAATTCCTGAATACTTAAGAAAGAAGGATTAAACACGCAGAGGTTAGTACAAGCTCTGTTAAGTCCACCTCTATATATCTTTACAACTGGTTTGCGTACATCTAATCCATATATAAAACCAACTACTTCATCGTGATTGTCAAATGAATATTCTTCTGGCATTACTGCCTGTATCCATACACGATTATAAGTAACATCATCTACATCTATTCCTCCGTTCTTTGGTTTTAGTTATCTGGTCTTGGTAGTTTTACTTGGATTCTAAAATCATCAGTAAACTTTGACATTCTTTCTAAGAAAGGTGTTACGTATGCTTCGGTTTTAAAGTACTCATTGTCTTTAATAACAGTAGCTTTACCTTTCAGTAATTCAGGCAGTGTGATTTCCACTTATATTTAATACTTTCAATGTTGTTCCACGATTTATCATATCTATGAATTGGTTGAGGGAATCCTCATAATCTTCAATTAAATCTTCTCCGAAGATTGTCTGTATCATGTCTTCATCAAATCTGAAACCTCGATTGTAGGGGTCATACTCAAGATAAATGTAATCAGTTATTTCTGAGTACTCTTCCTCAGCTTTTTCCTCTCCAACTAAATAATCCAGAAGAGAATAGGCTGCTTCAAACTTTTGTTGAACGGCCCATAAAAAATTCGCTTTCAATTTCACTTTCCTCTAAATAACATATGTTTACATCTTCCGGATGGATAAAACCGCGGGTTGCTTCACATAGAGAAAAAAGGCAATCAATTGCCTCTTCTCCTGCGTGATTCTCTAATATTTCTCTAAACAAATAATTCATTGTAATACAATTCTTCCGTCAATAATTTTTGTGCCATCTACGATTGAATAGTCAGTACAAGCCGGAGTGTTTCCGAAGTTCTTATGAATCCATTCGGAGCTTCCAAATAGAGAACCTACTGATTTATATGTAAACCTACGTCCGTAGGTTGTTGCAGATTGATGTAAATCTCCCTTTACAAATACAACCTTATTTCCGAATATCTGTTTGTTATCGAGATATTCATTAATAAAGTTCTCTGTCTTTACATCTAAAGTCAGAGGAAGATTCTTAAACATATCCTTATTGTCTTTTCCATGACAAAGAACGAATGTTGTGTCTCCTACATTGAACTCCCCAATGAACTTATCGAAGATTGTGCAGTCTACACCTTTATGGGTAAGAATTGCTTCTAAAGCTACATTGGCGGCATACCCGAAGTCGCCATCATGGTTTGATTCTCCAACACAAATATACTTCATCTTATTGAACTTCAGACTGTTTAAAGAATCGAAGAATGTAACCATACATTCGATAAATGTGTGAATTTGTTCTTTATTACACATATTCTGTGGGAGAGAATGCCCTCCACGAGTAGTCTGTCCATCATAGCCATCGAGGGAATCGCCAAGATTACAAACATAAATGTTGTTGAATCCACCATATAGAGTGTTAAGTCTAGATAGTTCTTCGAAGATTAGTCCCAATCGTCTGGTTACTTCCGCCTTATCATATGTATTTGAATAGATTGATAGTGGAGATACATAAGCTCCAATATGCATATCTGACAAATAAACAATGATGTCTTGTTTTTCACAAGATTTGCAAGAAGTATATTTAGGAACATTAGATAGACATAATCCGTCTAAGTCAACGTGGATTCCTTCTTGCAGCTTTCTTTTCAGCTCAACATTTTCAAGAGCATATTTCTTAAGAAGAAGTCTGTCATTCTTGATAGACTGTTCTTCCATTGTTCTAAGGAAATCATTTTCCTTTTCACGCATTTGCATATTAACCAACTCTTCTTGAGTGTGTTCCTCAATAATATGAGGTGCAAATGGAGCTACAGCTTTAGTAATACTGAATACTCGAAGAATACGTTTGAAATCGATAAGAGAATACTCTGGGAAATATCTACTTATCTCTCTTTGAGTAATAGACATTCCATAATATGAATACATACGATGTATGTTGTTCATTTCATCTCTTGTAAGTCTTCCAGTAAGAGGAGCTTTGTCTTTTCTTAAGACTTTAAATTCATAGAACTTAATCTTCCCATCTTCGTCACGGATAAGATTAACACTATTTCTATCGTCGTCTGCTTCAAGTTGCACTTGTTCCAGAGTAGTATCATCTGACGTGGATTCTTCCATTGGAGCTGCTGTCTCTTGAGTGAAAGGAAGTTCCGGACATGAAGTTTTACTCCACAATTCATTGATTTTATCCATATCTTCTTTATTAATCATACCTTCCTTATAATGATTACTTATGTTTTCATAAGTGTCTTCAAAATACCTTTTCGGAAGTTTGTTCGATTTAGTAAAATCTGACTTAGATGCTCCAAGTTCAACCAGTTGTGATAAACGCGCGATAAAATTAGTAATTGTTTTTTTGTAAATCATTTTTCAATGTTTAAGTTAAGCTGTTACGCCTTTAAAGTTTATTAAAATAAAAAAGGAGTCCGCCTAAATTAATAGACGAACTCCTCTGGGGCTGTATTGATACATAGAAGTTATGCTACAATACCAAAGCAAAGGTATGTTCCTTTCTTAGCACTCTTAGATGGAGTATATTCTACCTCAAATGCGATAGGTTCTCCTTCAAGTACTTGTTTTGTGTAAGTGCAAACGATGTCACCTTTATAACCCTTGTCAGTGTAAAGGGATTTTGCAATTTCTTTAGCCTTAGCTTTTGTTTCGCTAGTTTCTGCGATAACAGAGCCAGATTTCTTATCAATCAACTGATAAGTAGTTTTGTACTTTCTCTTACCTTTTTCATTCTTTACGTCATTTACTTTGTAAGGACGTTCACGAGTGTCAGCAGCTCCGGCTTCGATTGTAATCATACAACCTGCGTTCTTAACATTCTTAGTGTGTTTTGCAAGATAATCCAGACAGAACTCTTTGATGTCCTTTTCTGTGATTCCACCTTCGTGGTTTTTCTTCCAATTCTTGTACGCTTGAGTTGCGTCTTTCATTACTTCAAACGGTAATTGAGCCTTTGCTTCTTCTTTAGTAAATGCACATACTTCTAATTTTTGGAAATTCAATACTTGTGTTGCCATAATTCAAAAAATTTTAAAACATTATTCTTATTAATCATCTTCTATTTATATGTTACAAAGATAGTCATTTTCATGTAACTTACCAAACTAAATTGGTAAAAATATCTTAATAAATAATAATCTCTTTTCTTGAATCATCTAGTTCTCTTCCGAAGAAGTGATACAAAGATACTACATTTTTTGGATGTAGCAAAATCCCACTTGTTAAAAAGTGTGAAAATAATTTTATATCAAATATCTTCAGTTTTATTTGGAGGGTAGCAAAATGGATTTTTCTTAATCATTTCCAAAGTGTCTACACTTTCCGTGTTCCAATTGCATTCTGTGACACGTTTACCATCCACTGTCTTCTCTTCAACAATTCCCATAACGGTAAGTAATTGGTTAAATCGCATGTTGGGATGTCTTTCTACCATTATCACAAGTTCTTGGATAATCTTTCTATTAGCAACTTGTCTAAGGTCTATTTTTGTATATTCCTTTAGTTGCTCTGGACTTGGTTTGAATATTGACATAGTTAGAATGGTAAATATTCGTGAAGTATCTTTCCAATTTGCGTTGCCATCTCAGCCGGAGTTTTAATTCCGAATGTGGGAAACTCTGTACAGCCATACATAAAGTCCTCACACATAATAGCTAGCCCCTTTATAAACTTCTCTGGAAGGGGGTCTTTGGCAGTAATCTGCATTAGTATTTTATAAGGAGTGATATCTGGTCTCTGCTGTTTGGCTTTCATAGTCAAATGACAGGTCAGAGCAATCACTGCAAATTTATTGCTGACGTCAACATTCAGATAGCCGAGCGAGAAGTTGTCGGCATAAAGCTGTTTCATTTCATCATACGTCATATCGTAATATTCCATTAAATAGGTGTCTCCCATGGATTTACAGTATAAAATGCAACCATTCGCAATAGCTTTACAAACTCTGCGAATCCTCTTATTAGTTCTTTCTTACTGACTTTATATACTCCAGCAAAATAATTGGGAACAGTAGATACCAATAGCATGTTTGCTTTCATGTCGGGCTCTTTAAGCCCGTATATATGTTCAGCAGCTAGCATTAGTAACCAACCATACATACCCATTTGCCGATAATAATGATATTGTTCCCAACTTTCATTAAATCGAGTCAAATAATGACCAGTAGTTTTTAAGTCATTTAATGTGATAAGGTTCTCATCTGGACAAATAGTATAATTATCCAGTTTAGCTTTTAGCTTCAATATGAAAGGCTCGTGGTCTGGAACTGTCACTTCGACGTCCAGTATAACGGCTTGCTCATTTAAAGACAATGGTGGAGTCATTATAAATTGAGGATTTAATAGAGACTGTATCTCCTTATTCCTATTTACTGACTGCAAACAAAGCTGTAATTTCTCCCTTGATTTGGAATCCAGATAGATTGGAACCTTGGATGTATTATTTCCAAATTCATATTTCTTTCTGTCAATCCAATATTCTGTGCACTTATTACGTATGGATAAGATTTTCTTATCGTCCATTTTACCCTTGTAATAATCTATCTTGTCAGAAGCGGCTATAATATCTTCATCAGATACTTCACCTTTTATTAAAAAGACAGAATATAGTTCATCTGCCATGAATCCAGCTTTTGCTGTTGGTCTATCGACCGAGTCCACTAAAGTAAATTCATTTGGCTGTAAAACTAATTCATGCACTGCAGAACCAAATACTAACGAATCTGAGTAAGCGGTTTTCAATCCTTCAAAATACTGCTCTGGAGACCCTCCTTGCTCAGTGGTTATATATTTAAGTCTCGAGTTACTGATATAATCTCTATATCCATTCCCAAAATACTCTTCATCAGTAATGTCAAGTACCTTGAGTGTTTCTACTAGGGGATTGAGCTTGATGTCATTCAAGCTCATAGGCATGTAATTCTAATTTAAATGTTGCACTCGGAGTATCTAAATCATCAGCTGATTCATATACACTCATTGTCCCATTCTCATAGTCTATATCAATACAATATGCTTTGTCTCCCGCTTTATATTTACCAACGTCCTTGATAAATACACAATTCATAAAAGCTATAAAAAGAGTATCGCATAGGTCCCAACTTCCCCAAGTAAATAGTTGTTTTTCCATTAACCGTAAGTTTCATGAAGCAGTAGGCATCCATGATTTCTTCTTTACAAAGAGAGAATACTTTATACATAGGAAAATCTGAAGTTCTTTCTGTATGATATACCAATGCAGGCAAGCCTGAATTGTGACACTTCAATACATTGCTGATTGAATCATCAATAAATACATCGACCTTACCTTTAATCATATCAGCTTTATTGCCGTGCTGATAGACCATTTGATAGATAGGAGCTTTCGGGAATCCGTTCATCTCCAGCCACTTCTTAGTCCATTCCTTATTGTTTACTCTTTTTGTGCAATACAGAGCTGGCTGGAAATCTGGCATATTAATAACCTTCAGACCAAGCCAAAAATCTCTGTCTTTAGATAATACCTGCTGCACGTTTTTTAGTAATTATACTATCTTCGAGCATACGTGGATTGTTTTTTGTATCAAAATACTCACAATATGCTCCCCAAAAGTCGGCTAGACAATCGTCTATGTCTAATCCAATTCTAAATCTCTTCATTTAATAAAATTTTATTCTTTATAAAGCGTCTATATCAATGACATCACCTACTTGGGCATTTGCGGCTTCAATGATGTCAACAAACTCACTCCAATCCCCAGGATAGTTTAAATCCCAGAGATTTACATAAGTTTCAATGATTTTATCCTTAGCTTCTTGAAGGCTTCTGGCTGTAATTTTCTCAACCCAGACGCTATCACTGGTGCTAAAAGGAACTACGTATGTGTTCATTCACAAACATCATCAAAGGTTTCAACAATATCAATCATCTCTTCTGGAAGAACATCCCAGACTTGGTCAAAAATGGTTTGTGGCATTCTTTCATAATAAGCGTAAGCAATACTACCAGCCATAGCTGCAATAGTATCACTATCTCCACCCATAGAAATAGCTAGTTTTAAACAATCCTCATAGTCTTCAGATTCCAGAAATGCAAGTAAGGCAATTGGAACACTGCCTTGACAAGTAGAGTCAAAATGGTATCCTGGACGAATTTCATCTAAAGTCTTAGATGCATACTCTGGATAATACTTATTGAGAATATCTCTAACAGAATTTTTAGTCCGAAGTTTCTGTTTCATTACATATATTGCTAAAGCGATAGCTTGTGCGCCCTTTACTCCTTCTGGGTCATTATGAGAACATAAAGCAGAGTTCTTAGCAAGTTCCAAACATTCTTCTACACTATGTGCATAAAATCCGACAGGACTAACACGCATAGCAGAACCGTTTCCATAACTTCCATAAGGGACAGGATTATCAATCCATTTACGGAACATTCCACCATATCCTCTGTTGGGATATTTCTTACACATTTTCTTGGATGCACTCTCCAAATTGCTCTGGAGTAGGATTTCCGTACTTCAGAATAGCATTTGCTACTCCAATAGTACATACAGTATCGTCTGTAAAACCATTACCTGTTCTTACTAAACGAACCACTTCATACAGTTTAGTTCTTCCGAACTTTGCTTCATAGGAGGAACCGCAGATATCACCTGCAATTGCTCCAAATAGACATAGTCTATTATCATTGGTAGCTGACTGAGTTTTTAATAGTTATTTCTTCGTTATAAAAGTTGAATCCTTCTGGAGTTCCAAAACTTGCCATTGAAAATGACCTGTCTATTGCTCCTTCGTAGATTTCATCATCTTCAGCTTCTTTAGATACCTTGACAATCATTCCTTTAAAACCTCCACCTACTGGCTCTATTGCAAGAACGATATAGTCATAGCCATTGCTTGCGTATCTGAGAAGGCACGGATAAGGGAGTGTCTCAGACGTCATAGGAAACATGATTTTCTCTCTTTCTGTTTTAGGAGTATGCTTAATCATAATTCAATTATTTTAATTGGATTTAAGTTAAATGAACTTGGGGTTATTTGTACTTTATCTTTTGTAAGAATCACGTTCTTACTTAAAGATTCGGGTGGATAAAGATAAGTAGGAATCTTCGAGTTCTTCAAATACTTGCAAAAGTGTGCTCCAAATGCGACATTAGTTACGTTCTCCTCAAGAATTTTCTCTTCAAGATATTCAAATACTCCTTCGTCTAGTCCTTTTGAACTTCTACCAGAAGGCATTAACGGAAGAAGAACATGATACTTGATATCACTACCATAGCGTTTCCACTCTTTAATAAAATCATCAACAGAGTCTTTGGTAGAAATAATGTGATGGATATTCACATTGGTATCACCCATTGTAATTAAGTTGACAATAGCCATATCAGCATTCCTTTTTAATGCTTTATTGCCAAGACTTACTGCCACTCCACCAACAAAGTTCCGAGTATACTCAAGCAATTCTCTACTAGTTTTAATACTGGACAGTGTAATACCATTAGTAGTATAATTAGGAACTACTCCTGTATTATACACTGTTTCCAAGAACTTACAAAAGTCTGGATGAATGGTAGCTCGCCAGTAGAACCAATAGCAATTTGAAATGGCTTATTTGTAAATACTGTCCCATTCTTTACTTTAGATTGATATGTATCCATCCACTTCTCCCATGTTCACAAATATTAGGATAGTTAATTCCCTTTTGTGAAGCACTTACATAGCAGAAAGGACATTCTGCATTACACAATGTGTTAATTCCAACATCATAAAATTCAGCCATATCAGCAGGAAGTTCTTTAGCAACTCCACTACCAAGTCTGATTGTCTTAAGGTTGAACCACAGTGCATTGTAATTATATGCGGGGAATACTCTCTTCTTGGCACCCCAATGTTTAAAATCTTTCATCTTATTCTTTATTTAATTTCGTTCGTTTTCGGGAAGTTTATTCCATTCTGAATGTCCAACAAGTTCAACAATTCTCTTAGTCTCTGGGTCTATTCTGCAATAGCCAGTACAACCTATAACATTGAGATTGTTGATTATCCATTGAATTGTACCTCTTCTTGCG
>ENA-OQAJ01000528-OQAJ01000528.1-human-gut-metagenome-genome-assembly--contig:-NODE-528-length-11820-cov-4.093133_pt1 | contig 11820 bp, 14 predicted proteins | sample MGYA00242736_ERZ504529 | MGnify/ENA primary metagenome ERZ504529 (study PRJEB26092, sample SAMD00036275) | human gut metagenome | host: Homo sapiens | study: EMG produced TPA metagenomics assembly of...
GCAAAACCGAAGAATATCTCGCCCTTGCCCAGCGCACGGCGAATGGTCTGACCCGGTACTGGGAAAGCTGGACGGACTATTTGACCACTGCATCCCGGCTGTACAAGTACCCCTTTGCAGACCAGCTGATGATCTACGCCCAGCGCCCCGATGCCACCGCCTGCGCCGACTTTGACATCTGGAACAACCGGATGAACCGTTATGTGCCCCGGAGTGCAACCCCATCGTCTGCCGGAAAGTGAGGGATGCGCATGAACTTTAACCATGAGGAACTGATGCTGATGATGCTCTACAACACCGGCACCGGCTGGGGCTCATTCACGAACTGCGGCTCATGCAGTGCTACCTGATGCCGGACGAGACCGCTCTGCGGGAACTATCGGTGGTGGTTATCGAAAAGCTGAAACTGCTGACCGATGCAGAGTTTGCCGAGCTGGAATTTCCACTGGACTGACTTTTGCCGCCTGCGGGCGGCGTACATAAAGTATTTTGTTCTTCCAAAAGATATGCTATAATCAAATTAGACAAAATTCCTCTCTTCAAGCGATTTCTCCGCAATTTTCCTGTGGCTCTGCTCGTATCAAAAATAAGGGACTGAATTTTTAATTGTCAGAACGGAGGAACCATTATGGCAATCTTTGAAAAGACCATCTGAAACAAAAACTTTGACAAGCTGCTTCGGAAGCTGGAACAAGAAATCCCGGACAGCAGTTGGTCGGCAGATTTAGAGGCAGGCAGTGATTTCAAAGAGGGCGATGCCCGGTGCAGTGTCCGTGTATTTGAACGGTACAGCATGATGGGCGGCAACCGCCTGAGTCTGACACTGACCCTGTTCCAGAATGGAGACAGTCCGATCCGGCTGTCTGCCATCACCGCAGGAGGCAGTCAAGCGGTGTTCTTCAAGGTGAACACCCTCGGTGAAGAATCTTTTCTGGACGATGTAAAGGACCTGATGGAAGAAATTTTGGAGGAGTAAAATGTTTTTTGGATGGTTTGACGCTATATTCAGCTTCATTTTCCCAATCCTGTTCCTGCTTTTTATTGGAATGTTTTTCTTTGCTCTAATTTCAAATCTCCGCACATGGAACAAAAACAACCACTCGCCGCGGCTTACCGTTCCGGCAACAGTGGTAGCAAAGCGCACCGATGTTTCGCATTCCAGCAGTGCCAATGCCGGAGATATGTCCGGTGCGCACGGATACGACACTAGCACATTTACATCGTACTATGTGACTTTTCAGGTGGAGAGCGGCGACCGGATGGAATTTGAAGTGGACGGAAGCGATTATGGTCTGCTCGTGCAGGGCGACATCGGAAAGCTGAGTTTTCAGGGCACCCGCTATCTTGGGTTTGAGCGGAGCTAAGTGTTTCTTACATTATATAGTATGGAGTGCTGTATGAACGATTTGTTTATCCAAGGGCTGACCATCGACTGGAACAGAGTTCGCCCATACAATTATGTTCGTCAGATTCCTGCCATCAGTGGAATCGACACTTTTACATTCCATAAGCCCATTACGTTCTTTGTTGGCGAAAATGGAAGTGGAAAATCTACGCTTCTGGAAGCAATCGCTGTTGCTTACGGCTTCAACGCAGAGGGTGGAACGAAGAACTATTCATTTTCCACATACAACTCCCATTCGGAACTATGTGAGGCTATGACGATTTCCAAGGGGTATCGCAGACCAAAGTTCGGGTATTTTCTCCGAGCAGAGAGTTTCTATAATGTAGCCACCAAGGAAATCGACTATTCCGATGACGATCATCCCTCCAAAGGCTATCACCAAAAATCACACGGTGAAAGTTTCCTCGCCATTGCGCAGGACTACATGGGTGCAGATGGAGTCTATATTTTTGACGAGCCGGAAGCCGCTTTATCCCCGCAGCGGCAGCTCACGTTACTGATCAACATTTATCGGTGTGCCCAAGAAGGGGCGCAATTCATTATCGTATCACATTCACCCATTCTCCTCGGAATGCCTGATGCTGAGATTTTTAGCTTCGACAATGGCACGATTCATCCTTGTCAGTATGAAGATACGGACAGCTACGTTATCACCAAAACATTTGTAAATAATCGGCAGCATTTTTTGAACCAGCTTCTGAACGAAGAAACGTAATGCCGGGAAAGGACATTCCATATGAGTGATTCTACGTTGAAAGAACTTTGGCAGCAGGTCGCTGAAAAGAAAAGCTGCGAAGCAAAACAGAAAGAACTGACCGCCCAGAGAGATACGCTTGCTGATCGCCTGAAAAAGCTGGAAAAATCCAAGCTGGCGGAACAGGCTGACGTGAACCGTCTGGAGGGACACAGCCTTGCCGCATTTTTCTATCAGGTCATCGGAAAGATGGATGAGAAGCTGGACAAGGAACGGCAGGAAGCCTATGCAGCCCGTGTTAAGTACGATGCTGCTCTCCATGACCTTTCTTCCGTTGATGCCGACTTGGATCAGATTCAAAATAGACTGGCACGGCTGTCCGAATTGCGAAAGGCAGTATCAAGCTGCTCTTTCCGAAAAAATCAAAAGCATCAAAGCATCTGCCCACCCTGCCGCACAGCAGGTTGCGGAAAGCGAAAGCCGTATTGCCGCTTTGAAAGTTCAAAAGCGGGAGCTGCTGGAAGCTATCAACGCCGGAAAGACCGCCCTGCATACGGTCAATGAAGTTCTGGAAACCCTCGACAATGCCGAGGGCTGGAGCACATGGGACGTAATGGGCGGCGGTTTGATGGCCGATCTTGCCAAGTATGAGGAACTGGACGATGCACAGGAACAAATCGAACAGCTCCAAGTGGAACTGCGGCGGTTCAAAACTGAGCTTGCCGATGTTGAGATCACCGCAGACCTTCAGGTTACGGTGGACAGCTTTCTGAAATTTGCAGATTTCTTCTTTGACGGCCTCTTTGCAGACTGGGCGGTTCTGGATCACATCAATCAGGCACAGAGCAGGGTGGAAAACACCAAGGATCAAATCAAGCGAGTCCTTGCACTTCTGAAAAAAAATGCGCGAAGATGTTGATGTCCAAATCGCTGACGAAAAAAGAAAAGCAGGAGCAGCTTGCGGTGGAAACTGAGCTGTAGGGTTGGAGAGATTACTTTGTGTGCTCGGCGCAACTCGATCGTTTACCCGCCGAGAGAAAGCAACCGTGACCGCCTGTGCGGAATCATCGACACCATCCTTGCAGAGCAGCCGAAGGACTTTGAAGTTTTTCTTCAAAAGCTGATACAGCAGGGCTACGAGGTGAAGCGTGGCAAGCACACGGCGGCGAAGGGCAAGGAGCAGAAGATCAGCAGTGCCGACGAACTGCGGGAACGAGCAACGGCGGCGACAGAACGCTATCATGCCATGGGCGATTCCATCAAGGCGGCGGAAACGAGGTTGGCCGAAATCGCCGTGCCGCGCTTCGCAAGTTGGTATCCTCCGTCTATCTGGAAAGCGATTTGAACCTTCCATTCAGAAAAAACGGAAAATTCTTATTCCAACTTGGGTATACTCCTGTTGTGTCCGACATGAAGAAAATCGTTCAGAAAACTGCCGCATTGTCTTTCCCAAAATGGGCGTTAGCCGTATGGGATATGGATACTGCAACATTATATATGGTCAACTACGACAGAAGTCATTGATTTTCTTTGTTTATCTGTGATACCATTCGTTACGAGACCAACGGCGTTGCTCTCTTCGCCTATGGTGGAGACTCCGGCACTCAAAGAAATTTTCCGAAAAACACAACGAGGTGACCATTTTTGAACGTCGAACTTTTCTTGTCTGCTCCGCTGCACTTTTTTGCAGTGCGTTTCTGGCAGGAGGCTGCACTCAAAAAAAACTTCTCAGCCCGTCCTTCAGCAAATTGAATACTCCAATTTGGCAGATTCGGATACACAAGCTCTTCTTTCCAAGCTTTTGCAGGATGCCGGCGTATCCGACCTACGGATACAGACCTTCTTTGATCATGTGCAAAAGTTCAACAATGCTGTGGACCCGGCATGGCTCACCACAGGGTTTGAAAATGCCAAGCCTTCGGATCTGAAATACGATCCTTACTCCATGCAGGACGCATGGACGGAAAAATATGACACCTTCCCCGGCTGGAACTGTCGGATCACTGCTTGTGGGCTGTTCGGTGATTTTATCACTGTCACGGGCAAGGCAGACCTTGACTCAGCCGAGGACACCCTGTTTATGGACTATGAAACACTGGATTCTGACCCGGAATCCCTTTGCGGCGATGAAAGACAAAAGTTTGATGCGCTGTTCGCCCCGGTTAAAACCACCAATACGACCGATATTCCTACCCATTTGAAAACGATTCAGCAGGAATGGAAGAAACGCGGTCTCTCCTTCGTGGACGATGATAAGATCCGTCTCGTCTCCGTAGTCCTGCACGATCAGTTCTCTGAAACGGACAATTCTCTTATGATCGGTCATGTCGGCGTTATGCTTCCCACATCGGATGCGGTATATTTTGTCGAAAAGGTCGCTTTTCAGGAGCCGTATCGCTTGTTGAAGTTCAAAAATCGAACCGAGTTGAGCGATTATCTGATGCTGAAATACGACAACTCGTGGGGACAGGACACCGCCCACACCTTTATTATGGAAAATTCAGACCTGATGGACAGCTGGCGCATTCTTGAAGAGCAGGAAAATGCAAGCTAAAAGCATCGCATTCGTTGGGAGCCGTTTAGTCTGACAGATCATTCGCCCCCTGATACCAAAAAGACGCTGCAACCTCTTACACAGAGGCGGCAGCGTCCTTTTTTATATCGGAATGTTTTGTTCGCAGGGGAACTCCGGGCTTATGACAGGGTATGTATAATGTGCAGAGCCATATCAGCATTTTCTTTGTCCACAAACACCTCTGTGACATACCTTGGTTTTATGCCGAGAGTTCCAATTCTCGCTTGGTCAAATGTGTTATGCCGATTGACATCTTTGGATTTGCAATAGAATTTAATTCCAGCTGCCGCCAACGCATCCGTGATACGATTGCATTGGTAAGGGTCAGAAACTGTTGCAACTAGCGATTTGAAAAAATGCTCTAACATAAAGAGACCTCCTTGTATACACTCTAATCTCGTACAAAGCCATCCGGCACATAATGGTCGCTGTATCCATTCGGGAGCTGTTCCAACGGTTCGCCGTCAACTTGATATGTCAGGTACATCTCAACAGGCAGGAACGTCTGAATCAAGGAATCTTTCTCATTTTTCAGTGGATTCTTCCAGATTCTTTCGGTACTGTGCCGGACTGACACCATACTCTTTCTTGAATACCCGGCTAAAATAGAGTGGGTTATCATACCCTACGATCTCTGCAATTTCTCCAATATTGTATTCGGTGTTCTCCAATAAGCTTTGTGCATTTACCATCCGAAGGGACAGGATGTATTGTGCAGGGCTTATTTTCATGTACAGCTTAAAATTACGGATAAACCAGTTCGTACTGATATGCAGCGATTCTGCGTAATCGTCCACACTGACCTTTGTATTATAATTCTCGTTAAAGTAGGCAACGGCGGCTTCGATTTCTTCGGGGGATGCTTGTAGTTGTTTTCTCGCTTTCCTGCTGTTGCCTGCTTACTAAAAGCAGAATGATGTTGAAGAGAGAAGCAATATAGTCTTCATAGCCATATTCACATTGTTGCAGTTCCCGGATGATCTTTCGGAACAGCATTTTGTAATCCGGCAGTGTGCCGCTGTAAAAAACGTGCTTGTCCAAGGGTATTCCGTGATAGTTCAGGATGTTTTTGACATCGTATCCTGTAAAGTGAATCCAGAACACCTCTGGATGATCTTCTACATAGTAGACATACTTCTGGATTTCTTTCGGCTGATACAGCACCATGTGTCCAGAAGTCACCACTTCCTCAACACCATCGAACCAGAAGTGTGCTTTACCAGATGCCACATAGAGGATTTGATAGTCTCTGCGACCCTTTGCCCAAAAAGTAGGTAGCTTAGGGCGTTTTTTCAAGCGATAAGTGCCGCAGCTGCCTACGACCAGCGGCTTTGAGTAGTCTTTGAAATCCAAACGGGAGTTGTTCAAATATCCTGAGTTGAAATACATCCCTGCGTCCTCCTCATCTTCAGAGATTTTACAGTGATTTGGGAAATGTTCTATCAAAAAATTACAAACTCTTTGATTTTGTGCATATTCTGTTCCATCTTGTCTATATCTTTTCGTTCCATTAGATTCTATAATATTTTCAGACGGAACGCAAGAGATTTGGGCAACTTGCGTAATGAGAATTCCAGTCTGAAGTGCGCAGCAGATTGGTCGCGCCCACACAAAACAAGCAAGATGGGAGAAAGCACAATGACTGAGAAACGTTATCTAAAGTGGTATAATAAAGTCGGCTATGGTTCAGGCGATATTGCAGGCAACGTGGTGTATGCATTCCTGTCCTCCTTCGTCATGATCTATCTGACCAACACCGTTGGCCTGAACCCCGGTATTGTCGGCACTCTGATTGCAGTTTCCAAACTGCTGGACGGTGTGACGGACATTTTTCTTTGGTTCTTTGATTGACAAAACGCATTCTAAGATGGGCAAAGCCCGTCCTTGGATGCTGTACGGCTACATTGGCTGTGCCATTACGCTGGTGGCAATTTTCGCCATCCCGACCAATCTGGGACAGTTTGCACAGTACGCATGGTTCCTGATCGCATATACTCTGCTGAACGCTGTATTCTACACTGCCAACAACATTGCTTACTCTGCACTGACTGCTCTCGTCACGAAGAACAGTGCCGAACAGGTCGAGATGGGTTCTTGGCGTTTCATGTTCGCCTTTGCCACCAGCCTGCTCATCCAGTCCATCACGCTGGGTGCTGTTACAGCATTGGGCGGTGGTGCTGCCGGTTGGCGCACTGTTGCAATCATCTACGCCATCATCGGTCTGCTTGTCAACACCCTCTCCGTTTTCTCCGTGAAGGAACTGCCGGAAGGCGAATTGGAGGATACCACCGACAAAAAGGAAATCGAGCAGGACGAAAAGTACAATCTGGTTCAGGCTGCAAAGCTGCTTGCTGGTAACAAATATTATATGATGATTTGCGTCACCTACATTTTGCAGCAGATCTACGGTGCCATGATCAGCATGGGCACCTACTATGCAACCTACATCCTTGGCAACCAGAATCTGTTCGGTGTATTCTCTTGGGCAATCAACATTCCTCTGATCATCGCACTGGTGTTCACCCCGACCTTGGTTGCAAAGTGGAATGGAATGTATAAGCTGAATGTAATGAGCTATACTCTGGCAACGATTTCTCGTGCACTGGTTGCTGTAGCTGGTTACATGGGCAGCGGCAATGTGACCTTGATGCTGCTCTTTACTGCAATCGCAGCTCTTGGTCAGGGTCCTTGGCAGGGCGATATGAACGCTGTGATTGTGCTTGCTCTGAGTATACTTGGCTGACGAAGCATAAGCGCGTGGATGGCACGATGTACTCCTGCACTTCTCTCGGTGTGAAGCTGGGCGGCGGTCTGGGTACTGCCATCACCGGCTGGCTGCTGGCAGCAAGCCATTTTGACAGCGCTCTGACCGTTCAGCCGGATTCCTGCATCAATATGCTGAAGATTATGTATCTGGTGATTCCGTTCGCTCTGGATGCCATTATCACCTTCATTCTGTCTCATCTGAAAGTTGAAGAAGCAAATGAAAAACTGCGTGCAGCAGTCTGATAACAAGTCATTATCATTTCTCCTTCATCTGCTGTTCCCCGGAGGATCCAGCGATTCCTCGGGGAGGCTGGAGAAATATTATAAAATTATAAAAGGTAAATGAGGAAATACTATGGCTGCATTTGATTTTGCAAAAGTAAAAGACCCCACCTTTTTCAAGGAAAACGTGCTGAATGCTCATGCAAGTTTCCGTACTTACGCTTCCCGCGAAGAATATCGGACAGGCTCCTCTTCTTTGGCGATGAAGCTGGACGGTATCTGGAAATTCGCCTACGCAAAGAACTACACCAGTGCCATCCCCGGCTTTGAAAAGACAGATTACGATTGCAGCGGCTGGGATGACATTCATGTTCCGGCACACATCCAGATGGAGGGCTACGACATTCCCCAGTACGCGAATATTCAGTATCCGTGGGATGGCCGTGAAGAAGTACAGCCGGGTGAGATCCCGCAGCGGTTCAATCCGGTGGCAAGCTATGTAAAATACTTCGAGCTGCCGGAATCCATGCAGGGCAAGCCCGTCCACATCGAGTTCGAGGGTGTGGAAAGCGGCATGGCTCTTTGGCTGAACGGGTCTTATGTGGGTTACACCGAGGACAGCTTCTCCGCACACGCATTCGACCTGACTCCCTATCTCCAGCCGGGCGTGAACAAACTTGCTGTGCAGGTGTTCAAGTGGACTTCCTCCAGCTGGTGCGAAGATCAGGACTTCTTCCGCTTCTCCGGCATCTTCCGCAGCGTGTGGCTGTACGCCATCCCCACCGTGCATCTGGAAGATATATCCGTCAAAACGCTGTTTGCCGGGGATGATTTTACTCATTCCACGCTGGAAGTTGCATTGCAGGTGGAGGGTAAGGGCGCGGCCCGTCTGACCCTGCGAAGCAGTGAGCTGGAAGTGTTCTCCGAAAAAATCGCACTGAACGGCGGCTCTGCATTGTTCAGCCATGCGGTGGAGAATCCCCACCTGTGGAGTGCAGAGGACCCGGCTCTGTATGAACTGGAAATCGAGCTGCTGGACGATGCAGGCCATCTGGTAGAGGTGACCGGGCAGAAAGTCGGTTTCCGCAAGTTCGAGTTGAAGAACAATCGGATGCTGCTCAACGGCAAGCGCATCGTGTTCAAGGGTGCCAACCGTCATGAGTTCAGCTCCATTACGGGTCGTGCTGTGGGCGTACACACCCATGAGGAACTGCTTCGGGATATCATCACCATGAAGCAGAACAACATCAATGCCATCCGTACCAGCCATTACCAGAATCAGGATGCACTGTACGACCTGTGCGACGAGTATGGTCTGTATCTGATCGCAGAGAACAATCTGGAATCCCATGGCACATGGGACATCCATCAGGCGGGCATTCGCGGCATCGAGGGCGTTTTGCCCAATGATAAGCCGGAGTGGAAAGCTGTCTTGTTTGACCGCATGAATTCCACTTACCAGCGTGACAAAAATCATCCTGCTGTTCTGATCTGGTCTCTGGGCAACGAATCGTTTGGCGGTGAGACCCTGCTCCAGATGGCAGAGATGGTCCGCCGCTTTGATGACACCCGTCTGGTGCATTACGAAGGTGTGGTCAATGATCCCCGCTTCCTCGAAACCACCGATATCGAGAGCCATATGTACAGCACTGTGAAGGACATTAAAGAGTATCTGGCACAGGGCGATAAGCGGCCTTATATCGAGTGCGAATATTCTCATGCTATGGGCAACTCCAACGGTGCTTTATACAAGTACACGGAACTTGCCGACCAGAAGGACTGCGGCTATCAGGGCGGCTTTATCTGGGATTACATCGACCAGTCCATCTGGAAAAAAGACCGCTACGGCAAGTGGTTCCAACCTACGGCGGCGACTTCGGTGAGCGTCCTACCGACTATAATTTCAGCGGAAACGGCATTGCCTACGGTGGTGACCGTGCTCCTTCTCCCAAGATGCAGGAGGTCAAGTTCTGCTATCAGAACATCGCCATTTCCATCGACAACTCTGGCTTCGAAGTCTGGAATAAGAACCTGTTCACCTCTACGGATGCTTTTCGACTGCATTGCTCTGCTGCACCGTGATGGAAAGCTGTATCAGCAGCAGAAACTGACCAATATTGATGTTGCTCCCGAAGAGCGTTCCAGCTTCCCGCTGCCGTTTATGGTTCCTGCGCTCCCCGGTGAATATGCAGTGACCATCAGCTTCCGTTTGAAGGAGGACACCAACTGGGCAAAGAAGGGTCATGAAGTCGCCTTTGGACAGGGTGTGATCGCTGTGGTTCATTCCATTCCCAGCAAGAAGGTCACGCCGTTTACCGTTACGCACGGTACACACAACATCGCGTCCGGGGTGAGAATTTCGATGTTTTGTTCTCCGATCTGAACGGCGGTCTGACTTCCTACCGCTATGCCGGCAAGGAGATGATTCAGGAGATTCCCCGTCCCAACTTCTGGCGCGCTCCCACCGACAACGACTGCGGCAACAACATGGGCGGTGTCCGGGGTCAGTGGAAACTGGCAAGCCTGTATGCCACCACCAAGGGCATCGGCAAGGAGATCCCGTCTGTTTATGGCGGCACCATCCTCCAGAACCCCACCTGCGAGGTGGAAGCCGACAGCGTGGTCGTGACCTATCTCTATAACCTGCAGACCAGCCCCGCAGCAGAGTGCAGCCTACAGTACCGTGTGTTCGGTGATGGCCGCATCCAGACCACCCTGCACTATGACCCGGTGGAAGGACTTGCAGCAATGCCGGAGTTCGGCGTACTGTTCAAGATCGACGCTGACTACGACACGGTGGAGTGGTACGGAAACGGCCCTGCGGAGACCTACTGGGATCGTCAGCATGGTGCAAAGCTGGGCATTTACCAGAACAAGGTCGCAGACAACATGGCACAGTACCTTGTGCCGCAGGAGTGCGGTGCAAAGACCGCTGTGCGCTGGGCAAAGGTAGTGGACCGCAAGGGTCGCGGGCTGCTGTTTACCGCGGATGCCGCAAAGCCCATGTTCTTCTCTGCGCTGCCCTACACTCCCCATGAAATGGAGAGTGCCAAGCATCCCTACGAGCTGCCCCCGGTCCATTACACGGTGATTCGTGCCATCGGCGAGCAGATGGGCGTCGGCGGCGATGACAGCTGGGGTGCCAATGTCCACCCGGAGTATATTCCTGATGTAACCAAGCCTGTGGAGTTCACCTTTACGTTCCGTGGCATCTGATGATTGCCCGCAAACGAGGTGTTCTCTGTGAAAAAAAGCGAAAGATCAGCCTGAATCTGAACCAGCCGAACTAGCATCCCTTGTTGGAGAGCGGATCAGAAAGATCCGCAAAGAAGAGGGGTTAAGCCTAGAGCTTTTTGCTTTAAGCCATCAATGAGCCACCAGCCGCAAGTGCAGGGCGGAAACTATCCGCGCCCCTGCGCCTGATAAAAATTGGAACTTTGATTTTCTCGCCCGACTTTGCCACGGTGGGACGATCAAAGGAGCGTGCGTTTGAACAAAAAGAAAAAGTCCACAAATACTTCCCCTTAATCCCGATGAAGTCTTTGACCGTCTGGCGCGGGCATTCTACCCGGCCATCCTTGCCTGCTGGAACAGCGAGGAAGGACAGCGGTCACTTGTCGGGGCGGAGGCTCCTCCATCTTGCTAACGCAAGACCGTTCGGTCGCTTAAAAGCCCCACTTGGGCTTTCATTGCTCCGCTGCGCTGCGCAAACGCGAGCTTGCCTATGGCGGGCAAAGCAGGCTCATCATGCAAACAACGAAAAACAGGAAGTTCCCATTGGGGAACTCCCTGTTGTACATATCGCTATCGTCTGTGGCTTTTGGCAGGGTGCGTCCGGGTGCTGGGTATTCGTAAAACAGTTTTCGAGAAATGACACGGCAACTGCCTGTCAGGATTGGTTACGAGTACCCGGCTAGGCCGAGGAAGCATCAAGTCCCATGTCCGCACCGTCAAGGTATTGGATATGGGACTTTTTGCATTTCAGGAACGTATACACCTCTGGAAAGGTGTAACACACTAGACTTTGTACCAAGTCGTGTGCCAAGGGTGCTGCGCCCCTTTGGAATCCCTGCTTACATCGCCTGTGGGCGATGTAGATTCGCCGCACAGAAAGCTCTCACAAAAGGCACACCCGGCTGTCTGCGGCGAGGAGAAGGC
>ENA-OQAJ01000529-OQAJ01000529.1-human-gut-metagenome-genome-assembly--contig:-NODE-529-length-11808-cov-2.306909_pt1 | contig 11808 bp, 16 predicted proteins | sample MGYA00242736_ERZ504529 | MGnify/ENA primary metagenome ERZ504529 (study PRJEB26092, sample SAMD00036275) | human gut metagenome | host: Homo sapiens | study: EMG produced TPA metagenomics assembly of...
GTGTTCTCCTGGATGGCGTCCTCGAACTCCTGCGGGTTCTCGGCGGAAACGAAGGTGGTGGTGATGCGTCACGCGGCAGGGTGTGGCGCAGCAGGTTGAAGGTGCCACCGTAGATGTTCTTGGCGGCGACGATGTGATCGCCGGACTGGGTGATGTTGCGCACCGCGTATTCGACCGCGGCTGCGCCGGATGCGACGGCCAGGCCTGCGGTGCCGCCTTCGAGGGCTGCGATGCGGTCTTCGAACACACCTTGGGTGGAGTTGGTCAGGCGGCCGTAGATGTTACCTGGATCAGCCAGTCCGAAACGGGCCTCGGCGTGGTCGAAATTATGGAACACGTAGCTGGTGGTCTGGTAGATCGGCACCGCACGGGAATCGGTTGCCGGGTCGGCCTGCTCCTGGCCGACGTGAAGCTGCAGGGTTTCAAAACGGTACTTCTTGTTGTTCTCGGCCATGGTATTCTCCTTGGTTGTGCTAGGTCGCGAGGATTTTTCCTTGCCACCCGCCTGCCGTGTTCGGGCGGTTGGCGAGGTGTTGGTTATGAAGTTACGACGCTTGGGCCGCGCGGCGCAAGCTGAACGTTATCGGACTTGCCTATAAGGCTTATAAAGCCTTGGAATCATTGACGTGAGCGACTGTCAGAAGTCACGAAAAAGTCGTTGAAATTATCGCGACACGCCGGGCCGCACGCATGCGCTTTCAAGGTCGACTGCGGTCACGGTGATATCGCTGCCATGCCTTTCGCGCATGCTCAAGTGTCCGTGATGATTGCTTGTTCCACCCGTCACCAAGACGGTTTGCCCGCTCGGTGATGACGTCTGTTTCATTTTTCTGCCGCCCGGTTACATGGTTTACATGACGAACGACTACAGTCAAACATCGCCAATGAATTATTCCGCCAACATGGTGAAGGGATTCGAACAGACATGACCGATGTAACTCTGTATGACCGTGATCCGAACTATATTCCGCGCGTGGCCGCCGTGCACGACATGTGCGGCTACGGCAAGTGCTCGCTGACCGCCGCGATTCCGATTCTCTCGGCCGCCGGCTGCGATGTGTGCCCGGTGCCGACCGCCCTGTTCTCGGCGCACACACGCTATGCAGTGTTCACGTTCCATGACACCACGGATATTCTCTCCGGTTACTTGGATGCCTGGCAGAAGGAAGACGTGGAGCTGGATGGCGTGTATTCAGGCTTCCTCGGCTTCCCCGATCAGGTGGCGATCATTCAGCGTCTCTACCGCGAATATCCGAACGCGCTGCGTCTGGTTGACCCGGTGATGGGAGACGCCGGCGAAATGTACCCCACGTACACACCGGAGCTGTGCGAGGCAATGGGCGCGCTGGCCGATGGTGCCGACGTGTTGATGCCGAACCTCACCGAAGCGAGCATTCTCACCAAGCGTGACTATCCTGGCCAGGATATTGATGAGGCCACGGTTAACGAGCTGCTTTGGTGCTCTGCTGGAGTTGGGTGCCAAGAACGTGGTGCTGAAGGGCATTGACCATGGCGATGGCAAAATCGTCAACTATGTGGCCAGCGCTTCCACCGGTGTTGCCGGCAAGATCGAGCTGGCTCATGAGAAGTTGCCATACATGATTCATGGCACGGGTGACGCCTTCGCCTCTGCCCTGTGCGGCGCGGTGATGGCCGGCCGCGGCCTGGCCGAGTCGGCCGAAATCGCCGGTGAGTTCGTGCGTCACGCCATGGTCAGCACCCGTAACCAGCCGCATTTCGAGGATCGTGGCGTCAGTTTCGAACTGAACCTTGGCGAACTCACCGATTTGGTGAAGTGACCGCACCTTGGCTCCCCTCTCCGCTCACTGGGTCTGACGTATTCAGCGAACAATCCGATGGGTTGTTTTTTCGTCACAGGGAAGTCGACTGGTGAGCCTTGGTAAACCTTCTGAACTAATGGTGGATAACCGAGTTTTCATCCACACGTTATCCACAACACGCCAAACCGCGTCATAGTATCCACATTTGCCGGTTGCGCTTGTGCTCTTACATAAGTAACCCGCACAGTGGAATCATGAACGCTTTACCACCTACTCAGCCGACGACGAAGTCCGGCATCGACGCCGGTCTTGCCTTTCACCAGCCCATGCTGGCTTCACCTGATCCGCAGGCAATGCTGCCTTCGGAACGGATTGCGGCCACGATGGGCGACCGCAATCTGACGCCCAAACAGTTCGGCGCGCTCGGCGAGCAGTATGCCGCCGCGTGGCTGGAGGAACACGGTTGGACGACCTTGAGCCGCAATTGGCATACCCGTTACGGCGAATTGGACATCGTGATGCTCAATCCCGAGTACACGGTGGTGTTCGTCGAAGTGAAATCACGCCGGTCCATGCATTACGGATATCCGCAAGAGGCCATTACGCCGGCGAAACAGCACAATCTCAGGAAAGCCGCCTGCGATTGGCTACTTGACCGGCGTAATCGGGTGCCGCATTCGGCGGTCCGTTTCGATGTCGTCACCATCGTGCTTCGGGTGGGCAGGCCGCTCGTGCATCACATTGAAAATGCCTTCTGAAGCCCCCCCCCAAAAAAAACAGCCACGTTGCGAAACACATTGTGAAAGGAGTAGACATGGCTATCGGCAGCACCCTCTCAGTCGGACTGATCGGCCTTAAGCCTTCATCGTCCAAGTGCAGGCTTTCATCAGCCTGGCTTGCCATACTTCAGCATCATCGGATTGCCGGATGCATCGTTGTCCGAAGCCCGCGAGCGCGTGAAATCAGCGTGTCAAGCCACTGGATTCGGTTGGCCGCAAACCCGTGTGACCGTGAACATGAGCCCTGCGGCCATGCCCAAACGCGGTTCGTCGCATGATCTGGCCATCGCGGCCAGCGTCCTATGTGCGGCGGGTGCCATAGGGCATGATTGCCTAGAAGATACCATTGTGCTCGGCGAAGTGAATCTTGACGGCTCGGTGCTGCCGATTCATGGGCTGCTCCCGATCATGCTGCATGCCGAGGAACGTGGCGTGCGCAAAATGATTGTTCCCCATCGCAATCTTGACGAGGCTTCGATGGTGGATGGACTGGATGTAGTGGGCGTGAGGCATGTGGGTGAGCTCATCGAACTGATGGGCGGCGATGCCACCTATACGATTCCCGATACACCGGTTACCGACGAGACCACCACGGATCAATCGCCCACAAGTCATCCCAACGATTGTGGCGATATGAACGAGGTTCTGGGTCAGGAGCATGCCAAATGGGCACTGCAAGTGGCGGCGGCAGGCGGGCATAATCTCATCATGACCGGCCCGCCAGGCAGCGGCAAAACCATGTTGGCCTCACGTATGCCCGGCATCATGTGCCCGTTGAACGAGGCGGAACAGCTGGAGGTGGCATCGATTCGATCGCTGTGCGGCATACTGCCTCAGTACGGCATCACCGACATGCCGCCGTTCGAGGCACCGCACCACACCGCCAGCACGGCGGCATTGGTGGGTGGTGGCAGCGGCATCGCCGTTCCCGGCGCAATCACACGCGCGCATCGAGGCATTCTGTTTCTGGACGAGGCACCGGAATTCAGCGCACGCGCCCTGCAGACGTTGCGCGAACCATTGGAATCCGGGTATGTGGCGCTTTCCCGTTCAAAAGGCAGCACCTACTACCCGGCCTCATTCCAACTCATCATGGCGGCCAACCCCTGTCCGTGCGGATACTATTACGGCACCGGCGAACGTTGCGCTTGCCGGGAAAAAAGACCGTATACGTTATTTCTCGCGATTGTCCGGACCGATACTGGATCGTGTGGATATTCAGATGGCGGTGCCACCAGTCTCGCGCATTGCCGCGCAAAGCGAGCCAATCGGCGAGTCCAGTGCCGGGATACAAGCTCGTGTGATTCGTGCCCGTCAAGTGGCCAAAGACCGGTTCAGACAGTATGGATGGGTGTGCAACGCGCAAGCTTCGGGCAAATGGCTGCACGCCAATACATCGCTGAAAGCGATGGAATTGGTCAATCGGGCCCTGTCCAATCATCAACTCACATTGCGCGGGGCTGATCGCGCCATGCGTCTGTCTTGGACGCTCGCCGATCTGGCCGGCCGCGTATCCCCCACTGAACAGGACGTCCATCAGGGCATCGAAATGAGAACGAGGATGACATGAGTAACGCTACTGATATCCGGCAATCTGGCGGCACCGCAGGAAGTGTGGATCACACCGATACGAGTCTCGCCGTTTCGCGCACTATTCCCGTACCTCCCACGGATACGTTGTATCGTGCCGCGCTCACGTTCTGTCTTGATGGCGCGGATGTGATGATGTACGCCACGCTCAAAGGCGCGGAAAACGCCGAATCCCTCTGGCATGCGTTGGCGCAATCCCATCCAAGCCAGCCATCTGAAATCTGCGGCCCGGCGCTGTCACGTATTGACCGCATGTTCGTGGACGGCCTCACTCGATGGGGCCGCAAGGCGTCGGCGAACGCGATGCGCTCCTTCCGCAATGCACTGGCCTGCTGGCATAACCGCATGATGGACCTGCCCTCGCAAGACATCATCCAACTGGCCGACTGGTTCACTATGGATGGCACGCAATGGATTATCGGCCCTGGCCATCCATGTTGGCCCTCGCAGTTGGCCGACCTGTCCATTCGCTCCGATTGGGCGCCACCGCTGTGTTTGTGGATCAAAGGCGATCCACGCGCATTGACCAGTTGCGCCAAACCGGTCGGCATCGTCGGTTCACGGGACGTGACCGAATATGGCCGGTATGTGGCACACACCGTAGCCGAACAGGCAGCCGTTGCCGGGCATCTGGTCGTGTCCGGAGGCGCGATGGGCACGGATGCGGCGGCACATTGGGGAGCGTTGAATGCGCTGCACGGCAGAATGCCCGCCAATGTGGGCAAAACCGTTGCCGTATTCGCCGGCGGGCTCAACCATATCGGACCGATGCGTAACCGCACGCTGTTCGAACGCATCGAGGCGCAGGGTGGTGCACTGATCAGTGAACTGTGCCCCGGGACGATTCCCGAAGCCCGTCGTTTTCTGCTTCGCAACCGCATTATCGCGGCCATGTCTTCCACATTGATTGTGACGCAAGCCCGGTTGCGTTCCGGAGCGCTCAACACCGCGGGATGGGCATGCGAATTGCTGCGCGAAGTGTATGCGGTTCCCGGTGACATCAATCAGCCTTGCAACGCCGGGTGCAATAAGATGATCGGCGACCACCGAGCGATGATTCTGTGTGCCGCCACATCCACCGAGGATATATGCCATGAACGGCATAAGCCCGTTATGGCAGCATGCCCAGGCATATCGAAATCCACAGGTCAGGACTCGTCCGAAAACGAGGAGGCCATGGAAGTGCCGGCAACGACTCCGTTATCGCCAGCATCCTCGGAATCATCGGCGTCACAGGAGTCGTCACAAGATTCAGGTCATTCGAAACGTTCGAAGACCAAGCATACTCAGCCTACGCGCACTCAATCCAAGGATGGGCCGGCGAGCGCAACCGCCGATTCCGGTAACGACAAAAGCAAGGGTGAAGAGCTGCCCTCGTCGCATCAGATGCCGGATCTTCGTGTCAAGCCGAAGCCCGATCCCGAGAAGGAAGCCCAACAACGTATCATTATCGCCAAGCTGCCGGAAATGGAACGCACATTAGTGGCATTGATTCGTGAATGCCGTAAACGACATCTCATCGTCACCCCGGACGACTATTGCGCGTGGCGCGAGAGACGGTACCCGACGAGATTCCCAATATCGGCACCATACTTGAGCTACTCGGCGCATTGGAGCTGAAGGGAGTGATCGAGCGGGATGCCGGGATGCTCAAGCTGAGCAGCCGTGTCGGCTAATCGGCTTCCATGACACGGCTCGAAGGCTGTTCGGCGGGTGTGCGAGAATCGAACCCATGAGTCCGAAACGTTTGGAAGATATGTATGATGCGGTGATCGTCGGCGCCGGAGCGGCCGGCCTGTCGGCGGCGTTGGGACTGCTGCGCTCCCCCGAGATCACCGAGCTCAAGGAACAAGGCGTGGACCCGAAGATCCTCGTGGTCTCCAAACTGCAGCCGCTGCGTTCGCACACCGGTTCAGCCGAGGGCGGCATCGCCGCGAGCCTGGGCAATGTGGAGTCCGATGACTGGCACTGGCATTACTACGACACCATCAAGGGCGGCGACTGGCTGGTGGACCAGGATGCGGCCAAACTGCTCGCCGAATACGCGCCGCAGACCGTGATCAACCTGGAGCGTCAGGGCGTGGCCTTCTCCCGTACCGAGGACGGGCATATCGCCCAGCGCCGGTTCGGCGGCCACACGCGCGAGTTCGGCGGCGCCCCGGTCAAGCGCGCCGCCTATGCGGCCGACCGCATCGGCCACCAGATTCTGCACGCCTTGTGGCAGCAGTGCGTGGCCGCCGGCGTCGAGTTCGCCGAGGAATGGTATGTGACCGACCTGGTGCTCGCCGACGACGGCAAGCAGGCGGCCGGCATCGTGGCCTTTGACACGCATTCGGGCAAGATTCAGGCCATCCACGCGCGCAACGTGCTGCTTGCCACCGGTGGCGCGGGCCGACTGTTCCACACCACGCAAATTCCTGGGATCTGACCGGCGACGGCATGGCCTTGACCTTGGCCGCCGGTCTGCAGCTGGAGGACATCGAATTTGTGCAGTTCCACCCCACCGGGCTCGCGCACACCGGCATCCTGCTGTCCGAGGCGGCCCGCGCCGAGGGCGGCATTCTGAGGAACGCCGACGGTGAGCCGTTTATGGAACGCTACGCTCCGGAGCATAAGGATCTGGCCGCACGAGACGTGGTCTCCCGCTCCATCATGGCGGAGATCGACGCCGGTCGCGGCGTCGCCGACCCGAAGGACCCGGATGGTCCGAAGGACTGCGTCTGGCTGGATATGACCGGCATCGACCCCGAACGTATGAAGGAAGTGCTGCCGCAGGTGGTCGAAACCATCGAGCAGTACGCGAACCTCGATCCGGCCAAGGACCTAGTACCCATCAAGCCCACTGCACACTACACGATGGGCGGCATCCCCATCACCACCGACGGCGAGGTGTACCGTTGGGCCGACGGTGCCGTGCAGGTAGTCGATGGACTGTTCGCCGCTGGCGAATGCTCTTGTGTCTCCGTACATGGTGCGAATCGTCTGGGCGGCAATTCTCTGCTCGACGCCTGCCTGTTCGGCACACGCGCTGGTCAGACGATGGCCGCACGCATCGCCGAGAACCCGGTTGACTCCCCCATGGCCGATGATTCGGCCGATGACATGCTGACCGATGCCGCCGATCAGGCTGCCGATTCTCGCAAAGCGGAGCTTGACGAACTGCTCGCCGGGCCAATAGATGATTCAGACGATGGAGTGCCCACCGCCAATCCTTATCAGCTCATGGCCCAACTCGGATCAGTGATGGAGCAGGCTCTGGCCGTACGTTGCACCGCTCAGACCATCGATACGGCGTTGACCCAGATCAACGGTGACATCACACCGGTTGCCGATACCTTGCGGGCCCATGACAAGACCGCCGCTTTCAATCAGGAGGTCACCGCCATCTGGGAAGTCCGTCATCTGATCGAACTGGCCGAGGTCATGCTGCACGCTTCCGAATCCCGTCAGGAATCTCGCGGATCCATGCAACGCCTTGATTTCCCCGAACGCGACGATGAGCATTTCCTTGCTCACTCGATGGTCGCCGATGATGGTTCGGTAAGTTTCAAGCCGGTGCACATCACCGACTATCCGCCCAAGAAGCGCGAGTACTGATCCGCTGGTGGTAATACCCAAGCCGCCCTAGGGCTTGGTGGCACAATAGGTTGGCTAATATTGGACTTGACATCCCACTGTTTCATGGAGGCAGAACATGGCTGAGGCGAGCAACACGACGGTTACCCTGCAAGTGCATCGTTTCACGCCGCGACCCGAGCGTGCCGAACGTGCACGCGGTGGCAGCCCGTTTGCCAAGAAAGGCTCCCCGTTCGGCGGCGGCTCGGATTCGGCGGCGCGCCGTCGTCCGCGCGGCAAGCAGTGGGTGCAGGAGTACACGATTCCCGCGCGCCCTTCGGATACTGTGTTGGATTGTCTGCTGACCATCAAACGCACCGTCGACCCGACGCTGGCCTTCCGTTATTCGTGCGGTCATGGCATGTGCGGTTCGGACGCGTGGCCATCAACGGCACCCCCACCCTGCTGTGCACAGCCACCATCCGCGATTGGGCCAAGCAACCCGGCGCCATGCCCGAAGTCGATGACGAAGGGTTCCGACACACCGGCACCGAGGCTGAGGAATCCGACGATTCCGCGGAAAACGTCGCAAACGCGGCGGCCGCCCAGAACTCAGCCGCAAACGGTTCGCTGGGAGTCATCGAACTGGCGTCCCTGCCCGGCTTCCCGCCGCAGCGCGACCTCATCGCCGACATCGACCCTATGCTCAACCAGATCAGGAAGCTCACCCCGTATCTTCAGGCGGACGGCGTGCTCGCCACCACCGCCGAAGGCAAGGTGGACGTGTTCGAATACCTGCAGAACCCCGAACAACTCGCCAAATACGAGCTGCTGAGCAACTGCATCGCCTGCGGCGTGTGCGAAGCGCCTGCCCGGTGTACGCCGGCGGCGACGCCTTCATCGGCCCGGCCGCGCTGATTTGGGCCTCCCGTTTCGTCAACGATTCGCGCGACACTAAGGCCATGGAGCGTATGGATGCCATCGACACCGCCGACGGCGTGGCCGCCTGCCAGTCCGTGCGCGCCTGCTCCCGCCACTGCCCGCGCGGCATCGATGTGGGCGAGGAGATGTGGCAGATCGTGGCTAAGGTCCGCGAGCGCTAAGCCGCGCCGCGGCTGGCTGCGGCGATCGCCTAAGCACATGCGTCGATGCATCCGCTGGGTGCCCGCACGAGAGAAGACATGAAAGAACGAATTATGGACAGAACGCAGTACACCAACCTCGCCAAGCATGGGAATTCACCGAGGAACACGCGCGCGAACGTGAATCCGATGCGTGACCGACACCCGTACGCCGCCGACGAGTCCGGCCAGTTGCAGGGTTCGGCGGCGCAGGCCCGTCTGCTGGGCATGCTGGTGCGCATCACCGGCGCCGCTTCGGTGATTGCCGTGGGCACCGGCTCGCTGGTGGAGACCTTGCAGCTCGCCCATGCACTGGATAACAAGGGCCTGCTGACTGCGGTCGATTCCACCGCCCAGGGCATCGCGCTGATTCGCAAGGCGTTCGCCGAGCTGCAGGACGAGACCGACACCACGTTGCGTGCGGTGAACGCCCCGGCCAGCGTGTTTCTGCCGCGCCTCAACGCCAATGATTACGATCTGATCGTGGTGGCGGGCGACGCCGAGAACTATGCCGCCACGTTCGCCCAGGCCTCCCGTCTGCTGCGCGTGCACGGCGTGATCGTGTTCACCGATGTGCTGGCGTTGGAGGACGGTCAGGGCGCGTGATCAATCCGGCCGACCGCAGCGACAAGGCCATCGCCATGCGTGAGCTGCTCACCACCGTCGAAGATGACGAAGGTTTCGAGTCCACGCTCACCCCTGACGGCACCGGCCTGCTCATCGCCTACAAAAAGTAACTCTGTCCTTGGCTCCCCTCGGAGAGGGGAGCCACTCTATCTCGCTTACCTCACAATTGCGCTGACGGCCACGTCCACGGCTTCGTCGGCGTCATCGGTTACGGTGACCAGTTTCGGGTCGATCGTCGAGATCATGCCATGCTCGGCCACCGGACCGTTGAGCCAGTCAAAGAGCCCCTGCCAGTATTCCTTGCCGTAGAGCACCACCGGAATATTCGCCACCTTGTGGGTCTGAACCAAGGTCAATAATTCGAACATCTCATCCAGTGTGCCGAAGCCTCCCGGGCATACGATCACGCCGGAGGAATACTTGATGAACATGGTTTTTCGCACAAAGAAGTACCGGAAGCTCATGCCGAGGTTCACCCACTGGTTCAACCCCTGCTCGTGCGGCAATTCGATGCCAAGTCCCACCGATTTGCCGCCGGCCAGTGCCGCTCCCCTATTCGCGGCTTCCATGATGCCGGGACCACCGCCGGTGATGACGGCGATGTTGCGCTTGGCTATCTGGCTACCCATGCGCCGTGCTGCCTTATAGATCGATTCGGTGCGCTGGGTGCGTGCGGAGCCGAAAATAGAGACCGCAGGTCCGAGCTCGGCGAGCGCCCCGAAACCGTCCACGAATTCCGATTGGATGCGCAGCACACGCCATGGGTCCATGTGCAGCCAGTCGGTGTCCTGATCGGGTTTCAGCAGGTTGGCGGTGGTGTTGTCCGAGGGAATCATCTGGCCGCGTAGAATCACCGGGCCGCGATGATAGGTATCGCCCAGCGGCGAGGCGTCCTCCAGATCGACCGGGTTCACCGGTGTGGCCGCAGCCTCAGTTGCCGTCTCAGCCTCCAACGCCGCCGCATCATTCGCGGCTGTGGCTTCCAATGGTTCCATATCGTCCACGACTGCGGACTTGGATGCGGCCTCGGCTAGATTCTTTGCTTCAGCGGCCTTTTTGCCGTCGTTCTTCTTGGATTTCTTCTGCTTCTTTGCCATCCAATGTCCTCCTGTACGGCGCTATCGACTCTTCGCATTCTAGCGCCTGAAGCTCTGCGTACGTTTTCCGCGAAATCATCCTTGACTTCGTGAAGAACGTACGGTGAGTGACACTGAGCGTACGTTTTCCGCGAAATAAGGCCTCATCTCGTGAAGAACGTACACTGAGCGCGTCTCAGCGTACGGTTTTCACGAAACAAAGGCCAACAATGGAGTAGGGACCGTCTAAGCCATCAGTGGCGGAAGTCGATTTCCACACTGGCGGTGCCGTCGGCGAGGGTGCCGGGGTGTTCCGTGGGCGTGGTGGGCTCTGTGGTGTGGCTTGGCTGCCCGATGCCATCACCATCAATCGATTCGTCATCCTCCGCATCAGCCGCTGCTGCGGCTGCGGTCTTCTCGAATCGCTTGGACTGACGGCTCAGCAGCACACCGGAAATCGCGGCGGCGATCAGGGAGGCCACCAGCACGCCGAAGCGCGCCTCAGCGGAAAGTTCCGCGTTCTTGTACGCCAGCGAAGCGATGAGGAAGGACACAGTGAAGCCAATGCCGCAGGCGACGCAGCGGGAATCATGTCGCGCACACGCAGCCCTTGGCCATCTTGAGCCCGCCCACATGCGTGGACAGCCATGCGGTGGTGATGATACCCAGAGGTTTGCCGACCACCAAAGCCACAATCAGTGCGATGACCAGCGGCGAGGCCAACAATAGCGGGCTCATCGACTCGAAGTGTACGCCGGTGGCGAACAAGGCGAAGATGGGCAGGGCCAGCAGTGCGGAGAATGGCTGAAGCTTGTTGGCATAGCGTTCGGCACGCGGTGAAAGTTCGCCGTGCATTTCACGAGAGGGGGTCAGCAGGCCAACCAGCACGCCGGCCAGTGTGGGATGCACGCCTGCCTCGAACATCATGATCCAAGCGAGGACGCCGACGATGCCGACCGCAATCCACGGCACTTTTTCAGTCGTACGAGGTATGCCCAGATGACGGCGCACATGACGATGCCGATGAACCAATACCAGGCGTTGATCGAGGAGAAGAATACGGCGATCAGAATAATGGCCAGCAGGTCGTCGACGGTGGCAAGCGTCATCAGGAACGCGCGGATCGAACCGGGCAGGGCCTTGGCGAACAGGGCGAGCACGGCCAGCGAGAACGCGATATCCGTGGCGGGTGGGCACTGCCCAGCCGTGCGACATCTCCGAGAACGGGATGCTGCTGCCGGTGGTGGTCAGAGTCAGCGTGCCGGGTTCACCAGGCCCG
>ENA-OQAJ01000530-OQAJ01000530.1-human-gut-metagenome-genome-assembly--contig:-NODE-530-length-11784-cov-1.560264_pt1 | contig 11784 bp, 15 predicted proteins | sample MGYA00242736_ERZ504529 | MGnify/ENA primary metagenome ERZ504529 (study PRJEB26092, sample SAMD00036275) | human gut metagenome | host: Homo sapiens | study: EMG produced TPA metagenomics assembly of...
TTGTCTGAAAATGCAAGGATATGCGGCAGTAGATCGTGATAATCAGATTGATATGGATCAACAGTGAAAAGGTAGAAAAATTTTGCAAAGCAGCGGAAAAAGAAGAACAGGCAGCAGTTGACATTATTGTTCGTATTTGATGAAGGGGAAATTATACAATATCATTTAGAGTCAATGGATGGAAAGGTGGATGTTCGATTATGTCAGGTTGAATGGAAAGATAATAATCCACAGGCCGAATATTATGATGAATATGAAGCGTATGCGTGGAAATATACGGAAAAAGGATATTTGTTTATTGAAGAGTACCGTCCACCGGGATTTGATGGAGCACCGGGGGAGACTGGATTCAGAGTACAGCCATTGAATGAAACGTGCAGAGAATTGAATCGGAAATATGTTATGCCGTTAGGGTATACGCTTAATAATCTATTGATTACAAATTGGGATGAGCAGAATTATACGGAACTTGATTTTTATGACCTTTATGAAAAAATGTATCATATGAAATATGGAAAGCAAGTCTCCTATGAAGCAAATTTCGGTGGAGCAGAATATGAAGTTCCAGAAGATGAGTTTGAAGAGGTTTTGCAGACATATTTACCATTTGACAGTACTGAGATTGAAAAGGGAACTTTTTATAACTGTGATGACAAAACTTTTAGATACAGACCGAGAGGATTGTATGATTGTGAATTTCCATATGAGCCATATCCGGAAGTTATTTCATATGAAAAATTGCACGATGGAACATTAAAACTTACGATAGAAGCAGTATGGGAAATTAGAATGTTAGACAAGGCAATTACCAGTGAATTGATTATAAAACCTATGAAAGACGGAAGTTTTCAGTATTTATCAAATAAAGTAATCAAATCAGATCAAAATACAAATGCAGGGTGGTATATGCCAAGATTGACAGAAGAAGAGTGGAAAGCAAATTATAGCAATAATTAGGGGGCAATATGAAAAGAAAAGCATCTTGTTAGTACTTTGTATAGGAATGGTTCTGACTTCCTGCAAAAACATAAAAACACTAAACGATTCAGATGTAAAAAATGAGAAGAGTCAGAAAAAAACTGTTATGGAAATTCAAGATAAGGGATATGATTTGCCAATTGATGAAAAAAAGAAAAATATCATTGGCCTTCGGGCTTTTCAAAGCCCGACAAAGGGGACTGCCGGCTCATCATGTAAGCATTTACATAATTCTGATTCCCTCTCAAAGTATAGATGTAATAATAAATACCTTTACGTTTAAACATAACCGGCCCTTCCGAATACCCTTGACGAGCCGTACTCATCACAACAGTATCACCGGTTAAATGCTGCCAATCGTCAGTCATACGGGCAGCCATCCGGCGGCGCCAGAATAAATAAGCAGTTCCATCATCATCCACAAAAGGTTCCCCATCTATATCCGGAGCAATACAAGATTGATCAAACCCATCCAAAGAATGAGAAGACATAGAATTACGTCCGGCAAAAAGGAAAGGACCTTCGGGACGGTCGGACTTCAGCACATAGTACGTGCATTCTCATCCGGTTTTACAAAAGTGGTATAAAGATAATATTCACCATTCTTCTCCACTACTCTGCCGGGTGCCCAATAACGAAAATATCCCGTCTTTTTCTCTCCTTTGGCATTGACATATTCATGTCCTTTATGCAATCGAATCCCACAATATGTGATCCATCAAAACTCCAGTTTACAAAATCTTTAGATTTCCATACCACAGGAGTCCCTGCTTGTGACAATCCTTTATCAATATCAGTAGTACCATAAAGATAATAAGTATCACCAAATTTGGATAAAGAAGGATCAGCGATATTATCCGGAATAAGAGGATTGAAGTGATGGATACGAAGCAATTTATCAAGTACAGCCTTCTCTACGGTAAAAGCAGTTCCGTGACGGGTTCCTTTTGGAAAAGATACACGGTCAGACACATCTTCCCATGTCTTTCCATGATCACGACTGCAAACAGCTCCATATTGATGATTACGGTATTTATCAAAATAGACATAAAGAGCATCATCTACAAAAAGTGGCGCAGGTCCCTCGCACCAATAATCTCCTGTAATAGAAGGAGAAACAGTAGTAGGAAATCCATCCTCTATTCGTGTTGTCCGTGTTATTCTCAAATTCTTCTCTGCCGGCAACGAGTTTTCATTCTTCACCACCATAATCAAGTCTTTCATCACCGGATCGCGTACAATAGCTGCATCAATCACACTAAAATCAGGATTAAAGAACAGTTTGGTTTCAGAAAAATGTATTAAAATCCTTCGTCGTAACATAGTAAATACGATGGTTCAACCCTTTCTCACTCTCAATGACCGGCACTTCCTTGTGACGTCTGGGAATGGTCGTTGCCCAAAAAATATAATAAGTTTGCGAAGGTTCATCATAAAAACAATTCAGGTGCCCAGCAATTATGTGCAGCAGGCTCATGCATCATTACCGGAATAGAACGCTGCTCACTCCAATGGATTAAATCGGGAGAAGAGGCGTAACCTATAATCCGGTCTGTCCAACTGGAAGTCCACACCATGTGAAAAGTTCCGTCCGGCGCCTGACAAATACTAGGGTCACGCATCAGACGATCCTTCCCGACCGTAGGTATCAAGAAAGATTTTCCATGATTCAGAGGAGTCCATGTCAGCCCATCCAAACTATAAGCCAAATGAAGACCGTCCCGACTGTCATTAATGAAATAAGAGAACAAATAAGCCGTATCACCGGCAAATAATCCGGCAACCGTTCCTAACAAGCAGAACAAACTGAATAATCGTTTTTTCATGTATACAATGATTTAATTGTGAGTATACAAAGATAAAAAGAGATTGGACTTTTTTCTGCACATACAAGGCATATCCATGTAAAATCGTACAAATATATCGCACATTACCCCTATTTTATACGAATTTCCATCTATATGTACTTCTTTCTATTTACATGCAGATGAAAAAGACCTTAATTTAGCAACATCAAAATTCAAAGTAAAAAAGATACTATGAAAAAAAACGTTATTGACAATCTGCCTAGTATGGATGTGCTTCTCGTTAAGCGCACAAAAAAATTATTGACTTATCCGGAAAATGGTCATTCAGTATAGACCGTCAGGATAATGGAGAAAAAAGAAAAATGGTTCAGCCACACATTGAATGACTGCATCAACCTGCCCGGCTCCATGCCCGAGAAACTGAAAGGTGATGAGGTCACCGCAAAGACCCAATGGACAGGCAGTCTCTATGACAGTTCTTACTATTATAATCCATACATGGAAAAATACCGTAAAGAAGGTAATATTAAATTTCCATTCTTTCTGACTCCTGACAAACATTATGTAGGAGCTGCTTGGTATCAGAAAGAGGTGAATATACCTGCCGACTGGAAAGGTGAACGTATTTTGTTGTTCCTGGAACGTCCCCATATAGAAACAACTGTATGGGTGAACGGACAAAAGACAGGAATGCAGAATAGTCTTTGCGTTCCCCATCAATATGATATAACCCGTTATGTCCGTCCCGGAAAATGTACTATCACCATCCGGGTGGATAATCGTATCAAAGAAATCAATGTCGGACCGGATTCGCACAGCATAACCGACCAGACCCAAGGAAACTGGAACGGCATTGTAGGACGCATCTGTCTGCAAACGACTCCGAAAACATATTTCGATGATATTCAAATATATCCGGAACCGGAACAAAAACTGGCACGTGTCAAAGTCGTCATCAAAGGTACAGGCACTGCAAAAGTAAAATTATCAGCAGAGAGCTTCAATACGGATAAAAAGCATATAGTTCCCGCCATACAACAAGAAATCAAACTTAACAAAGGAGTGACGGAAACAGAAATGGTATTACCTATGGGGAATGATATGCTGCTATGGGATGAATTTCATCCGGCCCTGTACAAACTGAAAGCAGAAGTCACCAATGGGAAAAAAACTGAGATAAAAGAAATACAATTCGGTATGCGCCGATTTGAAATCAAAGGTAAATGGTTTTATGTAAACGGGCGCAAAACCCAGCTTCGCGGAACAGTTGAAAACTGTGACTTCCCGTTGACCGGTTACGCTCCGATGGATGTAGAAAGTTGGGAACGGGTATTCCGTATCTGTCGCAGTTATGGACTGAATCACATGCGTTTCCATTCATTCTGTCCTCCCGAAGCCGCTTTTATGGCTGCCGACCGGGTAGGATTCTATCTGCAACCCGAAGGTCCGAGCTGGCCCAATCATGGTCCCAAATTAGGTTTGGGACAACCTATTGACAAATATCTGATGGACGAAACCATCGCATTAACCAAAGAATATGGCAACTATGCCTCTTATTGCATGTTGGCATGCGGAAACGAACCTAGCGGACGCTGGGTAGAATGGGTGACCAAGTTCGTAGATATTGGGAAAAGAAGGATCCCAGACATGTATATACCGGAGCATCGGTAGGCAACGGATGGCAATGGCAACCTCGCAACCAATATCATGTAAAGGCTGGGGCACGTGGCCTGACCTGGTCCAAGAAACAACCGTCCACTCAAGACGACTATCGTTTCCAAAATCATCTTGACACCGTGAGACAGCCCTACGTATCCCATGAAACAGGTCAATGGTGCGCTTTCCCCAATTTCAATGAAATACGTAAATATACAGGCGTCAATAAAGCCAAGAACTTCGAGATTTTCAAAGACATTCTGGCTGACAACCACATGAGCGACCAAGCCCATCTATTTATGATGGCCAGCGGAAAGTTGCAAGCCCTTTGTTACAAATATGAAATAGAAAAGACACTCCGCACGCCCGATTATGCCGGTTTCCAATTATTGGCACTGAACGATTATTCGGGTCAGGGAACTGCACTAGTAGGTGTTCTTGATGTTTTCTTTGAAGAAAAAGGATATATCAACTCTGCAGAATGGAGACGTTTTTTTTTTTGCTCACCTACTGTTCCACTGATGCGTACAGATAAATTTGTATATAATAACAATGAGATTTTAAAGGCGGATATTGAAGTTGCTCATTTTGGTGCCAAGACATAAAACAAGCAGAAATTGTATATACGTTAAAAGACGAATATGGCAAAGTATATGCGCAAGGCACATTGGCAACACAAGACATCCCTATCGGAAATTTAAATCACACTGGTAGCCTTGAGTTTCCGCTTACTGATATCCAAGAGGCTAAAAAGCTGAATCTGGAAATACGCATTACAGGAACAGAAGCTGTAAATGACTGGAATTTCTGGGTTTATCCCGCCCAAGTGACAATAGCCGAAGGAAAAGTATACACTACCGACACCTTGGATTCGAAAGCCCTGGAAATTCTTCAGCATGGTGGAAATGTGCTTATTACAGCTGCAAGCAAAGTGAGTTATGGTAAAGAAGTGGTTCAGCAATTCACTCCTGTATTCTGGAACACCTCCTGGTTCAAAATGCGTCCTCCTCATACCACAGGTATCTTAGTGAACCCCAAACACCCGTTATTCCGTCAGTTTCCGACAGAATATCACAGCAATTTGCAATGGTGGGAACTGCTGAATCGTACTCAAGTGATGCAATTCACCCACTTTCCACCCGCTTTCCAACCTACGGTTCAAAGTATCGACACTTGGTTTATAAGCCGCAAGATAGGTATGTTATTCGAAGCCAATGTATTAAATGGGAAAGTGCTCATGACAAGCATGGACATTACCTCCCAGCCAGAGAAACGCATTGTAGCTCGTCAGATGCATAAAGCCATTTTGGATTATATGAATTCGGACCAGTTCCGTCCGCAATTTACTGTAACGCCTCAACAAATCAGTGAGTTGTTCACAAAAACAGCCGGTGACATAAAATCTTATACCAATGACTCTCCGGATGAACTAAAAACCGAAAATCAATTTAAATAACAATCTATATCAATCATGAAACAGATAGCCCTATTAGCTCTTGGACTTTTAGCGACATTAGGAGTCGAAGCACAAACTTACAAATTCGATTTTTACCACAGGTAAAAAGAACGAAAAGACGGTTATACCAAAATAACTCCCGCCGACAGATACTCGGAGGAAAAGGGATACGGATATGACAGACAGCCCTCTCCGGAAGGTAAAAGTACAGCTCCATTCTTTTTCTCTGTTACGGTTCCCGATGGAAACTACCATGTCACAGCCGTGATAGGAAACAAACCGCGCTGCCGGAGAAACAACAGTGCGAGGAGAATCACGCCGCCTTTTCTTCGAAAATGTGAAGACAAAAAAAGGGGAGTTAAAATCTTGTACATTCGTGATCAACAAGCGCAACACACATATTTCGGAAAAAGAAAATGTGCGCATCAAACCGCGTGAACGCCAAAAATTGAACTGGGATGACAAACTAACTTTGGAATTCAACGGGGATGCACCCCAATTGTCCGAACTGATTATTGAGAAAGTAAATAATGTACCCACCGTATTCCTATGCGGTAACTCCACGGTAGTAGACCAGGACAATGAACCTTGGGCAAGCTGGGGACAAATGATTCCCCGCTTCTTCAATGACAGCATTTGTTTTGCCAATTATGCAGAATCCGGCGAAAGCGCCAATACTTTTATCGGTGCAGGACGACTGAAAAAGGCATTGACACAAATGAAACCCGGAGATTATATTTTTATGGAATTCGGTCACAACGACCAAAAGCAAAAAAGACCCCGGTAAAGGAGCTTATTATTCATTTATGACCAGCATTGAAAACATTCATTGATGAGGCAAGGCACGAGGAGCTTATCCTGTACTGGTAACCCCGACACAACGCCGCAGTTCGATGAAAACGGGAAAATCAGAGATACTCACGAAGATTATCCCGAAGCAATGCGCTGGTTGGCTGCCAAAGAAAACGTTCCTTTGATCGATCTCAACGAAATGACCCGTACCCTCTATGAAGCAATGGGGGGGGAACCTTCCAAAAAGGCATTCGTACATTATCCTGCCGGAACCTATCCGGGACAAAACAGGGTATTGGCAGATAATACCCACTTCAATCCTTACGGAGCTTATCAAATCTCCAAATGTATCATTGAAGGGATAAAGAAAGCGGGATTACCTATCTCTAACTATTTGCGCAGCGACTATTCCGGTTACAATCCTGCACATCCGGATGCTTTGGACAGTTTCAAATGGAATGACAGCCCGTTTACAGAAATTGAAAAGCCAGACGGCAATTAATTTAAAAGTAAGAACAAATGAATAACAAAACATTATTATTAACCCTATCATTTACCTTAGGTACCTCTTTACCAATGCCCAATCCCTCTCCGGATTCCAATGGGGAGAAGGGATGGGAACTCCTGACCTTTCGTGGACTGCCCAAGTAGGAGCCAAAACCTATCCTGAGGGAAAAATATTCCAAGCAGCCGAATTACGGATTGAAAAATGACAGTACCCAGTTAAGCACTGCCGCCCTGCAGAAAGCTATTGACGAATGCCACCGTTCCGGAGGAGGAACAGTGGAAGTAGCCCCGGGATACTACCGGATTGGTGCCATCTACCTGAAAAGTAATGTAAACCTCCACCTCAACCAAGGTACGACGCTGATAGCCAGCGAGGATATAGATTTATACCCCGAAATGCGCTCCCGCGTGGCAGGTATCGAAATGGTATGGCCCTCGGCAGTCATCAATATTCTGGATGCGGAAAACGCAGCTATCAGCGGAGCAGGTACGTTGGATTGTCGTGGAAAAATATTCTGGGATAAATATTGGACCATGCGGAAGGATTACGAGAAACGCAAACTGCGGTGGATTGTGGACTACGACTGCAAACGTGTAAGAGGTATGCTCATCTCGAACAGCCGCCATATAACACTGAAAGACTTTACCTTGATGCGTACCGGATTTTGGGGTTGCCAAGTGCTGTATTCCGACCAATGTACCTTGAACGGACTGAAAATCAATAATAACGTAGGGGGGCATGGTCCCAGTACGGATGGTATTGACATTGATTCCAGCACCAATATCCTGATTGAAAACTGCGAAGTAGATTGCAACGATGACAATATCTGCCTGAAAGCGGAAGGGATGCCGACGGCCTGCGCGTAAACCGCCCCACAGAAAATATCATTGTTCGTGGATGCATTGCACGTAAAGGTGCGGGACTGATTACCTGCGGCAGCGAAACTTCAGGCTGCATCCGAAATGTCTTGGGATATAACCTTCAAGCATACGGAACCTCTTCCACCCTCCGTCTGAAATCTGCCATGAACCGCGGTGGAACCGTAGAAAATATCTACATGACCCAAGTGACAGCAGACAATGTCCGCCATGTACTGGCAGCGGACCTTAACTGGAACCCCAGCTATAGTTATTCTACCTTACCGGCTGAATATGAAGGAAAAGAGATTCCCGAACATTGGAAGGTTATGCTGACTCCTGTCACACCTAAAGAAAAAGGGTATCCGCATTTCCGTAATGTATGGCTCAGCGATGTAAAAGCTACTAATGTGCAAACCTTTATCACCGCTGCAGGCTGGAATGAGGAACTGCCTTTGCAGAATTTCCATATTTCCGGCATAAAAGCCAAGGTAAATAAAGCAGGAAGCATTATCTTTACCGAAGACTTCCACCTGGAAGATGTCCGGTTACAAGTAGAAGACGCAGTCGTGTGGAAGAAAAAAACAATAAGAACGCACAAATCGATATCAGCTATGAAAACAACATGGAATTATAGCCGGCGGCTACTTCCGTTCTTTCTCTGTATGCTGTTGTCTGTCTTTGGCAACAACGCCCAGACTCTTCCCTTCCGTTTATCCAAAGGTGCGGGAACTTTCCGTCTGGGAGTGGTTTGCGGCAATGAAAGTTGCTGGCTGGACCAATGCAGTGTCAAGAAAAAGGGACAGGCTTATACCATTAAAGATAAATTATGGAAAGAAGGTGAAATAAAGCTGATTGTATGTCCATTGACGGATAGTAATGGTTTTATCATGGAGGTTTCGGGTGAGCGATTACCCGAAGAGTTCAAACTTTGCTGGGCTTTCGGTGCATGCGACGGTGCAGACGACTCTGCCGTAACAGACAACAGTATTCCGGCAGCCTCCTGCTTCCATAATGTATTCAGTATAGAAGGAAACGCTTTTACCACCTATTATGGTGAAAGCATGAAACTGAGAACGGTTCATGGGGTATCTCCCATCGGTTCCGAAATTCGTCTGTCCGACGGACATAAACAAGCATCCCCGCTTGCTTTATTCAACTCCGGTAAAAAGACAGATGCCCCCGTCATCTCTGCCCTATGCCCGTGGAAACCGCAAGAAAAGCTCTACTTTTGTTTCTACCAACGAGGCGATTATAATTATTTCATGCTACCCGGATTATTCGGGAAAGAACATAAAACCCGATCAAAATGAAACGATTGTATCTATACCTGTTCTTCCTTTTCCTATGCCTGTCTGCCCAGGCACAGGAATTCAAGGTGTACCAATTTCCGGCAGATAAGGTTCCTGCCATAGATGGCAATACCCACGACTGGGATTGCGTTCCGGCTGATTATAAGATAACGGAAGCAGCTTTAAAGGAAGACGAGGGAAAACATGCACAGCCGGACACTACCACATTGAAAGTCAGTGTCAAAGTAGGTTGGTGTGCAGAAACTCAGAAGTTGTATTTTCTATATGAAGCATACGATAATTATTGGCGGTTCAGTGAGAACTCCTTGAACACGGATATTTTTGAAGTAGTGGTGGATGGCGATTGTTCAGGGGGGCCGTTCATCGACCGTTTTCATCCCACAGCTCCCAAAGATGTGTGGCAAGCCTGGTTCAAATTTCACGGATGCCATGCCCAGAACTATCACATCTTCACCCCGGCTCACGGCAATGACTGGTGTATGTTATGGGGTCCTCAGGTATGGCTGAAACAAAAGCCATACGCTGATTATGCCTATCAGTACTCTTTCAAGGAGGGAGAAGCGGGTAAGCTGGTATTGGAATTCTATATCACCCCCTTTGACCATGCGGATGCCGACGGTCCCGAACTATCTCGCCCTACTTTATTAAAGGAAGGAAATGAAATCGGACTATGCTGGGCGGTGATTGACTGGGATGCCCACCCTGCCTCTAAAGACGGATTCTGGAATTTATCCGATGAGCATACCATGTATGGCAATGCATCTTATTTACGTAAATTCAAACTAATGCCCATTCAGTAAAAGCAAAGACAGACCATGAAACAACTCATACTCTTCCTTTTATGCCTCAGCACATGGACAGCACAGGCAAAGATCTATAATGTAAAAGATTACGGAGCGAAAGCCGACGGTACTACCATTGACACCCCTGCCATAAACCGGGCCATTGAGGAAGCTGCCTCCCAAGGGGGAGGAACCGTTTATTTCCCTGCGGGAGAATATGCGTGCTATTCCATACGTTTGGCCAGTCATATACATCTGTATATAGAACAAGGAGCACGGATTGTCGGCGCCTTTCCATCAGCAACGGAAGGCTATGACCTGGCAGAACCGAATGAACACACCCAATTCCAGGATTTCGGGCACAGCCACTGGAAGAACTCACTTATTTGGGGAATCGGTCTGGAAGACATCACCATCAGCGGACCGGGACTGATTTACGGCAAAGGTCTCACCCGTGAGGAAAGCCGTCTGCCCGGTGTAGGCAACAAAGCCATCAGCTTGAAACTCTGCAAGAACGTGACATTGAAAGACTTCTCTTTGTTGCATTGCGGTCATTTCGGCCTGCTGGCTACAGGAGTAGACAATCTGAGCATTCTGAACGTGAAAGTAGATACCAACCGGGACGGTTTTGACATAGACTGCTGCAAAAATGTCCGCATCAGTCATTGCACCGTCAACGCTCCCTGGGATGACGCTATCGTGCTTAAAGCGTCCTACGGATTAGGCTATTTCAAGGATACGGAAAATGTAACCATCTCCGATTGTTTTGTCAGCGGATACGACCGTGGCAGTGTATTGGATTGCACTTGGCAAAGGGACGAGCCCCAAAGCGCCGGATCACGGATTTGTAACGGGACGCATTAAATTAGGAACGGAATCCAGCGGCGGTTTCAAAACATAGCCATCACCAACTGCATCTTCGAGCGTTGTCGCGGACTTGCCTGGAAACAGTGACGGTGGCAAACTGGAAGATATCGTCATCAGTAACATCACGATGCGCGATATTGTCAACGCCCCCATCTTCCTGCGGTTAGGAGCCCGGATGCGCAGCCCGCAAGGAACACCCGTGGGCACAATGAAACGCATCCTCATCAGCCACGTCAATGTATTTAATGCCGACTCGCGCTACTCCTCCATTATCAGCGGAATACCGGGAGCCCTTATTGAAGATGTGACACTGAGCGATATTCATATCTATCACCAAGGAGGATATACAGAAGCCGACGGACTTCTGACTCCTCCCGAACAAGAGAAGTATATCCTGAACCGTGGATGTTCGGAACGATTCCCGCCAAAGGTTTCTACATCCGCCACGCACGCAACATCACCTTGGACAATGTAAATTTCCATTACGAGAAAGCGGACGGACGTCCCTTGTTTGTCACGGATGATGCCAGTGATATCAGATACAGGAACATCACAGTGGATGGAAAAGAGTTCAAATACAGCCAACTAATAAAAAACAAAATAGAATGAAGAGAAAATATTTATTTTTCAGCCTGTTGCTGGCCGGAAGTAGCCTTTACGCACAAGAATGGCCGGCAGTGCGACCCGAAGCTCGCCCCGCCACCCGCTGGTGGTGGCTGGGAAGTGCTGTCGATGCAACCAATCTGACCTACAATCTGGAAGAATAT
>ENA-OQAJ01000531-OQAJ01000531.1-human-gut-metagenome-genome-assembly--contig:-NODE-531-length-11773-cov-1.924352_pt1 | contig 11773 bp, 11 predicted proteins | sample MGYA00242736_ERZ504529 | MGnify/ENA primary metagenome ERZ504529 (study PRJEB26092, sample SAMD00036275) | human gut metagenome | host: Homo sapiens | study: EMG produced TPA metagenomics assembly of...
AGTATTCGCGGATCATGCGGAAGATGGTGCTCATCACCTTGATGCCGTCGCCTACCGTGTCCAGCTTGGACACTGAGCCTTCGGGGCGGTCGCGGTACTGGATTGGCATCTCATAGAGTCGCAGGTTGTTGTTCAGCGAGTGGATGGTCATCTCCGTCTCAACCTCGAAACCACGCGAGAGCACGGGGATAGGTCTTGACGAAGGTGAAGCTGAACGCGCGGTATCCGGTCATGATGTCGGTGACATGCGCACGGAACAGGTGGTTGATGGAGCCGCGCACGAGGCGGTTGCCGAAGTTGTGGAACGGGCGCTTGTTCTCCTGGAAGTATGTGGAGGAGAGGCGGTCGCCAATGACCATGTCGTAGCCTTCGAGCACCTTGGCCACCATGGCGGGCGCGGCGTCGGCCGGGTAGGTGTCGTCGCCGTCGGCCATCACGTACACGTCCGCGTCGATGTTTTCGAACATGGAGCGGATGACGTTGCCCTTGCCCTGGCGCGGCTCCCTGCGGACGATCGCGCCTTCGGCCTCGGCGATCTCGGCGGTGCGGTCGGTGGAGTTGTTGTCGTACACGTAGATGGTCGCATCCGGCAAGGAGTTCTTGAAGTCGCGCACCACCTTGCCGATGGTGACCTCCTCGTTGTAGCAGGGGAGGAGTACGGCAATGGAGGTATCATTATTTGCTTCAGGCATATATACAACTATAACGGTTCCACTGGTCTTAGATATATGTCGGTTATCGCAAAGCTAAGGTTGAAATGTTGCACAAATACTTGGGAGGCAGCCATTGATGTGGGCTCCATGTATGTTGGTATTAGAAATATGAAGCTGACAAGAAAGGCCGTCGCATGATGGTTGTTGAAGCAAACCGGCCCCGCTTAATAGAACTAATAGTTAGTGTCGTGCTCGGTGTTGGTGCTGTAATTGCGGTGATGATCCGATATACTTCGGACATTAGTTATGCGTCAATTCAGTCGTTCTGTTCGCAGGCTTTAGACTCTGTGGCCAACAATGGTCCATTGGCCCCATTTATTGTTGTGGTGGCATTGGCATTTGTAATATATCGATGTATACCATCTGTCTCTGCCGGTAATATGCGCAGCTATATTGTGTCAGGCATATGTGCATTGTTGTTGTCTCTGACATTGATTGTCCCCGGTCAGTGGTCTGAAGGGCAAGAAAGTTCTACTGGATATCCGTGGTATTCCAATGGAATAATTGCTTTTTGATTCGCCAGTGTATTGCGTGGTATTCCTTTTGCAGTGGTTGACTGTCTCTGCAGTGTTGTTTGTAGTATTTTGTCACTTATTTGCAATTGATTCATACAATTCGCGTATGGTTAGGTTGGAGAAGGATGCAAAATTCAGCGTAAAGACGCGCCTTGATAGTTTTATTTCTAGCCTTGATTTGAAGCCTAGGCATGTCCTCACCTATTCTGTAATACTGTTTATTTGCTGGATTCCCATCCTTGTCATCAATGGGCCGGTTATTATCCCTATGGATACCATGGTTCAGCTTATTCAGATGCGTGGTTTCCGCGTGTGGGATCCGATGATGATGACTTATCTTGATGGGTATACACTCTCAGATCACAATCCGTTCTTTGATTCTTTCATTTACGGAGCTTTTGATCGTATAGGACTCATGCTCGGACATGAGATGTGGGGATTCGTATTATACATATGGGGGCAAGCATTTATTGGTGCGTTCTCATTGGTATTGATGTTGGCGTGGATTAATTCGCGAATACATCTTAATTCAAAAATCATGTTGTTCTTTATGGGGTTTGTTGCTTTTGTGCCCTCCTTCTCATCTTATTTAACTGTGATTATGAAGGATTCAACTTGGATTCCTTTTTTCACAGTATGGATGGTGTTGTATTTTGAACTAGTATATAGGCTAAAAAATAAGAAGAAAATTAGGTGGGAATTTGTCTTCTTGCTAATTGTTGTATCCGTTCTTGCAGGGTTGATGAAGAAAACTTCAATATATGTGACTACGCCTTCATTATTCCTGTTAATTATTTTCTGTCGGGATAAAATTAAGATTGCCGCTTCCGCTGTTGTGCCAGCTTTGATTGCCATTATATTGATTCCGTCCGTGGTATTCCCAATAATGAAGATTGCTCCAGGTGGTAGCCAAGAAATGTTGGGACTGCCGATGCAACAAATCGCTAAAGTACTACTTGAACATGAAGGGGATATTTCTCAGAAAGACCTTCACGTTATTTCGGAAGTTATGGATACCGAAAAAGCGAAGAATTCATGGAAGCCATCAACCGAGGATCCAGTAAAGCAATCGTTTCGCACTGGTGTTTCTCGTTCAGGAATTATTTCATTTATCATGGTATGGTTGAAATTATTCTTCCGCTATCCTGCAGAATATTTTGCAGCGGTGCCTTTTTTGCGTAATGCTTTCTTAATAGGACCGACGTACTACACAAACGGCAGTCTGAAATGTGGGTGGGAGCCCAATGGGGGGTATGCCATTCTTTCGAATGTGCCTGATTGCAGCTATTCCTGGGCGCAGGAGCATGTTTCCAATCCGTTGATGAATGTCTTGAATCGTATTCCTCCCTTTTCTCTGATTGGCGCAGAGGGTCTATTCACGGCATGGATACCGTTGCTATCCCTAGGGTTTTGTGTATACAAGCGAAATTGGAATAATCTACTGCTATATTTACCTGTCCTATTTATGGCTGTATTTCAGTTATTGCTTCCTGCGCATCAAGTACGGTACTCACTAGGTTTCTTATTCTCGTTTGCGTTGGTGGCAGTTATTCCTTGGATCTCGATGAATGTCGGAACTGTTTTGGCTGTAAGTACGCCATCAACTAATGGTACGAATGATATCTGCCCCGGTAAAAAGGATTGAATGCTATGTGGTTCATATTTATTGTTGCTGTTTTATGCGGGATTATACTGCTTTACCTACCAGGCGCATTGCTGCTGCGTTCCTTTAGATTGTCATTATTGGGCAGTTCTCTTTTTGCCCCTCCCGTAACAGTTGCTCTGTATGGGGTATTGGCCATTATCTATTCGGGTATGGGGGTGCGCTCTTCATGGATCACACTCTTTCTATTTCCATCTTTAATCGCGTTGATATTGATGTTGGTGTCGTCCATTATTTCTCGACGGGCAATTCGGTCGTCTAACTCTGATGCAGTGGATTCGGGAGCCGGGCTGTCGAGGATAAATGTATCTTCTGGATTGCAGGACTGCCGTCGAAACTGGTTCATAATGCTTCTCTATGTGGCTGTTGGGGTAGCCGTTACCGGTCATCTATTCATTAAATGCTTGGATGGGGCAGATTCGGTTTCGCAGCTGTTCGACAATGCTTGGCATTTGGGCATCATCCGGAAATTTGTTGATACCGGCAATTACTCCACGTTGGTATCTGGGGATATTATCTCAACCGTTGGCTCAAAATTCTATCCGGTGGGTTGGCATTCGCTGGTCGCTCTTGTTATTTCCATGACTGGTGCGAGCATCGGTATTGCAGAAAATGCTGTTATCGCCATGCTGTGCGCGATTGTTTTTCCTGTTTCGATGTTTGTCTTATTCCATTGCTTGTTTGCTGGCCGGACAAAGCTCATAGCTATTTGTTCGCTTACGCCGTTGATGTTTGCCGCATTTCCGTGGCGGTATATCACTTTTGGCCCCCTTTATTCCAATTTACTATCATTCGCAATAACGCCATTGGCGATGACTTTATTGATCAAAACTTTTGGAATCCGTGACTCAGCTTAAGGATAGAATCTGTTTGGGGGCACTATTTCTTGTCTCTATTGTCGGCATCGCTATTGCCCAGCCCAATGCCGTGTTCACCATCGGAATTCTTATTGCGCCGTTCCTGTACGCACAAATTCCTGCGTATCTTGAGAAGGCAAATTTCTCGTCGCATGTAAAGTGCGCGTGGTCCGTTGCTGCGTGGATAGTTATATCATTGCTGATTGTTGCTATATGGATGTTCCTATATAAGGCACAATTTATGCAACGTACCGTGACTTGGGGCTGGCCATCGTTTGAGGGTAAGGCTCAGGCTTTTATTGATATTGCTTTTGTTGGTTTCCGTCTAGCTGAGCCGCAGATTCTACTCGGACTTTTAGTTCTTACTGGAGTTATTTACACGCTGTTGAGGCGTGAACACCTCTGGATTTCCGTTTCTTATGCCATCATTTGTGCTCTTTATGCGTTAAGTTCTTCCACTGACGGCCGTGCGAAGAATGTATTGACAGGTTTTTGGTATCATGATTCGTATCGTTTGGGTGCCTCGGCGGTGTTCTTTGGGGCGGTGCTAGCAGGTCTAGGTATTTATGTGTGCCTTACAGCAGTTCAGCGCTTGTTGCGTCTGCTGTCTTCGGATTCAGTGCTGAAGTATGAGCAACGAATGCTAACTGTCGTAATGATTGTTGCTATAAATGTTGTTGTTTTCTTCCCTAGCTATTCTTTACCGGGCAGATATGATGTCACCACCGCTTTCGGTGCCATCCGTCGTGACGTGACTTTTTGGAATTCACTGCAAGAGCCAAAAAGCTATAGTGCAGATGAACGTCGATTTGTTGAGAGAGTTAAGAAAGTGGTGCCTAGCGGTGCTGTAGTGCTGAATCAGCCTTATGACGGAAGTGCGTACGCATACGGGCTTGACGATTTGAATGTGTATTACAAAGCTTGGGAAGGCAATTGGATGGGCAAGCCCACCCGAGAGAACCAGCTGATAAGCACCAAGCTTAATGAGATAACGTCAGATTCAGGCGTGAAAGAGGCTGTAAAAAGTACAGGTGCGCGCTATTTGATTCTTCTTGATCGTAGTGATTATACGACCAATTCGGAAGATCCGACTAAGATGACTTCGATGTATGCAAGCTATATCAAGTCTTCATGGCATGGCATTGATGCAATTAACGATGATAGTTCTGGCTTCACTAAAAGTGCTGGAACAAGGTGATATGCGTCTCTATCGTATTGACTAGGAATAATAGATATTGTGCGGAGAATGATATATTCTCCGCACAATCGATTTATCTGATCTTCGTGAGTTTCGGCTTAAGTATAGAAAGTAGTGGATTAATAATAAGCGAATGAATCCCCCAGCTTGCTGCCAGCAACACGATATATAGGGTAATGATCTCCATTGGTGCGATGACCATCTTGCTTAAGATTGACGGTGGTTCGGGAACCCGAAACACAAAACTCCAAAGATACTGTTTTACAATGAAATTTTCATGAATCAGGTACACGCCTAGGGTGGCCGGAGAAATAGCAAGAACTATTCTTCCCAAAATGGAGCTATGTTCTAACGGTTTTGTCTGAGCGACCCAGATAAAAATAACCGTACCAATGATTACCGCAAATATAGGTGAAGCACCACTTCCCGCGGTAAAGAGGTTAGACGGATAGCCAAGCTCGGTGATAATGTGGGCGCCGCTGCGAACGATATGTGTACCTACAGTACAAAGTGCGAAGCAGATGAGAATGACAGGAAACACTATCCAGAATCGTATAGTTGGAATTAGCTCTGAATAACGTCGAATGACTGAACCAATTAGGTAGAGGCTGACGAAATAACCGATATCTGTAAGTATTGCAGAGTAAGAGGGTTAAGTATTCTCCAAATAAAGGTAACCCATATTGTTATGCCAGTTAGAAGCAGGAAGTTACGCTTTGTTAGATGTTCAGCTAATACATTAATAAATGGAGCCAATGCCATCATAACGAAAAAAGCGCTGATGAACCAGTAAGTTCCCATTGTGACTGGGAACACCGCTGCGAGTGTATTACGTATGGTTAAGAAAGTAGGTTTGTGCCCACGTGCAACGATTATTGCAATGTATATTATGTAAATACCTGCCGTATACACCACAACCTGTACCCATAGTTTAATCATCCGAGGAATTGGCGAATGAGTACTGGTAGAAAGAAAGTATGCAGAAATCAGTACGAATAAGGTTACGCCGATTTGACCGGTCATGATGAGTGAGTCGTGCGCACTCGCCGCCCACGATCCAGCGCGGGCAGGATCGGTATGCACAGCCCAGTTGTCTGATGCAAAGTAATGGGTGGCGACAATGAGCAGCATCGAAAAGATACGTAATAATTCGAATCGCCAGTCACGTTGTTTAGACGACATCTTTTCCTCTCCGTGTCTTTCGAATCCTTATATAGGCAATCTTTCCGGTATATCTGTGTAGGATTATCCCACAGCCCATACTGTTTGGCTTTACCTGAATGTCGTATGGTGTATTCGCAAAGCAATCCGTCAAAATTGTGCCTACTGTCTGGGCGCGCTATACAATAACCCCATGCAACAGTTTTTCCAGACCGAACATACCACTGAGGGACTCTTCGAAAAATTAAGTGAGCGTTTGAGTCGACTTGTCACAGCTGCCGTCAATTATCACTCCCTTATTCAACCCGGAAGAACCTTGCATTACAAGGTGTACATGGGCGAGGCATGGCAATACCCGCGTCTTACGGACATTTCCACGTTAAATGGCGTCTGCACAGATGGTGCGACTCTGCTCGGTGAATTCGACGCTATCTCCACGGTGAACCCTCAATCCAAGTTTTCGCCGCATTATTTCGCCGGCGATGAGCAGCTGCTTGATCAGAATGTACGGTATCTCCTTTTAACTCCAGATAATGCTACTGATGAGGATGTGCGGGAGCATGCGCCGAACCAAAGTCGGGCGAGCCGACTCTACAATCGGCTTGAATACGAGATGCCGGTGACATTCGATTGCGTTCGAGAAGCTCTTCGTGCTGAGCGCGAGCGTAAGAGCCGCCGTTCTATTGCTGAGTATCAGCCCAACACGGTGGAAGTGGCTAATGCAGGCGAAACGCATCACCCTTGGGTGGAGATTCAGCCAGGCGGTCGTGTTCCTAATGCGCCTAAAGCTGTTATTGTAGCTATGCATTGGCTGCAGGCTGGTGGTGCTGAACGTTGGGGTATGGAAACGATTGCCCTCGCCAAGGAAGCCGGTTTCATCCCGATTGTGCTCACTGATTGTGATAGTCATCAGCCATGGATTACTGATCCAGCGTGCGACGATGCTCTGGTCTTACCGTTGACACAACCATTGCAAGAGCGCGTTGGTGATCCCACTATCCTGCGCGCATTGTTCGAGCAGTTTGACATTCGCGGCATTCTCATTCACCACTGTCAGTGGATGTACGACAGGGCATGGTGGGTGAAGCAATATTTCCCTAAAACGTTTATTGTGGATTCATTGCATATCGTTGAATATGTGCACAACGGCGGTTATCCCTATGAATCCGTGGCGCGAGACCACTGGATTGATCTTCATCACGTTATCTCCCCGCAATTGGAACACTGGCTGGAGGATGTCCATAAGATTGCTCCTTCCAAGGTGGTTGATGCCCCGTTGATTGGACTCACGTCCGACTCTGCAGGCATGCACTATTCTGAGCGCAGGAATAGCGAATGCATGAACGTGGCATTCGTCGGACGCATGGCTCGTCAGAAGCGTCCAGAGGCTTTTATTCTTGTCGCGAGGGCTTTAGAACAGGGCAATCCTGGCAAATTCCATTTCATCATGCACGGCAATGGAGATATGGATGCTTTTACGGAAAGACTCATCGAACGTTATCGGCTGCAGGACGTCATCGAGCGTAGGCCCATGAGTATGCCTGTTGCAGATACTTATCGCGATGCCGATGTGTTATTAGTTGCATCCGTAAATGAAGGTATCACGTTGACCACGATAGAGGCAATTAGGCCGGAATTCCTACGCTTTCTGCCAATGTCGGTTCGCAAGAAACACTCATACCGCCGCAGGGGCTGTTGCGACGTATGACTTCGTCGTTTGTCCATGACGCAAAAATGTTCGCTTCTTCACCTGTACGATAATGAATCAGATCGCTACAAGTTGTGGGAGGTAGAGAAGCAACGTCTTGAAGCATTCTCGCACAAGGAAACTGCTGACAGCCTGTTTCGTCGCCTGCTGAACGAATGGAGTAAATAAGCCATGCCATCTGTAACTGCTACTACTGTTGCCGCAGTGGTCGTGACATTTAATCGTTTGGAAAAGTTGAAGAACGTACTCGCTGCATTGGAGGCGCAGACTCGTCTTCCGGAGCAACTTATCATCGTAAATAATGCCTCTACGGATGATACTGCTGTATACCTCAACGAATATGAGCGAGACTTTCCTCTAAAAGACAAGACGTCGATTACTATCGTTACATTGCCTGAGAACGTAGGCGGTGCAGGCGGCTTCTCGGCAGGAATGCGCAAAGGCTATGAGCTTGGTGCCGATTTTGTTTGGATTTTTGATGATGATGGCTATCCACAGCCGACCGCATTGGAGAAGCTGTTGGTCGGTTATGATCATGCGGTTGAAGGACTTGGTCCAGACGTTCCCTATGCGTGTTCCATGGTCAAGTTCATCGACGGCAGTATTTCGGAAATGAATAACCCAATTCCTACTTGGGATTGGGGACGTTTGCAGGCCATGGGCTATGACAACTTAGTAATGGTCACTCAGTGCTCGTTTGTATCTGTATTGATTCCACGATGGGTCATGGAAGCCTTCGGCCTGCCGTACAAGGAATATTTCATCTGGTTCGATGATGCTGAATACACGTTGCGCATCACTAAGGCGTGTCCCGGTGTAGAAGTGCTTGATAGCGTGGTGCTGCATGATATGGGCGTGAACCAAGGAGTCAATTACTCCATGGTGAACGAAAAAAATGTGTGGAAGTTCTCTTACGGTGCACGCAATGAGGGCTCTTATCGTTTCCATCACAGGAACAAGGGCAGTTACCTGATGTTCTGTCTGACGGTGTGGAACGCAATGCGGCGAGGTCGTGTACCAAAATCGTTGCGATTCAGGATTTATGGGCAGCTGCTTAGAGCTATTCGGTTCAACCCGAAGGTCGATTTTCCTCAGCAGTAGGTAACAATAGTTGAAAGTAGCGTGAGCATATGGGAAAGGGCATTCATGAATCAATATTCACGAGCTCTTTCCCCTGCCCATGCATTCATTGAAGCAAGAAGATATGCCGCACAGTGGAAAGAGTGTGAGGGTCGGGAACGATGATGTTAAGCGAATACAACGGTACTGATAGAGTACTGCACTTATGATGGATTTTGTCAAGAAATTGCGGGATCGGTATCACTATTCATTGGTGGTGCTGAAGGAACTGGTAAAAACCGATTTCAAACTTCGGTACCAAGGGTCATTTCTTGGCATCGGATGGTCCGTCCTACAACCGTTGATGCTGTTTTGTGTGATGTACGCCGTGTTCGCCAAGTTCCTGCGCATGTCTGACGGTACTCCCACGTATCCTGTGGTGCTGTTGATGGGCATCAGTGCTTGGCAGTTTGTGCAGGAATCCACTTCTGTGGGCCTCCGAGCAATTGTAGATCGCGGCGACTTGCTCCGTAAGATTCATTTCCCCAACTACATTGTGGTGGTGTCATCCACTATCGGCGCTTTGATTAGTTTCGCCATCAACTTTGTAGTGGTGTTGTGTTTGCGCTATTTACGCACGTGCACTTTACCTGGCGTGTGTTACTGTTGCCTCTCAACTTCATTCAGCTGTACATCATTGCACTCGGGCTCGCGTTGCTGTTGTCGACCATGTATGTGTATTTCCGTGACATTTCCCATATCTGGGACGTATTGCAGCAGGTACTATTCTACGCGATGCCGATTATTTACCCATTGTCGATGGTAATCGGGAATAACTCGCTGCGCGGATACGGTCTGTTGATTGCAAAGATTCAATTGTTGAATCCAATTGCTCAGGTGATTCAGGATATTCGTCATAACCTGATTGCTCCAGAGACGCAACCAACGATTTGGACGATGACTTCTAATCCGCTATTGCGGGCCGTTCCTATCGTGTTGTCTATATTAATTCTTGTTCTTGGCGTGTATGTGTTCAAACGTAACAACCGCAAGTTTGCAGAGGTGATGTAATGAGCGAGACCTCCATGAATATCAATAATGAAGGAACTGCGACTACCACCGAACGCAGTGATGATGTGGTGCTGTCTGTCAAGCATGTTGGCAAGTATTTCCGCCTGCCGACGGAACAGGCCACGGGACTAAAGCAGGCGTTTATTAATTGGACTAAAGGCATTAAGGGCTATAAAGAACAACATGTTCTTCATGACATCAACTTTGATGTACACCGTGGTGACTTTTTCGGTATCGTCGGCCGTAATGGTTCCGGAAAATCCACGTTATTGAAGATTATCTCGGGCATTTATGTACCAGATGGTGGTTCCGTGGAAGTAAATGGTACATTAGTGCCGTTTATCGAGCTCGGAGTTGGGTTCAATCCTGAGCTGACCGGTCGAGAGAACGTATATCTCAATGGAGCCCTGTTTGGCTTCTCCCATGACGAGATTGCGGCCATGTATGACGATATTGTGGAATTCGCTGAACTCGAAGAGTTCATGGACCAGAAGCTTAAGAACTACTCATCCGGCATGCAGGTGCGCCTTGCGTTTTCTGTGGCGATCAAGGCGCAGGGCGATATCTTGGTGCTCGACGAGGTACTTGCGTCGGTGATGAGGCATTCCAGCGTAAGTGCGATGACTACTTTACCAAGGTCAAGAAAGATCCGAACAAGACCGTTATTTTGGTGACGCACAGCATGGACTCCGTAAAGAAGTATTGCAATAAGGCGATTCTGATTAAAGATGGAGACATTATTGTCAATGGCAATAAAGAGGATGCTGCTAACCGATACACATTAGAGAATCTGAAAGCTGAAGCGAAGAAACGCGACGAGGAGAAGAAGGATGATGATGGATATGCAGAAGGGCTTGAACAGTAGATGCCCAATATTGCGTATTAATCCTCAGACTTCATTGGTCTGCAAAAGCAGTGATACCTTCAGATTTGATGTTGAATATGACTTCAACGAAGACACGGATTTCTACTTGGCTATTGCATTGCATGATCTTCGTCGTGGTGGAGTCGCGTATGATACGGGCTCGAAGACACTGAAGATGAAGAAACGCGGTCACCAAACTGTTCATTATGAGATGCCATTAAAACGTCTTTAACAATGGTGATTTCCGTCTTGTCGCTTCGTTGCGTACACCGTCGGTAGCCAATCCAAAATCTACTGATATGGTCGCGTTCACTAATGATGCCAATTCTTGTGCATTCGTTATTCGGGATGGTAGGAATCGTGAGTATGCTCTGTTAAGCGACCGAGCGATTGAAATTACTCAGATTGCATAAATGCAAAGGTCGAGATAATGAGAATGGCACTATCTCGACCTTTAATAAAAGATTAGCTATTGACATACTTTTCTAGAGAGGCCAGTACTGCATCATCTTGAAGATAGTGATTATCAACGTGTTCATGCGAATCAATATCATGCGGGATCTGCAAAAAAATCGCCATATAGATTTTGAAGGTATTTGCGCCATGCTGGCGGTGCGGGCACATCGAAATCATCAAATCTCATATTAATAGTAGGCATCCAGTCATCTATGGGATAAGGTCCAGATGAATGGGTCTCGTCGATATTCTCGATGCCTCGCACTAAGCCAGATGCAGTTTGTAAATCATCCGTGAAATTAATCTTTTCTGAAAGTGCCCGGTAGTGTTCGTCAAGGACATATTCTATTTGCTCTGCTAAAGCAGAATTATCATATAAATAAGGTGTTTTCTCCCATTCAGTTCCTGTAAATTTTTTTCGAATATCTGAGACGAAGTCGACTCGACGCTTGGGACGTGATTGATTCCATGCCTCTTCGAATACGTTTCCGGTTATTAGTATTCCCG
>ENA-OQAJ01000532-OQAJ01000532.1-human-gut-metagenome-genome-assembly--contig:-NODE-532-length-11771-cov-2.497338_pt1 | contig 11771 bp, 12 predicted proteins | sample MGYA00242736_ERZ504529 | MGnify/ENA primary metagenome ERZ504529 (study PRJEB26092, sample SAMD00036275) | human gut metagenome | host: Homo sapiens | study: EMG produced TPA metagenomics assembly of...
CATATTTATCCAAAAACAGAATACAGTCATTTTATATACTGCAAAAAGTAACCGGGTACCACTTCTGTACCCGGCTACTTTACCACATTACCTTAGCATCACGCAAGTGTATTTCTTGTTTTTCGACATTTTTCCGCCATTTTATGGAATTATTACTGTTACGTCCGGCAAAGACCTTCACAGTAACTGTTTTTATATTTTTACACCCAAACAGGTACTCTGTCAATCAGAAATTTATCTGTTTCTGTCTGCCAGCCTGTTTACATTCTCTTTTTGCTGTATGTTTTCTGCCTGCCAGAGCGTGTCTGAAAAATGCTTTACGCAAGATGTGCGTCACAATTGTGGGAGATTTTTGTTCGGATGAGGGCGCGTAGTGGGCTACGACAACCGAATTCGGACAAAATATACCGCAAAGTGGGGCGTGCAGATTGCGGGAATGATTTTTCAGACACGCTCCAGGGCTTTATCTTTTTTCAGATAAACATTCTTAATATAGGAAATCAGTACCTCTTCCCCATGATCATTAAGTATCCGCAGCAGTCCCTCGAGATCTCTCTTTGTCTTCGGATGGATAAACCACAGCTTTTCCTTACCTTTCAGATAATAGTCCAGTGGCTGATGCTGATCATACTTATCCCCCAGATAATTTCTGGAAGCACTGATCCTGTCCATCACCATTTCCGCAATATATTTACGGGGCATGGGCACACCATTGATGATATGCTCATCTCCCGGTGCATAATCTACCCAGTACTCAAAATGATGTTTGTTGCGCCCTTTATGATGAAGCCAGGATTTTGATATTCCTGTATCTTCTCTTTCTGCATTGTTGGGACTTCTGTCTCCCTGATAGTATTTACATCCAACCAGAAATTCCACAGGTGCATATTTGGACAGGTCATGAAGCAGTCCCTGTTTATACATACCAGCCCGGAAACAGTAATGCATAACCAACAGCTTATGTTTGGTTATTGTTTTAAAGTGCAGCCACGGATGCATCTTTCTTCTCCTCCTCTACAGCCATCAGCACCACGATCGTACGCGGTGTGACCTTCAGCTTTTTACTATAAGTTTCCTGTTCCTGCTCCAGGAAACCATTCTCTTTCACAGCACTGGTTATCAATCACTTTCTTCCATTTTCTGTATCCTGCCAGATTAGGAAGCGCAAAAAATACGATCTTCCCAGTGAAAGTTATATGCAACGTATATGGAAGCATCCTCGCTGCCGTCTGCCCGGTGCGCATAGGCGCCACAATACATAATTCCAAGCAGTCTGGATGTGTTCTCAGAATTCATATACCATGCGCGTTCTCCATGAAGTGAAACATCCGGCAGTCCCCTGGTCTGATAATCCACTCCGTACATTTCTCCCGGAACATGAAGAATCGGATGTTCTTTCCGGAAAGCAATGGCATTCTTTACAAACTGAAACAGGGATTCATTTTTCTTCAGTGCTTTCCAGTCAATCCATCCAACCTGATTATCCTGACAATAGGCATTATTATTTCCGTTCTGTGAATTTCCAAACTCATCCCCGCCATAGATCATAGGAACACCCTGACTGAGCAGCACCATAAGAAAAGCATTTCTGATCTGACGTTCTCTCATCTGTCTGATCTGCAGCCTTCTGCTTGGCCCTTCCACGCCACAGTTCCAGGAATAATTATAACTGCTGCCATCGTGATTATTCTCCTGATTTGCTTCATTATGTCTGTAATTATAGGTCACCATATCATTCATGGTAAAGCCATCCTGACAGGCCATATAATTAATGACTGCATAGATATTTGGATTCCTTCTGATATGGTAAGCAGCCACTGAGACCATATCCTCGTCACTTTTCAGAAAACGGCGCATATCCTGCAAAAAATCCCGGATTATACTGTGCAATACATTTGTCTTCCGGTTTTCTTCTTTTTCCGGATCTGGCTCTCATCAAAATCGTGAAACATCAGCCGGGTATCACTTAAAACCCCGTCATGCATCAGCAATTTGGCAGAAACTCCCTCACCCAATACATGAAATCCGTCTACACGATAGTAAAGCTTCCAGAACTGCAATGCCCTGAGTGCTGTCACAGGATTACATTCTCGTGGAAAATACATTTCCATGATACAGGCAATTCCGGCCTGATGCAGTTTTTTAATGAATGTTTTAAACTCTTTCTCCGGATCATCTGTTGCACAGTAAGATCTCTTGGGTGCAAAATAATAGCCATACATATATCCCCAGAAATTAACACGTCCCTGTGTATGCTTCTCAGATACCATTTTCTCAGATTCAGAATTCTTACAGGTACCGCTTTCCATAAATTCATATGCAGGCATCAGTTCAATTGTATTGATACCAAGCTCTTTCCAGTACGGGATCATTTCCTCCAGTGCCTGAAAAGTTCCCTTTGTACCGGTTATCGTCCGATTCGCTTTTGTATATCCGCGCACATGCAGTTTATAAAGGATCATTTCGTGATATGGAATAGCCGGATTTTTGTCGTTCTCCCAGTCAAAAACTTCTTTTTTAAGAAATCCTCCCCTGACTTTGTGCGGATTCGTACCCACCTCTGCACCAAAGCGTTCCCGTCCCAGAATCCTGTACGCATAGGGATCAGTATACACCTTTCCATTTATCAGAAAATTGTACTCGTACTCTTTCAGATTAAAATCCGGAATATACATTGCATATACATTTCCGGTTCTGTTTTCTTCTGTAAAAGGAATCTCCACATAAGGTTTTGCTGATCTCTTTTTGTAGAGAATCAGAGATGCTCTGCTGTCTTCCGGTACCTCAACTGCAAAATTACAGCCATCTGCCAACGGATTTGCACCAGGCACAAGAGCCAGCCCCTTTTCTGTTTTCATCTTTCTGCTCTCAGCCATCTCTTTCTCTCCTTCATATTTTTTCTTGTTGCTCATTACACTTTTCAGAAACACTATACAACGCTATAATGTAATCTGAAGTTCTACCGGACAATGATCGGAGCCCATAATTTCAGAATGGATTTCTGCGCCTTTAAGCTTATCCTTCAACTGTGGAGACGTGATAAAATAGTCAATTCTCCACCCTGCATTCTTCTCTCTTGCTTTAAATCTGTAAGACCACCAGGAATATCTGCCCTCTACATCCGGATAAAAATAACGGAATGTATCGATAAATCCACTCTCCAGCACCTTACCAAAGCATGCTCTCTCTTCATCTGTAATCCGGCATTTTCCGGTTGGTCTTAGGATTCTTCAGGTCGATCTCCTGATGTGCCACATTGAAATCCCCGCAGCAGATCACAGGCTTACTTTCCTGCAATTTCAACAAGTATGCCAGAAAATCCTCTTCCCAGTGCATACGGTATTCCAGTCTGCGCAGTTCACTCTGGGAATTTGGTGTATATACAGTCACCAGATAAAATTTTTCATATTCCAGGGTGATCACACGCCCTTCTTTGTCATGTTCCTCAATTCCAATTCCATACACCACAGACAGTGGCTCTTTCTTTGTAAAAACAGCAGTTCCGGAATATCCCCGTCTGTTGGCATAATTCCAGTACTGATAATATCCCGGAAGTTCCAGCTTCACCTGCCCCTGCTGGCATTTCGTTTCCTGCAGGCAGAAAATATCCGCATCAAGTGCTGCAAAGCTCTCTTCAAACCCTTTGCCAATGCATGCACGTATACCATTTACATTCCATGAGATTAATTTCATAATCAACTGATCCCCTTTGTTTTCTTATTAGCCCTGTTCAGCATTTGCTAACGATTCTCCCCTGAACACTTCTGGTCTATTATAGCACGTTTCATGACTGTAAAAAACCTCTTTTTCTCCGGTTTCTGCTCATTGCATTTTTTCCGGTTTCTGCTACAATGAACTGACATCAGATAAACATAGTCCCTGATAAATAAGAAAGAATGAGGAATATAAAATGAGTGACGAATTTACAGCTGGCGGATGTAACCCGAGTGACTGCGCTTCCTGCGGTGGTGGATGCAGTTCAGCCGGCGGATGCGATCCTGTTGAAAACCACAAGACAATCACCCTTACCATGGAAGACGATACAGAGGTAGAATGTGCGATCCTCACCGTTTTCCCGGTAGATGCGAAGGAATATATCGCACTTCTCCCACTTGATGAGAACGGTCAGAATGAAAGCGGCGAGGTTTACCTCTACGCATTTGCCCGTACTGAGAGCGGTGATCCGATGCTTTCCAACATCGAAAGCGACGAAGAATATGCAAAAGCCGCAGTTGCTTTTGACACAGTGCTTCAGAATGCAAAAGATTCAATGGAAAAAATTGATTAAGATCAAAGAACAATTATAGCAATTCCGGTATTTTATGGAATTGCTATAATTATTTTACCAAAATGTTACTGTTCACTCCGTTCACAGTAACACCAAAACACCTCTCAGGATAACTTCTAACCAATAGTTAATAGACATCTCCTTGTTCCAACTGTATACTGGATATAAAGATTATATTTGTGGCCAGAATCTATTCTGTCCCGGATCACTGTATCAGAAAATCCATATACACCCAAATATTCAAAACAAGGAGGGCTTACATAATGAAAAAGAAAAAATTTCCGGTTTTATTCTATGCTCACTTCTAACCCTTACCAATATTCAGACACCATGGGCATTTTCGGATGAAGCACCCGATGATCCGGTATTTTCGGATGAATCGGTCGATGATCCGGTATTTCCGGTTGAACTGCCCGACGATCCGGCATTTTCTGACGAAATCACTCCTGATGAAGCAACATACGCCAAAGACACTGCAGATATATCTGCTTCCGGAAATTCCATTCCGATCACTGCTGACAGTGGATTTGCAGACCCTGTTTTCCAAAAATGGATTTCCGAAAACATTGATACAGATCGCAACGGGCTTCTCTCTGACGAGGAAATCTCCATGTGCACAGAAATCAGTATTCCTTCCATGTCAGTCGATTCCCTGGAAGGCATCGAATATTTTTATAATCTGAAAACCCTGGACTGTTCTGACAATGAACTGCTGTTTCTCGATGTATCAGCCAACACAGTTCTGAAATCTCTGAACTGCTCGCACAACAATCTGCTCAGTCTGGATCTCTCCTCATGCAAAAAAACTGAAAGATTCTTGACATCTCCTTTAACAACTGTGGGAGCAACAGTTCCATCAGTCTTCCCAAAAGTTTTTCTGTGGAGAAATTAAACATCTCTTCTGTTGTTCTTGATGATTTTTGATTTCTCCCGTTTTCCAGACTGAAAGAACTGGATTGCAGCAACTGTAATCTGCGCGCTCTTAAAACCTGCATCTATGCCATCACTGGAAAAGCTTATCTGTTCCGGCAATCTCCTGGATACCCTGAACTTAAGCCGTCTTTCCGGTTTGAAATATCTGGACTGTTCTTCCAACAGTATACAGACTCTGAAACTGCCGGACACCAGATCACTGAATACCCTTTACTGCCAGAATAATCTTCTCACTAAACTGAACCTCTCCGGTTTTTTATCACTGAAGAAACTGAACTGTTCCGACAATAAGCTGTTGGAGCCTGATCTTCGCGGCTGCTTTCCCGAGGAACTGATCTGTAATGATAACGTGATCCGCACTCCTATGGAATTTTATGATCTGTCTCAGTTCGCTTCACCTGAAGATATCACCATAATGGAAAATGGCATGATCGACACCTCTTACCGGCTGACTGCTATTAATAAATTAAACCCTGTAAAAATCCGCCGCAGATTTACCAGTGCCGGCACAGAACAATATGGCACACAGATCATTTACATTGGATATCTGCTTGAAAATGATTTCCGATCACCTGCATTGTTTCAGCAAATGCAGCAGAACTATCCACTGACAGACGATCATATGCTTTCCCGCGAATATCTGAAGGAAGTTTTCTTCCCTTTCCTTTGACGAAGATTTTCCGTTATTTTCTTCAGATCTGGCCTATTTTACAGGACTGAAAAGTCTGAGATGTACGGATCTTCCTCAAATCACCGAACTGGATCTCAGCAGAAATCCGGAACTTACCGAACTGATCTGTATTGGAACAGGTATCCGTTCTCTGAACCTTACCTCCAACAAAAGCCTGGAATCTGTTCAGCTGTGTAACAACAGCCTTTCCTCATTAAATATAACCGGACTTACGTCACTTTCCAGCCTTGACTGCCGCTTTAATTCTCTGGTCAGCGTTGATACCACAGGCTGCACTGCTTTGAAGGATAACCTGTTCTTTCCGCAGCATACATGCACCGTCAATGCTGATCAGGCAGGAAAAATTTCGTTCGACCAACTGGGAAATTTCCATCAACAGCTGGATACACCGGCAGCAATCCTCGCAGGCGATGAACTTCTGTACACACCCGGAGATGACTTCTTTACTCTTTTAAGTCCTGCCGTAACCATGACGGAAGCATCTTTTTCCATTATGGATACCAATACATGGCAGATTCTCGGAACCTGCCGGATGACCATAAACATTGAATCAGGAACTCCTGTCACTCCTGAAAAACCGTCATTAAAAAAAATCAAATCCACTCATGAGGTTACCATCACCTGGAAAAAAGCAAAGAATGTCAGTGGATACCGGATTCTCCGCAGAGAAAAGAATAAATCAGAGGCTTCATGGAAAGCAATCGCAACAGTTTCCTCTTCCCGTACCTCCTATACAGACAGTACCGGACTGATCAAGAAATCCTACCTGTATACAGTGCAGTCCTACACTTTCCGGAACGGTAAGAAAATCTACAGTAAATATAACACCAAAGGCCTGACCGGTACAGCAAAACTCAAACGCCCTGCGGTTAAAAAGCCCCAAAAAGATGTTGTCATAAATCTTATGTGGGACGAAGTTCCGGGTGCCGATGGCTATCGCATCTACCGCCGCAGGAAAGGTATCTCCAAATGGACAAAACTGGGAGATATTGAATTTTCCGGGTTGTATTACACAGACGAAACTGCTGTTCCCAAAACAGTCTATGATTATGCAGTCCGCCCATACCGTAAGCTTGGCAGCAAAATTTCTCTGGGTGATTACAGCTCCACCGGATACGTCTGCCAGACTGCAATTCCAAAGGTCAGCCTGACTTCTGTCACTGAGCAGGATGGCGGCGTCACAGTAAAATGGAAACACCAGACTTATGTCACCGGCTACTTTATTTATCGTGCAGACGATCAGAACAGTAAATACTGTAAAATTTCAGATACACCAAACGGTCCTGATTCAGAGGAATACTATGCATATTATGAACCAGTGCCATTCGGCTCCGTAAATCCATTATATAAAGTTCGGGCATACGTCCTTATCGGTAAGAAATATTACTATGGACCATATTCCAGAGCACTGGCTCTAAATCCGTACTCCGATAATCTCAATGCTCACGATTTTTCGGAATTCCACATGGGTTACCAGTTAAGCAACAGTTCTTCCTCCACAGGTTTTGACCGTAACTATAATGACGGTGGCAGTTTTTCCATGCTGCCGCCTATCTTACACGCGGATCCGGTCCTGTATACGAATGGCAGGCTCCTTACGAAAATATCTCATCAGCATCCTATGACTCATTCACACCTGCGCTTAGAGTAAATGAGATTATGTTTATTCCCCAGCGAAAGAATGCATTAGATAATCAGGCAATCAAACAGGCAATTATGAATTACGGTGCAGTATCTGCATCCTATCTCTCCGTTGACGAATACTACTCCAATGATCAGATTTCCTTCTGCCTTCCCGACGATTACGATGCAGGAAGGGCTCCTGCCGGTTCTGCACCTGTCATATCCACACAACATGCTATTGCTATTGTAGGATGGGATGATGATTACGCAAAAGAAAACTTTCCGGTCCGGCCGGCCGGCAACGGTGCCTTTCTTTGTAAAAACAGCTGGGGAAAAGATTTCGGGGACAATGGATATTTTTATATTTCCTATTACGACGGCTTTCTGGGTATGCAGGAGTTCTCCATGGCATTCGGAAAGATTTCCTCTGATAACACCTGTAACCGCATTTATCAGTATGATCCTTTAGGTGCCACCACTGCTTTCGGTTATAATGATGAACTGTACTGTGCCAATGTATTCCCTGAAAACGGACAGAAATTAGCCAGGAAAGAGCAGCTTGGTTCTGTCTCCTTCTATACCTATGATAATGATTATAACTATGAAGTTATATTGTTTCTTCCTTTAAGAATCAAAACTCCTTTCAAAAGCTTCCTTCTCCTGCTGCCCGGGGAAACTGCCGGTATGCCGGATATCATACGGTAGATTTTTCCAGACCTGTGACTTTAAAAGCAGGCACACGTTTTGCTGTAGTCATAAAGTTATGGAGCAGCACAGGTGCAAAAACGTATTTCGAGGCTCCTCTGAACGGCACCAGTTCCAGAGCCACTGCTTCTGACGGAGAAAGTTATATCAGCCATCATGGGGATATATGGACGGATTTTAACACCTATCTGCCAAACACAAATGTGTGCATCAAAGCATTTACCAATGGTAAAATCACAGAAAAATGTCCCTGCTGCCGGTTCAGACGGTAAAGATATTTCCTGTGAAAGCTACTCCGCTGAGGAACTGAAAGAACGAGGATTTCTCCTCAATCCGGCTTATGAAGACGGAAGTTCAGATATGGTCTCTTCTGTAAGCACCGGAAACGCATCTTCAGCCTCTGCCCCTGTACTTCCTGCCGCCTATGACCTGCGTCAGAGTGGTCGTGTATCCCCTGTGAAAAATCAGGGGGGAACAGGGATTATGCTGGACATTCTCCACTTACGCTTCGCTTGAGAGTTCTTTCTTTTCCTTTTCCTGAAAAAAATCCTCTCCCGGAATATCTATGAACATTCATAAAATTATTTCCGGGAGAGGATTTTTTTTATAGTCATTTTACATTACAATCCCGTTGATCTCCACATTCGCATCTACGTCCTGTGTATAGTCAATACCACTGTAATGGAATCCGAACATATGATAGAAATCTTCCCAGTAGCCGTCAATGTCGCAATACTGATTTACTGTATCTGTAGTGACTGCTTTCCAGCATTTCTTTACTTCTTCCTGAATCTCAGGGAGCAGTTCGTAATCATCCATACGGATAAATCCGTTTTCATCTGTCCGGAAACCTTCCGGGGTATAGAGTTTCTGTGTAAAAAGCCTTGCAATCTGCTGAATACAGTTTTCATGATTTCCGGCCCTTTTCATAACTTTATAAAGAATAGCAAAATACAGCGGTACAACCGGAATAGCTGCACTTGCCTGAGTTACCAGACCTTTGTTTACAGAAATTACTGCGCGGACATCCGGATGTGCCTGATTAATCTCTGACATTGTTTTCTGTAAGTGCTGTTTGGCAGTTCCAATGGTTCCATGATAGTAGATTGGATAAGTCAGTTCCGGTCCGATGTAGGAATATGCTACGGTTACTGCATTCTCAGTCAGTACATCTGCTGCTTTCAGCGCATCAATCCAGTCTGCCCAGTCTTCACCGCCCATAACCTTTACAGTACTTAAAACTTCTTCCTCTGTAGCAGGTTCTACTGTTTTCTCTGTGATCTCATTATTTCTCAGATCCAGACTCTTCTCTGTAAATGGCTCATCTGTAGTTTTCAGACAGGAAGACCAGGTCTTTCCTTCTGCATCTGTCGTCTCGGTGCTGCCAGGCTGTAGACTACCAGGTCCACTTTTCCAAGATCCTGTTTGATCAGTTCAATCGCCTTCTCCTTGATTTCCTTTGAAAAAGCATCTCCGTTAATGGTCTTTGCATAAACACCTTTCCCGGAAGCCAGTCTGTGAAACTCTGCTGTATTATACCATCCGGGTGTAGCTGTCCTTCTGCCATTTGCCTGACGTTCAAACATGATTCCAAGAGTATCAGCACCACAGTTTTCCAGTGCACAGATACGGGATGCGAGGCCGTAGCCTGTAGAACATCCGATGATCAGTGCTTTTTTGTTCCGTTTACCATTCCCTGTTTACAGGCGTAATCTGCCTGGTTGCGCACACTCTCTGCACATCCCTGCGGATGTGCGGTTGTACAGATATATTCTCTTACTTTTGGCTCGATGATCATAACTTTTCTCCCTAAATTTATTTCTTTGCCTGATATTTTTTAGTCAAGCGGATAAAATCATCCGCTTCGTTACTTGTTCATAATCGAATAACTGCTCCGCAGTATATACGCTTGAATTGTATGTATTGCAAATATTTTGAATCTCAAAATAATTATAGCAAAGAAAAAGCAGAACGTAAAGTAAAAATCTCAGATTCTTCCCTATGTTCTACTTTTTTTTACATTCTGGCTCTGATTTCATCTATAAACTTTGTGAAATATGCTCCGCCAGAACATTACATTACTTTTACCCACTATTTCGCAGTAGTACTTCCAAATCCACCATTGCGGATTTCTGTAGCATCATCATCTACCGTGATTCCGTACTCTACAAAGATTCCCTGCATGAATCCTGTATCTGCCGGGATTGTAAGAGTTTTGTTTTCATTGGAATCATTTGTGATCTTTGAAAAAATGTGGCCTCGTTATCTGAATAGAAATAATCACTGTCAATAATACCAACTGTGTTGTTAAGCTGAAGACGTATTTAAATCCCAGTCCGCTTCTCGGATAACATTTCAGCACCCATTCCGGCTGCATTTCCACCCGGATTCCTGTCGGGATCTTTACTGTTTCGCCTGGTTTCAGAGTAAATTCTGCCGGTGCGAAAAAGTCATAGCCGGCACTTCCTGCTGTCGCTCTCTTCGGCAGACGGATAGCCTCGTATACTTTCTCTGCTTCTTCCTGAGACTGTGCGAAGGTATCGATCCAGTCTGCTGTGAAGCGTTCTTTGCTTACTTTATGAAATTTCGCGATTCGTTTCATCTGTTTTCCTCCTGTCTGGTCATGCAAAGCTAACACACCTGCTTCGCAGTACACTCATAGCTGAATATTTGGTTACTGTTCACACACCACTATCCCCGAGACATACGAGCCAAAAATTCCATTGCCGCAGGCAATCTGGAATAATTTGGCTACGTTACTGTGAACGGAGTGAACAGTAACAATATTTTGTGATCATCACTGACTTGATTCAGTAAAAAAAGCAGTTCAGGTACACCTGACGCATACTTGAACTGCCTGTATATTTCTTATTTATGCAATACGACTTTTCCTTCATGAAGAGTTTTGGGAACATCGATCACTCTCTGATTGCTGGAACCTTTCCATTTCAGGGAAAGTTCTTTCTTGTCCACCTCAAATTCACCGTCTACGCAGACATCCAGATAACGCACAATCTCTTCTTTGCAGATCTCCTCCCAGAGGAAACCTGTATAAAGCCAGATTGTTTTACCAGGATATCTCTTTCTGATCTCCTTCGCAAAGGCTGTTACCTCAGTGATATTTGCCGGGTGCAGTGGATCTCCACCTGAAAAGGTAATTCCGCTCACATAATCCTTATCCAGTTCCGCAAAAATCTCCTTGCGTTCTGCCTCACCGAAAGGCAGTCCGCCATTTGGATCCCAGGTGACAGGATTCTGGCACTCCGGACAGCAGTGATTGCATCCTGCCACCCAGAGCACTACACGAAGTCCGTCGCCATTAAGCATATCGTCCTTGGTAATATTGTGATATCTCATAATTTTTTTACGCTTCTTCCGGTACATCCTTCATGCTGAAGCTGATTCTTCCCATCTTGTCTTTGCCAAGGCAGATAACCTTAACTTTTATCACCAAGTGTGAGAACATCCTCAACACGATTGATTCTTTCTTTACAGATCTTGGAAATGTGTACCATTCCCTCTTTACCCGTG
>ENA-OQAJ01000533-OQAJ01000533.1-human-gut-metagenome-genome-assembly--contig:-NODE-533-length-11754-cov-2.955965_pt1 | contig 11754 bp, 16 predicted proteins | sample MGYA00242736_ERZ504529 | MGnify/ENA primary metagenome ERZ504529 (study PRJEB26092, sample SAMD00036275) | human gut metagenome | host: Homo sapiens | study: EMG produced TPA metagenomics assembly of...
GGTCATTAAGCTAGGCCGTAGGAAATAGGCGTCGTGATGCAGCGCGCCGCGAGGAGCATTGTGCCCACTGACAACCGTGAAGGTTTCGTCAACGACGGAACCGATAATTCAACCGTATCCAATGCCGATTCGGCTGCAGCCGTGAACGCTGCGCCTGCCGCCGCCTCCCAGCCCGCCGAACCTGTTCGCCGTCGTCGTGGCGGCCGCCGCGTGGTCCGCGGCACCGGTGCTGCCGGCGCTTCTCTGGAACTGCAAGTGCAGGAACGCGCCCCGCTGTTCGAAGCCCCCGCGCTTCCCGATGCCGGCACTGCGGCCGATTCCAAGTCAGCCGATTCCAGCGATTCCGATGAATCCAGCGATTCCCAGGATTCCGCCGAACGTCCAACCCGCCGCCGTTCGCGCCGCGCCGCTTCCGCAGTGGCCGACTCGGATAGCGAGGATGATCGTCCTCGTCGTTCGCGCCGCACTGTCAGTGCCGATGATTTCGATGACGATGACGCCCCACGTTCCCGCCGCCGTTCGGTTGTGGACGATGACGATTACGACGAGGACCGCCCGGTTCGCCGCCGCTCTCGCTCCCGCCAGTCCGACGATGATGACTACGAGGATCGGCCGGTTCGCTCCCGCTCTCGCCGTGCGTCTATGGATATGGATGATGATGACGAGGACCGTCCGGTTCGCCGTCGTTCTCGCCGTGCAGTTGCGGATACGCACGAGGACACCCCGGATGAGCGCCTGTTCGACGCGGTCGAATCCCTGCCCTCTGGCCACGAGGCCGTGCGCCGCGGCAAGCCGATGACGTCCCTGCTCTTCCAGGAACCGGTACTGCCCGCCGCTGTGGATGCGCACGATACCGCTGACACTCGTGATGACGATGTTGACGACGACGAACGTCCGTCGCGTCGCTCCCGCCGCTCGCGCAGCCACGACGATGACGATGCCCAGCCGCGCAGCCGTCGCCGCGACGATCGCGGCCGCGCCTCCGCCGACCGTGACGCTTCCCGTGACGCCGCGTCCGGCGATACCACGCCGATCACGACGATTTCGACGCCGACGACACCTCGGACTCCCGCCGTTCGCGCCGCTCCCGCCGTCTGAACGCCCAGGAGCGCCGTGCAGCCGCCGAAGTCGAGCAGATTGAGGAAGACCTCGAGCTGGACGATATCGCCTACTCGCCGATTGCCGAAGAGGAGGGCGACGAAGAATCCGACGCCACCCGCACCCGTTCGCGCCGTCGCCGCCGTCGCGGCTCACGCGGCGAAACCGGTGCCAACGGCGAGCACGATACCGCCGAGAACGATGCCGAAGATACGCGTTCCCGCCGTCGTGACGATCGCGATGATCATGACCGTGATCGCGATGAGGACGATGAGGAGCAGACCGTTACTCGCCGTCGCCGTCGCCGTCGTGGCGGCAAGAACGGCGAGGGCACCGACGACCAGAGTCAGAACAGCGAACAGCCGCTGGTCCGCCGCTCCCGCAAGCAGCAGTACATCGACGAGATCACTGATGTGGAGGCTCCACTCGTCTCGAGGCCAAGAAGCAGCGCCGCCGTGACAACCGCCGTGAGCGCAGCCGCCAGAGCCAGCTCATGGAACAGGACTTCCTCGCACGCCGCGAGAACGTGGACCGCCTGATGGTGGTGCGTGAGAAGGAACATCACACCCAGATTTCCGTGGTGGAAGACAATGTTCTGGTCGAGCATTACGTCTCCGACATTCAGGAAGTACAGACCGTCGGCAACATCTACCTTGGCCGCGTGCAGAACGTGCTGCCCAGCATGGAGGCCGCATTTGTGGACATCGGCCAGGCCCGCAACGGCGTGCTCTACGCCGGCGAGGTCAACTGGGATGCCGCTCGTCTCGAAGGCCAGCCGCGCCGCATCGAGCTGGCGTTCAAGTCCGGCGACCCGGTGCTCGTGCAGGTCACTAAGGACCCGATCGGCCACAAGGGTGCCCGCCTGACCTCTCAGGTCACGCTCGCCGGCCGCTTCCTGGTGCTCGTGCCATCCGGCGGCATGACCGGCGTGAGCCGCAAGCTTTCGGAGCGCGAACGCAGCCGTCTGAAGAACATCGTCTCCAAGATCGCCCCGAAAGACATGGGCGTGATTATCCGTACCGCAGCCGAGGGCGCATCCGAAGACGCCATCGTCAAGGATCTCGAATCACTGGTCCGCCAGTGGGAGCGCATCAACGCCAAGCGCGAGGAATTCTGGCACGGCAAGCGCCCGAAGCTCCTGCAGGGCGAGCCCGACGTGGCCATCCGCGTGGTGCGCGACATCTTCAACGACGACTTCAGCAAGCTCATCGTGGAAGGTGACAAGGTCTACGACCGTATCGAGGAATACCTTGACACCATGGCCCCCGACTTGAAGGACAAGCTGGAGAAGTGGGACCCGGCCGAGCATGAAGGCAAGGACGTGTTCGACAAGTGGTCCATCGACTCCCAGCTGCGTAAGGGCATGGAGCGTCAGGTCTACCTGCCGTCCGGCGGCTCGATTGTCATCGATCGCACCGAAGCCATGACCACCATTGACGTGAACACCGGCCGCTTTATCGGCAAGGGCAAGTCCTTGGAAGAGACGGTGACGCGTTGCAACCTGGAGGCGTCTGAAGAGATCGCCCGCCAGCTGCGCCTGCGCGATATCGGTGGCATGGTGATGATCGACTATGTGGATATGGTCATGCCCGCCAACCGCGATCTGGTGCTGCGCCGCTTGGTCGAATGCTTGGCACGCGACCGCACCAAGCATCAGGTGGCCGAAGTCACCTCGCTTGGTTTGGTGCAGATGACCCGCAAGCGCATCGGCCAGGGTCTGGTCGAGGCGTTCTCCGAGGAATGCCCGACCTGCAAGGGCCGTGGTTTCATCCTGCATGATCAGCCGACCGTTTCGGCCGACTACGACGATCCCTACGCGCTTCGCGGTGGCGACCCGTTCGTCAAAACCAACAAGCACGGTCGCGGCACCGCTCCCGCTCCCGAACCGGCTGGTTCCAGCGCCGACGTCAAAGCCAAACTGGCTCAGATTGCCGCCGCTGCCGTCGCTGCCAACAACACGGCGGAAGAGTAAGCGGAAGAGTAACAGGTGTGTCGTGCTTGACACGCGGGCAAAAATCATTTGATTTAGTCCGCATGGTGGTGTAGATTCGAAACTCGGTGTCTGACCGCAAGCTCGGTGCGTGTTAGGCAAGGTAGCTTTCCAAAACATAAAAGGAACGATAATGTACGCGATTGTGAAGGCCGGTGGCCATCAGGAAAAGGTCGAGGTTGGCGACGTCATCCTCGTGAACCGTCTCGACGCTAAGAAGGGCGATACCGTGGAATTCCCGGTCTCCCTCGTTGTCGATGGTGACAAGGTCACCCTTGCCGCCGCCGATCTGGCCAAGGTGTCCGTCAAGGCTGAGGTTGTGAACGACGAAGCCAAGGGCCCGAAGATTAGCATCCAGAAGTACAAGAACAAGACTGGTGTTGCTCGCCGTAAGGGTCATCGCCAGAAGCTGACTATCGTCAAGATCACGCGATTGCCTGAGTTATAGAAAGGACCATGAATCATGGCACATAAGAAGGGTGCGTCCAGCTCTCGCAACGGTCGCGATTCTAACCCGCAATACCTCGGCGTGAAGAAGTTCGGCGGCGAAGCCGTCGTGGCCGGCAACATCATCGTTCGCCAGCGTGGCACCAACTTCCACCCGGGCCACAACGTCGGCATGGGCAAGGATCACACGCTGTTCGCCCTCACCGATGGCTCCGTGAAGTTCGGTGTGCGTCGCGACCGCAAGGTTGTCGACGTCATCGCCTGAGCGATATAGCGTCAAGCTTTTTTCAAGCCGCGCCCGTAAGGACGCGGCTTTTTTGTAAGGTAATCAATATGAGTGATTTTGTGGATCGAGTAACCGTCCATGTCAAGGGCGGCGATGGGGGCAACGGTTCGGCCGGCATCCGTCGTGAGAAATACAAGCCGTTGGCCGGCCCGAACGGTGGCAATGGCGGCGACGGTGGTTCCGTGGTGTTCGTGGCCGACCGTAACGCCACCAGCCTGCTCGACTATCGTTTCATGCCGCATCGTGTCGCCGGCAGCGGCACCATGGGTTTGGGCGACAATAAGGACGGCTCCAAGGGCGAGGACCTGATTCTGCCCGTGCCTGCGGCACCGTCGTCTTTGAGGCGCGCGGCGAACAGGGCAAAGCCAAGCATCCCGGCGCGCAGCTCGCCGACCTGCGCCACGAGGGCGACCGCTGCGTCGTCGCCCAAGGCGGTGCCGGCGGCCTCGGCAACATCGCCCTGGCTAACAAGACCCGCCGCGCCCCCGGCTTCGCCCTGCTCGGCGAACTCGGTGAAGAGCGCGACGTGATTTTGGAATTGAAGTCCATCGCCGACGTGGCGTTGGTCGGTTTCCCCTCGGCCGGAAAGTCGTCCCTGATTGCGGCGATGAGTTCCGCCAAGCCGAAGATCGCCGACTACCCGTTCACCACGCTGGTGCCGAATCTCGCGTCGTTATCGCCGGCGACTCTCGATACACCATCGCCGACGTGCCGGGCCTGGATTCCGGGCGCCTCCGAAGGCAAGGGCCTGGGACTGGAGTTCCTGCGCCACATCGAACGTACCGAAATCATCGCCCATGTGATCGATTGCGCCACGCTTGAACCGGACCGCGACCCGATGTCCGACTACCACGCGCTGGAAAACGAGTTGGCGCTCTACGCCGACAAGCTCGAGCTGCCGTTGGGTGCCATCCCGATTCCCGAACGCCCGCGCATCGTGATTCTGAACAAGATCGATGTGCCCGAGCCAAGGAATTGGCTGAGTTCGTGCGTCCGGAGTTCGAGAAACTCGGGCTGAAGGTCTTTGAGATCTCCACTGCCTCGCACGAGGGTCTAAAGGAGCTCAACTTCGCGTTGTCTGCGCTGGTGCACGAGATGCGTGAGGAAGTGGCCAACCGCGAGCAGGCCGAAGAGGAGGCTCGCGTGGTCATCAAGCCATTGGAGACCAAGGGCCGCCGTCCGCGTCGTGCTGACGAGGGCGGCAGTGCGCTTGAGTTCACGGTCGAGCGCCGCGAACTCGGCAATGGCGAAGTGTTCTTCGAGGTGCGTGGCGTCAAGCCGGAGCGCTGGGTCATGCAGACCAACTTCGACAACGACGAGGCCGTGGGCTACCTGGCTGACCGCTTGGCCAAGCTGGGCGTGGAGGACGAGCTGCGCCGCAAGGGTGCTCACCCCGGCGACGAAGTGCGCATCGGTCGTGGTGCCCGTATGGTCGAATTCGATTGGGATCCGACCATCTCCGCTGGTGCCGAAATGCTCGACGGCTCCAACCTCGGTGCCCGAGGCAAGGATCTGCGTCTCGAAGAGCTGGACCCGCGCACGCACCGCCGCTCCAACGCCGAACGTCGTGCCCAATACCACGAGATGATGGACGCCCGTGCCGCCGTGCGCGACGCGATGATGGCCGAACGCAAGGCCGGCCACTGGGCCGACCCGACCGTTGACGACGATCGCCATGACGAAACCAGCCTGTTCGGCCACGGTGAGTCCAGCGAAGATGGTGAAACCGAGGAATAAATGAGCACTCCGAGTCAGGCCGAGGTGCGGCGCATGATCGCCGCAGCCGGAACCATTGTCGTGAAAGTCGGCTCCAGCTCGCTGACCCAGCCGAGCGGTCACCTCGACCCGGACAAGCTCGACGCGTGGCCGCGCTTGGCTCAGGTCCGATTGATGGGCGGACGTGTGGTGCTGGTCTCGTCCGGTGCTATCGCCGCCGGTTTCGGGCCTCTGGGCTTTGACTCGCGGCCGGTGGACGTGGCCACTCAGCAGGCCACCGCAGCCGTCGGCCAAGGGCTACTGATGGCCCGCTACGAGACTGCGTTCGGTCGATTCGGTATTCGCGTCGGCCAGATTCTGATCACTGCCGAAGATACGATTCGTGCCACCCAGTACCGCAATGTGGAACGCACGCTGGACCGTCTGCTTGACCTCGGCGTGGTGCCGATCATCAACGAAAACGATTCGTTGGCCTCGAACGAGATTCGCTTCGGCGACAACGATCGACTCTCCGCGTTGGTGGCCAACCTGGTGCGGGCCGAAGCCTTGGTGCTACTGACCGACGTGGACGCGCTGTACACTGCGCCGCCCTCGCAGCCCGGCTCCCGCCGTGTGGAATATGTGCCCAACGTGATTGATGCGCTGGGCGACATCCAAGTCTCCGGCTCCGGCTCCAAGGTCGGCACCGGCGGCATGGTCACCAAACTCGAGGCCGCGCGCGTGGCGGCCGTCTCGGGCATCCCCACGGTACTCACCTGCGCCTCGAACGCGGGCCCTGCGATGATGGGCGATCCGGTGGGCACCGTGTTCGCACCGGTTAAGGCCCGCGGCTCCTCACGCCGTCTGTGGATCGGCTTCGCCGCCGACCCGCGCGGCACGATTGTGGTCGATGCGGGTGCCGGCCAGGCGATTCGCGGCGGGCGTGCCTCGCTGCTGGCGGCCGGCGCGCTCGAAGTACATGGCGATTTTTCCGCCGGCGATCCGGTCTGGATCGATGCCGAAAGCGGTGAACACCTGGCCCGAGGCCTCGCCGGCTTCGATTCCGAAGAAATTCCGCAGATGCTCGGGCGTAACACCGCCCAACTCAAGCGTTTCCTCGGCCCCCAGTACGCCCACCCACTGGTTCATCGCGACAATCTCGTGCTCGTGTGACTGATGGAATCTGTCACACGACAGATTCCATCACCATAGTGCGGCTCTGGCGATTTTTCGTGCTGTAGGTTTAGCATGGGAGCCATGACTATGGCGCAATGGCAGACTCTTTCCGACCGTATCAACACTGTGGCACCGAGCGCTACGCTCGCCGTCGATTCCAAGGCCAAGGCCATGAAGGCCGCCGGACTTGACGTTGTCGGCTTCGGCGCAGGTGAACCGAATTTCCCGACCCCCGCAAACGTGGTCAAGGCTGCGGCAGATGCCTGCCTTGACCCGAAGAATTACAAGTACACGCCTACGCCGGGCCTGCCCGAGCTGCGCGAAGCGATTGCGGCTAAGATGCTGCGCGATTCCGGCTATGAGGTCAATGCCGATCAGGTCGTGGTGACCAACGGCGGCAAGCAGGCCGTGTATGAATCCTTCCAGATCTTGCTCAACGATGGCGATGAGGTCATCATTCCCGCTCCGTACTGGACCAGCTACCCCGAGGCTGTGAAGCTTGCCGGTGGTGTGCCGGTCGAAGTATTCGCCGGTGCCGACGTGAACTTCGAGCCCTCGCTTGAGGCGCTGGAAGCGGCCCGTACCGAGCATACGAAGGCAATCATCGTCAACTCCCCGAACAACCCGACCGGAGCCGTCTGGAAGCCGGAAACCGTGGAAGCGATCGGTCGTTGGGCCGTCGAGCACCACATTTGGGTTATCTCCGACGAGATCTACGAGCACCTGAACTATGACGATGCGCACACCACCTACATCGGTGCCGCCGTGCCGGAATGCCGCGGGCAGTTGCTGGTGCTGAACGGCGTGGCCAAGACCTATGCGATGCCGGGCTGGCGTGTCGGCTGGATGGTCGCTCCGCTTGAGGTGGCCAAGGCCGCCGCCAAGCTGCAGGGTCATATGACCTCCAATGTGGCCAACATCTCCCAGCGTGCTGCTTTGGCTGCTGTGGCCGGCCCGCTGGATGAGGTGCACGAGATGCGTAAGGCCTTCGACGCGCGCCGCCGTGCGATTGTGACCGCCTTGAACGATATCGAGGGCGTCAACTGCCCGACTCCGACCGGCGCGTTCTACGTTTTGCGGACATCACCGCTTTGCTTGGCAAGCCGCTGGTCCCAAGGGCACAGTGTCCGATACGTCCGCTGACTTTGCCGCTGCACTGTTGGATGAGGCCCACGTGGCCGCCGTCCCCGGCGAGGCCTTTGGTGCTCCCGGTTACCTGCGTTTCTCCTACGCACTGGCCGACGAAGACCTAGCCGAAGGCATGCGTCGATTCAAGGAATGGGCTAACTGAGAAGAGTCGCGTGCTACGCGCGCGACACGCGATTTGCGATAATCCACCGGAGCCGTTACTATAACGACTTGGCGGTTTCGCCGTGGCGAAGCGTTCTCTACGGAACGCACGCCGAGGTGGATTTTCACCTAGGGAAGTGGCGCAATTGGTAGCGCAACGGTCTCCAAAACCGTAGGTTGTGGGTTCGAGTCCCGCCTTCCCTGCCAAGTTTCTAATAATCAAGCAGCTGACGCGAGGTACGGAATGGCTAAGACGAGCAAGAGTGAAAAGGCAGTCAAGCCGAATGTCTTCATGCGTATCGGTCTGTTCATCAAGCAGATCATCGACGAGCTTCGCAAGGTCGTGACCCCTACCGCCAAGGAACTGTTCTTCTGGTCTCTGGCCGTATTCATCTTCGTGCTGCTGCTGATGGCCCTCGTGACTGGCATGGACTTCGGTCTAAGCAAGGCCACGCTGTGGGTGTTCGGCTGATCCGCACAACCTAAGGTGAATAACAACGCATGAGTGATGAACTGAATCTCGAGAACCTCGACGCCGTCCCGGCTGAGGAGCCTGTTGTCGAGGCTTCCGAAGCTGCTGCCGATGAGGCAGCTGCCCCGGTCGAACCGGTCGCTGACCTTTCCGCAGAATCTGACGCATCCGTCGACAATGCAGATGTTGAGTCCGACGCTCCGGCGGCGACTGAATCCGCTCCCGTTGCTTCCACTCAGACCGAGACCGTTTCTCTGGATGAGGACGAGGAAGAAGTCAACGAATCCGAGCAGGCCGAGGAGACCGATGCCGGTCAGCAGGCCGTTGACGAATTCTCCAAGTCCCTGCGTTCCCTTGATGGCAAGTGTACGTGCTGCACACCTACTCCGGCTACGAGAAGCGCGTGAAGACCAACATCGAGTCCCGCGTCGCCTCCTTCGGCATGGAAGACCAGATCTTCCAGGTCGAGGTGCCGATGGAAGAAGTCGAGAAGCACACCGAGAAGGGCAAGAAGGTCATCACCCGCGTGCGTGTTCCTGGCTACGTGCTGATTCGTATGTGGCCGGATGAGAACGCCCGCCGTATCGTTCGTGAGACCGAAGGCGTGACCGGCTTCGTTGGCCCGACCAAGGATCCGGCGCCGCTCTCCCGCAAGGAAGTCGTGGCGATGATGGCTCCGATGATTGCTTCCGAGGCACTCAAGGCCGCCGGCGACAAGCCCGCCGCCGCCAAGAAGCGCAAGGTCGAAGTCTCCTACGCCGTTGGCGATCAGGTCACCGTCACCGATGGGCCTTTCGCCACCATGGCCGCCGTTGTTTCCGACGTGGAGCCCACCACTCAGAAGCTCACCGTGCTCGTGTCCATCTTCGGCCGTGATACGCCGGTGGAGCTTGGCTTCCACCAGGTTCAGAAGCTAGATTAACTCCCAAACTTTGCAGAGCCCGACCATCGTGGTCGGGCTTTTTGTGTTGTCGGGTGGATTTGCATAATAGGAAAGCTTGTGTCTGGAGAGGAGACTCGCTAGCACAGCACAGCAATATAAGTTGCGGGAGGAGACCGACCACAGGCCGATTGCCTACAGCATGCACGGATAAATAATGAGTCAAGACCGAGCATGATGGCAGACAGCCGAACCTGAGGACGGCGACCATTCGAACCGCGTTATAGAAAGAAGAACCATAATATGGCTCCCAAGAAGAAAGTCTCGGCGCTGATTAAGCTCCAGATCCAGGCTGGCAAGGCCAACCCGGCCCCGCCGCTGGGCCCGGCTCTGGGTTCGCATGGCGTGAACATCATGGACTTCTGCAAGGCATACAATGCCCAGACGCAGGACAAGATGGGTCAGGTCATCCCTGTCGAGATCACCGTTTACGAAGATCGTTCCTTCACCTTCGTGCTCAAGACCCCGCCGGCTGCAGCTCTGCTGAAGAAGGCCGCTGGCGTTGAGAAGGGCACCGAGAACCCGCTGACCCACAAGGTCGGCTCTGTCACCAAGGCGCAGGTTCGCGAAATCGCCGAGATCAAGATGGAAGATCTGTCTGCTCGCGATATCGAGGCCGGCATGAAGATCATCGAGGGCACCGCTCGCTCGATGGGCATCACGGTTACGGACTGATAAGGAGAAGGACAGATGGTAAAGCGTTCCAAGAAGTACCGCGAAGCCGCTGAGCGCGTCGATCGCAACAACCTCTACACCGCCAACGAGGCCATCGCTCTGCTCAAGAGCATGCCCTCCTACAACTTCGACCAGACCGTCGAGGCTGTGTTCCGTCTGAGCGTTGACCCGCGTAAGGCCGACCAGCTCGTGCGTGGTACCGTCAACCTGCCTCACGGCACTGGTAAGACCGCCAAGGTCCTCGTGTTCGCCCGTGGCCCGAAGGCTACCGAGCTACCGAGGCTGGCGCCGACATCGTCGGTGATGACGACCTGATTGCAAAGGTTCAGGGCGGCTTCCTCGACTTCGACGCCGTGGTTGCTACTCCGGACATGATGGGCAAGGTCGGCCGTCTGGGCCGTGTGCTCGGTCCGCGTGGCCTCATGCCGAACCCGAAGACCGGCACCGTGACCATGGACGTCACCAAGGCCATCAAGGACATCAAGGGCGGCAAGATCGAGTTCCGTGTCGACAAGAACGGCAACCTGAGCTTCCTCATCGGCAAGATGAGCTTCGATGAGTCCGCTCTGGACGAGAACTTCAAGGCTGTGGCCGACGAAGTCAAGCGTCTGAAGCCGTCCACCGTGAAGGGCCGTTACCTGACCAAGGCAACCATCACCTCCACGATGAACCCGGGCGTTCCGGTTGACCCGAACACCCTGGCCTGAGGCTAGCGAGCTTCAATAGCTACTGAAAGGGACTTCCCGTAAAGGGAAGTCCCTTTTTGCATATGCGATGACCGGTTGCGAGAAGGTGAACCTGGATGGTCACGCAATCGAATTCTTGCAACACGCCGGTGAACACATGAATTTGTTACGCATCGGCAATGCAAAACGGATTATTCTGATATCAGAACAGCGCAAATAGGCTGTTTGCGACACGCCGAGGGAACCGTGTGATTGCAACGATTCCTTGGGTTTTTGCGTGCCTTGATTTGCGTGAATCCGGACATGCGTGTAAGTTATTCACCTGTTGCCGCTCAGCGCGGCGGGTTCCTTCCTCTGGTTGGTTTCCCGTCTGGCTGGTGTGGTGGTGGTTTGAGAACTCAAGAGCGTGTTTGTACTACTTCTTTATAGTCAATGATTGCCAGTTCATTCCTCGCCTGATTGCCTGTCGTGGTGGTTGGGTACCCGGGAGGGTTTGATGAGGGGTGAGGTTTTTTGAGGGCGTCCTTCCTTAAGGACGTGCTCGTCAATTTTTGTTTTGAGAGTCATCTATTCGGATGCTTTTCATGAAGTTTTTTTTGTGGAGGGTTCGATTCTGGCTCAGGATGAACGCTGGCGGCGTGCTTAACACATGCAAGTCGAACGGGATCCATCAGGCTTTGCTTGGTGGTGAGAGTGGCGAACGGGTGAGTAATGCGTGACCGACCTGCCCCATACACCGGAATAGCTCCTGGAAACGGGTGGTAATGCCGGATGCTCCAGTTGATCGCATGGTCTTCTGGGAAAGCTTTCGCGGTATGGGATGGGGTCGCGTCCTATCAGCTTGACGGCGGGGTAACGGCCCACCGTGGCTTCGACGGGTAGCCGGCCTGAGAGGGCGACCGGCCACATTGGGACTGAGATACGGCCCAGACTCCTACGGGAGGCAGCAGTGGGGAATATTGCACAATGGGCGCAAGCCTGATGCAGCGACGCCGCGTG
>ENA-OQAJ01000534-OQAJ01000534.1-human-gut-metagenome-genome-assembly--contig:-NODE-534-length-11748-cov-1.950607_pt1 | contig 11748 bp, 21 predicted proteins | sample MGYA00242736_ERZ504529 | MGnify/ENA primary metagenome ERZ504529 (study PRJEB26092, sample SAMD00036275) | human gut metagenome | host: Homo sapiens | study: EMG produced TPA metagenomics assembly of...
AAGAAATTCGGATACAAAAAACGTAATGGAAGTGCCAAACTCGAGAAAATCGTTGTTAACATGGGTGTTGGCGAGGCGAAAGAGAACGCTAAACTTCTTGACGCTGCAATCGCAGATATGGAACTTGTTACAGGACAGAAAGCAATCGCTACTAAAGCTAAAAAATCTGTCGCTAACTTTAAAATCAGAGAGGGTATGCCGATCGGATGTAAAGTTACTCTGAGAGGTGAGAAGATGTATGAATTCGCTGATCGTCTTATCAACCTTGCTCTTCCACGTGTACGTGACTTCCGTGGTGTTAACCCGAACGCATTCGACGGCAGAGGAAACTACGCTCTTGGTATCAAAGAGCAGCTGATCTTCCCAGAGGTTGAGTACGATAAGGTTGATAAAGTAAGAGGAATGGACGTTATCTTCGTTACAACTGCTAAAACAGATGAAGAGGCACGCGAATTAACTGACATTATTCAACATGCCATTTGCTAAATAGGAGGAAAAGATTCATGGCTAAGACAGCAATGAAAATTAAACAGCAGCGCAAAGCTAAATTCTCCACAAGAGAGTATACTCGCTGCAGAATCTGTGGCCGTCCACATGCATACCTGAGAAAATACGGAATTTGCAGAATCTGCTTCCGTGAGCTGGCATACAAAGGTCAGATTCCGGGTGTTAAAAAAGCGTCCTGGTAGGCTGCAAGCAACTTTTTGATTAGATATATATTAATTCACACGACATGTAAAGTCTGAAGAAAGAGGAGGAAACTTACATGACAATGAGCGATCCGATCGCAGATATGCTTACAAGAATCCGTAACGCAAACACTGCAAAACATGACACTGTAGACGTACCGGCATCTAAGATGAAAATTGCTATCGCAAACATCCTTGTAGATGAGGGATACATCGCAAAATATGATCTGGTTGAGGATGGAGTTGTTAAAACTCTTCACATCACACTGAAATACGGTGAGGACAAAAATCAGAAGATCATCACAGGACTTAAGAGAATCTCCAAACCAGGTCTTCGTGTATACGCAGGCAAGGATGAGCTTCCGAAGGTTCTTGGTGGACTTGGTATCGCAATCCTTTCCACAAACAAAGGCGTTATCACTGACAAAGAGGCTCGTAAGCTTCAGGTTGGTGGCGAGGTACTTGCATTTGTATGGTAGTCCATACAGGGCAGTCATATAGCTTTTAAACTGAAAACAGAGAGGGCATGGGCCCTCTCCGACAATCTAAGTAAGGAGGACAAATTTATGTCACGAATCGGAAGACTTCCGGTTGCAATTCCAGCTGGCGTTGAGGTTACAGTCGCTGATGGAAACGTTGTAACAGTAAAAGGACCTAAGGGAACACTTGAGAGAGCACTCCCGACAGAGTTAGAGATCAAAGTTGAAGACGGTCATGTAGTAGTAACAAGACCGAACGACTTAAAGAGAATCAAATCCCTTCACGGATTAACAAGAAGCCTTATCCACAACATGGTTGTTGGTGTAAGCGAAGGCTACAAAAAAGAGCTTGAGGTTAACGGTGTTGGTTATAAAGCAGCTAAGCAGGGCAAGAAGCTCGTACTTAGCTTGGATATTCTCACCCGGTAGAAATGGAAGATCCAGAAGGTCTTGAGTCCACAGTTGATGGAAACAAGATCATCGTATCTGGTATCAGCAAAGAAAAAGTTGGCCAGTACGCAGCTGAGATCAGAGACAAGAGAAGACCTGAGCCATACAAGGGCAAGGGAATCAAGTACGTTGACGAAGTTATCAGACGTAAAGTCGGTAAGACCGGTAAGAAATAATTAAGGAGAGTGAGAATATGATTAACAAAGCATCCAGAAGCGAAATTCGCGAAAAGAAGCATAGAAGATTACGTCATCATTTAAACGGAACTGCAACTACTCCTCGTCTGGCAGTATTTCGTTCCAACAAGCACATCTATGCACAGATTATTGATGACACAGTTGGTAAGACTTTAGTATCCGCTTCTACTCTCCAGAAGGACGTAAAAGCAGAGCTTGAGAACACTGACGATGTACAGGCTGCAGCAAAAGTCGGAACAGTAATCGGTAAAAAAGCCATCGAGGCTGGTATCGAGAACGTTGTTTTCGACAGAGGTGGATATATCTACCACGGAAAAGTTAAAGCACTGGCAGATGCAGCAAGAGAAGCTGGACTGAAATTCTAAGAGGAGGAAAAGAACACATGAAACGTAATCTTATTGATGCTAGTCAGTTAGAGTTAGAAGATAAAGTAGTATCAATCAAGCGTGTTACCAAGGTTGTTAAAGGTGGTCGTAACTTCCGTTTCACAGCTTTAGTTGTTGTAGGTGACGGCAACGGACACGTTGGTGCAGGTTTAGGTAAAGCAGCCGAAAATTCCTGAAGCGATCCGCAAAGGAAAAGAGGATGCTATTAAGAAATTAGTAACAGTAGCAAGAGACGAAAACAACTCTATTACACATGACTTCGTTGGAAAATACGGAAGCGCTGAAATGCTTCTGAAGAGAGCTCCGGAAGGTACTGGAGTTATCGCCGGCGGTCCTGCCCGTGCGGTAATCGAGTTAGCTGGTATCAAAAACATCCGTACAAAATGTATGGGATCCAGAAACAAACAGAACGTTGTTCTTGCAACAATCGAAGGCTTAAGACAGTTAAAAACTCCGGAAGAAGTTGCTAGACTTCGCGGAAAATCTGTTGATGAGATTCTGGCTTAAGGAGGAAATACAAAAATGGCAAACACATTAAAAGTTACATTAGTAAAATCTCCTATTGGTGCAGTTCCGAAACACAAAAAAAACTGTTGCAGCTATGGGTCTTACAAAAATGCACAAAACAGTTGAAATGCCGGATAATGCAGCAACAAGAGGAATGATTCAGCAGGTACAGCACCTGGTAAAGGTTGAAGAAGCTTAATTGCGATTTAACCAGAGAGAATTCTGATATGGATCTGATATGAACCTGTTATTCGCAGAGAATGGCAGGAGCATACAGAAACATATTCAGACACAATACAATCTGAACTTATAGATTTGAAATAATAATAAGGAGGTGCCAACATGGAATTATCAAACTTAAGACCAGCAGAAGGTTCTAAGCACAGCGATAACTTCAGAAGAGGCCGTGGACATGGTTCTGGAAACGGTAAAACAGCCGGTAAAGGACACAAAGGACAGTTAGCTCGTTCCGGTCACAAGAAACCGGGATTTGAAGGTGGTCAGATGCCTTTATACAGACGTCTGCCTAAGAGAGGATTCAAAAACAGAAATACAAAAGAGATTATTGCAATCAACGTTGACGTACTGAACCGTTTTGAAGATGGTGCAGAAGTTACAGCAGAAAGCTTACTTGCAAGCGGTGCAATCTCCAAGATCGCTGATGGCGTTAAAATTCTTGGAAACGGTGAGCTGACAAAGAAACTTAATGTCAAAGTAAATGCTGTCAGCGAGACTGCAAAATCAAAAATTGAAGCTGCTGGTGGTACAGTAGAGGTGATCTAATGTTTGAAACTCTTAAAAATGTTTTTAGAGTGAAAGAAATGAGACGCAAGCTGTTGTATCTGATATGGATGATTTTTATCATCCGTATCGGCTGCCAGATTCCGGTACCGGGAGTTGACAGTGATTTCTTCAAACAGTGGTTCAGCAGCAATGCCGGTGATGCATTCAATTTCTTTGATGCATTTACCGGTGGTTCATTTGAAAGAATGTCAATTTTCGCATTAAACATCACACCATATATTACATCTTCCATTATCATTCAGCTTCTTACCATTGCCATTCCGGCACTGGAAGAAATGCAGAGAGATGGTGAAGAGGGAAGAAAGAAGATGACTGCGATCACACGTTATGTGACCGTAGGTCTTGCTTTATTTGAGTCAATCGCAATGGCAATCGGATTCGGACGCAGGGTATGATTCCGAATCTGGACTTCTTTAAAGGTGTTGTAGTTGTTGCCTGCCTTACAGCCGGTTCAGCTATGCTGATGTGGCTCGGTGAGCGTATTACGGAAAAAGGCGTTGGAAATGGTATTTCCATCGTACTTACCATTAATATCATTTCCAGAGTACCAAGCGACCTGACATTACTGTATGAGAACTTTATTAAAGGAAAAACGATTGCAAAGGGTACTCTTGCAGGACTGATCATTGCAGCCGTTATTCTTCTGGTAGTAGTTCTGGTACTTATCCTTAACGGAGCAGAGAGAAGAATTCCGGTTCAGTATTCCAAGAAAATGGTTGGAAGAAAGCTGATGGGCGGTCAGTCCACCAATATTCCGCTGAAGGTTAACACCGCCGGTGTTATCCCGGTAATCTTTGCATCCTCCATTATGTCTTTCCCGGCTGTCATTGCGCAGTTAACAGGAAAAGGTAATGGTACAGGAATCGGAAGTGAGATTATTCGTGGTCTTTCTTCCAATAACTGGTGTAATCCGAAACAGCTCCAGTATACATGGGGATTGGTTCTTTACATCGTACTTTGTGTTTTCTTTGCATATTTCTACACTTCCATTACATTCAATCCTCTGGAAGTTGCAGATAATATCAAAAAGCAGGGTGGATTTATTCCGGGTATTCGTCCTGGAAAACCTACGTCAGACTATTTGACTAATATCTTAAATTATATTATATTTATAGGTGCAGTAGGTCTTATCATTGTGTGCGTGATTCCGTTCATCTTTAATGGTGTATTCGGAGCGAATGTTTCATTCGGTGGTACATCTATCATCATTATTGTTGGTGTTATCCTCGAAACTGTGAAACAGATTGAGTCACAGCTTCTCGTACGTAATTACAAAGGCTTTCTGAACAATTAAAAATGAGAGGTTGTGGTGCATGGCATCACAGCCTTGATTTGCTAAAAAAGAAAACGGAGGGTATAACTTATGAAAATCATTATGTTGGGTGCACCGGGGGCAGGAAAAGGAACTCAGGCGAAGAAAAATTGCTGCGAAATATCAGATTCCGCATATTTCTACCGGAGATATTTTCCGCGCAAACATTAAAAATGGAACAGAACTGGGTAAAAAAGCAAAAACTTATATGGATCAGGGACTTCTCGTACCTGATGAACTGACCTGTGATCTGGTTGTGGACAGAATACAACAGCCGGATGCAGCAAATGGTTATGTGCTGGATGGTTTTCCAAGAACAATTCCTCAGGCAGAGTGCTTAACAGAGGCTCTGAACAAACTGGGAAGTAAAGTTGATTATGCAATCGATGTGGATGTTCCGGATTCCAATATTGTAAACCGTATGTCCGGAAGACGTGCCTGCCTGAAATGTGGTGCTACTTATCATGTTGTACATGCAGCACCGAAGGTTGAGGGCGTTTTGTGATACCTGTGGAGAGAAACTGGTGCTTCGTGATGATGACCAGCCTGAAACAGTTCAGAAACGTCTTAACGTATATCATGAGCAGACACAGCCGCTGATCGATTATTATACTAAAGAGGGAATTTTAAAATCAGTGGATGGTACAAAAGATCTTGAAGAAGTATTTGCAGATATTGTTGCCATCCTGGGAGAGTAATTGGGTGTTTTTAAACACCATCTGGAGGTAAAATGTCGGTTTCTATCAAGACAGAACATGAAATTGAACTTATGAGGGAGGCAGGTCATCTGCTTGAAAAAGTGCATGATGGTCTGATCCCTTACATTAAACCGGGAGTGAGCACAAAGGAGATTGACCGTATCGGAGAACAGATGATACGTGATCTGGGATGCATCCCGAATTTCCTGAACTACGGAGGGTTTCCGGCGTCATTCTGTATCAGTCTGAATGATGAGGTAGTTCATGGGATCCCGTCTGAAGAGAAGATCATTCAGGAGGGAGATCTTGTAAAGATTGATGCCGGTCTTATTTATAAGGGGTATCATTCTGATGCAGCGAGGACTTATGCTGTCGGTGAAGTTTCACCGCAGGCACGTAAGCTGATGGATGTGACCAGAGAGTGTTTCTTTGAGGGACTCAAGGCCGCACGTGCGGGAAATCATCTGAATGATATTTCCAAGGCAATCGGTGCTCATGCTGCCAAATATCATTATGGGATTGTCCGCGACCTGGTTGGACATGGAATCGGCACTCACCTTCATGAGGATCCGCAGATCCCGAATTTTCCGCAGAAGCGAAGAGGAGTTCGTCTGATGCGGGTATGACACTTGCTGTAGAGCCTATGATCAATCTGGGACGTGCAGATGTGGCATGGCTGGATGATGAGTGGACTGTTGTAACTATGGATGGTTCTCTTTCTGCTCATTATGAGAATACGATTCTTATTACAGACGGAGATCCGGAGATTCTGACTCTTACGAAATAATTGGACGACATACAGGAGGTTTAAAATGTCAAAAGCAGATGTAATCGAAGTGGAAGGCACTGTTCTGGAAAAGCTGCCTAATGCGATGTTTAAAGTGGAACTGGAGAACAAACATGTGGTGCTTGCACATATCAGTGGTAAGTTACGTATGAATTTTATTCGTATTCTTCCCGGAGATAAAGTTACGATTGAACTGTCTCCGTATGATCTGTCTAAGGGCAGGATTATCTGGAGAGATAAGTAAGAAATATTGGACTGCAGTTGGTGCAGTGATGAGAAAGAGAGCTGGAGGGATCTGGTTCTCTTTTTTTGTGCCAGAAGGGACGCGTAAAAGGGACGCGTATAAAAATAATTCATTTCATGTGCGGTTTCGGCATCTAAGATATTCTAAAGGTGAAAAAAAATCTGCTAAAGGCATGAGCCGCCTTATCAAACTCGCTCCGTTGCAAACTTCGCTCAGACAGTGATACAGTTGGCTCATAACGCAGATTTTTTTTTCGCCTAAGAATATCTAAGATGCCTGCAAATGCACATGAAATGAATTATTTTTATACGCTGTGTGTTGGCTGTGGGAGATTTAGCTGTTGATGCTAACTTTAGATGGCAATACAAAGACTAGTTGTCTGGGAGTAAATCTAATTAGTGATAAACGGACAAATTAGCAACATTAATAGGACTTATGATGGGCGTCGTAACTTTGACCACAAAATCAGAAAACTAGAACAGATATTAAAACCTGTTTTCATAGATAGATGAACAAAAGAAAATGAAAAATGCGATTTTATTTGTAGTAATTCGTAATTTAGTATTGACATCTGTAGACTATTGTGATAGTCTACAGACATAGACTATTGCAATAGTTTGAAAGGAGACATATATGAATATCAAACTTTTTGACTCAGAGATAAAAGTCATGGAAGTCTTATGGAAAGAAGGTGACTTAACAGCTAAACAGCTAGCGGACATTTTGTCAGAGAAGATAGGCTGGAATAAGAATACAACTTATACTGTAATTTAAAAAAATGTATCTCCAAGGGGGCTATTGAACGTTATGGAAATAATTATATGTGCAAACCTCTAATAACTGAAGAAGACGTAGAATATTTTGAAACTAAGGAATTAATAAATAAAAATTTTTTAAAGGTTCAAAAGTGAAATTATTTGCTTCGTTTTTAAATAGAGAAATTTTTGTCTGATGAAGAACGAGAACAAATAAAGAAATTACTAGATGAAAATGAATGAGGTGATATCTGTTGATATTCCAAATGTTGCTAAATTCCAGTGGATTAATCTTGATTATTATTGTATTGAGAAAATTTGCATGGAAATTGTTTCCCGGGAGAATGTTTGTCTTATTATGGATGCTTGTATTATTGAGGCTCATGCTTCCTGTAAAAATTACCTATTTTTTTCAAAACAAAATTACCAATTGTCAATCAAAATAAAGTTTCTTTTTTATGTTATAAATAAAAATGAAAATATTAATTTGATGGTTGTTGGAGGTATAATATGGGGAGCGTTGCAGTTATTTTTTAGGAACTTTGTTTTATGAATATTACAAAGGATATGTTTTACTTGCACAGGCAGTACCTTTTACAGATTGCAACAGCCAAACATTAAAAGAAAATTACAAAAAGAAAGGTTAAAATCTGCGTATCTGATAGAGTTGTTACTCCTGTGACATATGGAATATTAAAACCCCATATTGTACTACCTGAAAGTATGAATTATAATAATGCATCGCTGGTACAGCATATAATTATTCATGAAGCATTTCATATTTATTGGATGGACAATTTGGTGAAATTTTGTCATTTTTTATGAGATCTATTTATTGGTTCAATCCTCTCATGTGGTTATTATGTTTTTATTTGTCAAAGGATATTGAAATGGCATGTGATGAGAATGTAATTAGTTATATAGGTCATGAGGGGAAAAAAGAATATGCTTTATCACTTTATGAAATGGCAGAATATTATTCAGAAAATTTTAGGTTATTCAACGGATTTGGTAAAAGTGCCGTTGTAGAAAGGATTGAAAGAGTTATGAAATATAAAAAAAGATATTTTTCAATTTTTGCAGCTATTCTGATTATTGCTGCATCCGTGGTTAGTGTTTTTGCTGCTGGAAATACATCCAATATAAACGAAAAGACAATTTATAAACTTCAGAATCTTAATACTGAAGAAGTGGATAATTATGATACTGGCAAAGAGAGTAAAAATGATTTAGACATTATATCTTCTGATTTTGATGATGGGACAGAAATGAATATTTCAGCTAATGATACAGTCTCTGAAGAAACGCATTATAATCTTCATAGAAAATACAGGGAATGGTATCCTGAAATAACAGATGAAGAGGCTCTTGAAATTGAAAAGCTTCATGAATATAACAGGAATTTTTGCCAGAAAAACAACAGGTGAAATTGTTGAGACACCGCAAAATTAGTGAAAGGATGGATATAAAAATGAAAAATAATAAGAGATATTTTATTAGTTTTACAGTGATTCTGTCAATAGTGATGTTTTCTTTTATTTCTTCTGTAGCAGTATTTGCTTCAGAAAACATATTTACTGATGGTACTGAGTTGGATATTTTTGAAAATAAAAAAACAAATCTATATAATGTAGATAATACTGCAAATGAAAATGATTTTTATATCGGAGATAGAGGAAAGCGAAAATGTCGAAGACAGTTCTCAATGAAAGAAAATATTGATCCGAAAGAGCTTCATGCTTTTAACTATAACTATATTAATGGAATAATGAATGCGTCAGATGTTTCTTTATATTCAGATGTATGGGCAATTATTCCAACAACCAGCGGAAGTAAAACTGTATATAGTACAGCAACTGTTCCTGGTGCAAGCTCATATTATGTAAGACTTTTGCAGGCATGTTTGAATTATTTAGGATATAATTCAGGGTCAGCAGATGGCATATATGGTACAAAAACTAAAAGTGCTATTAAGTCATTTCAGAGAAATAATGGATTAACTGTGGATGGTATTGCAGGAGAGATGACCTGGAGGTATATTGATATACGGGTAGATACATATTCTGAGACTCATGGAAAAAGTTCCGTTTTGATTTTATATAATAGAAGAGGCTGTTGCTTTAACGGATAAAAATTCGTGAAGCAGCAGCCTCTTTCTTTTTTTAAAGATGCTATGCATACTTAATACTGAAGGTTAGTGTGCTGATGAAAATATTGTTTGTTTATAAAAACATTTTTCGTATATGGGGCGAAGTGTTATAAAAAGATTTATATATTTGCGTATGAAAATGGGGGGAGAAAATGAAAAATGTGATTTTATTCAAAAAAGTGCTTGCATTTTATATTTTGCTGTGATAACATATAAGCCGAACGCGTGAGTATATTGTATTTGTGCGCTCAAAAAACTGCAGATTTTAATGAATTTACGGAAGGAGGATTTCCAGTGAAAGTAAGATCATCTGTAAAGCCGATCTGCGAAAAATGCAAGATCATTAAAAAGAAAAAGGATCTATCAGAGTAATCTGTGAGAATCCAAAACACAAACAGCGTCAGGGTTGATTGACAGTTTAAAGTTTGTGTAACGTGCGGCTGCAGTGTGAGACGCCCGGAAGGGTTGTTCAGACTGTTAAGATAGTTTTAGCATGTATTGCCTAATACCGAGAGGCAACGTTGGCCCGTTGGCCGCAGTAATTCGGAAAGGCTGCTTTTCGCCAATTGCAGCTGGGTGTTTTACCGAGGCACCCCAATTAGGAACTGAGAAATAAGGAAGTGATGTGTCCGATACATCCCATTTCACCTTACTTGAGTGAGAGAATTCGCGAGGGTAAGTGATGTACAGGCATTAAGGACTTTCAAAGTAGAAGATGGAGGAAACAGTACATGGCTCGTATAGCTGGTGTAGACTTACCAAGAGAAAAACGTATTGAAATCGGTCTTACCTACATTTATGGTATTGGTAGACCAAGCGCAGACAAGATCCTTGCAAAGGCAGAGGTTAATCCTGACACACGTGTCAGAGATCTGACTGATGACGAAGTAAAGAGACTCAGCGCAGTTATTGATGAAACAATGACAGTAGAAGGTGACCTTCGTAGAGAAATCGCCCTCAACATTAAGAGACTGCAGGAAATCGGATGCTACAGAGGTATCCGTCATCGTAAAGGACTTCCGGTTCGTGGTCAGAAGACTAAGACCAACGCCAGAACACGTAAAGGTCCTAAGAGAACAGTAGCTAATAAGAAGAAATAAATAAAGCTTTAAACATCTGATAAGCGTAAGCTGATCTTATGAGGAAGCTTGCATGGACACTTGATGAATGACGAGCGAAGCGAGGAATGATTTAGTGGATATGGTGTTTCTTGTAACATATATTTGATTGATAAATAGGAAGTGTAGGTTAGTTTTAAAATGGCTAAAGTGACTAAAAAAGCGACTGCAAAAAACGTCGTGTCAAGAAAAAACGTTGAACACGGACAGGCACATATTCAGTCTTCTTTCAACAATACAATTGTTACTCTGACTGACAACGAAGGAAACGCTCTTTCATGGGCAAGTGCCGGCGGTCTGGGATTTAGAGGTTCAAGGAAATCTACTCCTTATGCAGCTCAGAGGGCAGCAGAAACTGCTACAAAGGCAGCTCTTGTACATGGCTTAAAGTCAGTAGACGTTATGGTTAAAGGACCTGGTTCAGGTCTGAAGCAGCAATCCGTGCCCTTCAGGCATGTGGTCTGGAAGTAACCAGCATTAAGGATGTAACCCCAGTTCCACACAACGGATGCCGTCCACCAAAGCGTAGAAGAGTCTGATTGATTTAATTAGGAGGTAATTAAAGTGGCAGTAGATAAGAGTTCCTGTTCTTAAAAGATAGCAGATCCCTCGGTATGGATCAATCTATTTAGGAATTGATAAAAAAATCTAACAGAGAATCTAAGAGAGCAAACAAGAAGTTAAGTGAATATGGCATGCAGTTAAGAGAAAAGCAGAAAGCTAAATTCATTTACGGCGTATTAGAGAAGCCTTTCCGTAACTACTACGCAAAAGCTTCCAAGATGAACGGTATGGTTGGTACCAACCTGATGATCCTTCTTGAGTGCCGTCTGGATAACGTTCTGTTCCGTATGGGATTTGGACGTACACGTAAGGAAACCAGACAGATCGTTGATCACAAGCACGTTCTGGTTAATGGCAAGCAGGTAAATATCCCATCTTACCAGGTTAAGGCTGGCGATGTGATCGAGATCAAAGAGAAATGCAAAGGTTCCCCAGAGATACAAAGATATCATCGAGGTTACAGGCGGCCGTCTTGTACCTGCGTGGATCGATGTTGACCATGAGGCTCTTAAGGGAACTGTAAAAGAACTTCCGACACGCGATGAGATTGACGTTCCTGTAGACGAGATGCTGATCGTCGAGTTGTATTCTAAATAATTAATTTAGAAA
>ENA-OQAJ01000535-OQAJ01000535.1-human-gut-metagenome-genome-assembly--contig:-NODE-535-length-11724-cov-1.489264_pt1 | contig 11724 bp, 15 predicted proteins | sample MGYA00242736_ERZ504529 | MGnify/ENA primary metagenome ERZ504529 (study PRJEB26092, sample SAMD00036275) | human gut metagenome | host: Homo sapiens | study: EMG produced TPA metagenomics assembly of...
ACCAAATTCTCTTACAACGGTTATTTTGGTGTCAACGGTTGGGCGCAATATCCTGATATGCTGAGTGGTGAAGACTATATGCAGGTGCGTCGTGAAGCAGCTCGTACCGGTGGTCAGTGGAATTCTACCGCCGATGACCAGAAACTTTTCACTGTGGAGGAATGGCAGGCCATTCAGAACGGTGAGTGGACTGACTGGATAGATGAGGTGCTTCATACAGGGCTTGTTCAAAGCCATCAGGTTACAGCTTCGGGCGGTACGGAAAAGACAACCGCGATGTTGTCTGCCGGATATTATCAGGAAAAGGGTTCTTTCAAAAATGATAAAATGGATAAGTACAACTTGCGTATGAACATTGAGCACAAGTTGGGCAAGACCGTGAAAGTAGGAGCGACCACACAGATCACTCATTATGCACAGGATGAGCGTGCCGAGAATGTGTTATGGCGTGCTGCTACTAATGCACCTCTTGGTAAAGCATACGATGAAGACGGTAAAGTGGTGGAATATCCATTAGGAAAGAATGGACAGGTGAGTCCGTTGGTGGATGAGGCATCTGAAGTGGCTGCAAGACATCATGTGCTGAAAACCAATTTGATAGCCAATGGGTATCTGGATTTTACCCCTATTGAAGGATTGACTTTCCGTTCTAATTTAGGAACCAATTATGCTTTTTATCGTAAGCAGGATTTTGAAGGGGCCGGTTCTATTGACCGTTTGGGACAGAATTCAACGTCACTGTCCAAAATCAAATCTTCCGAAAAGAGTTTTGTGAATTGGGATAATATTATCAGTTATAACAAAACCGTCAAAGATCATACTTTTGGTGCCACTGCATTGACTTCGTGGACACAATCCAAATATACATCGGTGAATGCACAAGGTGAAGGCCAGTTGGTTGATTCTTATTTATGGCATAATCTGGGAGCCAATGATAAAAGCTCTTATGTAATCGGATCGGATTATATACAGCATCAGACTTTCTCGTATGCTTTGCGCTTCAACTATAGTTATAAAGGCCGCTATATGTTGACGGTTTCCAATCGTTGGGATGGTGACTCACGTTTGTCTAAAGGCAATAAATGGGCAAGTTTCCCTTCAGTAGCTGCTGCATGGCGCATTAGTGATGAAGCATTCTTGAAGAATGTGGAAGCCCTTAGCAACTTGAAGTTGCGCTTAAGTTGGGGTAAGACAGGTAACTCGGGTATCATGGCTTACGGAACTCAGTCGGGCTTGACTCCGAAAACAAACTCTGCTTTCCAGGATAATGGCTATACCTATTATATATACAATGAATATGTGGGTAATGAGAATGTAGGCTGGGAGATGTCCAATACCTGGGATCTAGGTTTTGATATCGGTTTGTTCAATAACCGTATTTCGGCTGTTGTCGATTTATACCAGACAAAGACTACTGATATCCTGTTGCCCCGTACTTTGCCTACTTCCATGGGTGGTAGTAACGCAACTCCGTTCAAGATGTATCAAAATATCGGTGCAACCATGAACCGTGGTATTGAAGTATCGGTAAATACCGTCAATGTGGATAACAAAAACTTTAAGTGGAACTCCACCCTTACCTTTGCTGCCAATCATGAGGAAATTACCGATTTGATTATGGTAAGGATATCATTGGCGCCGAATCATCCATTACCAGTAGTTTGCTGATTGGCCGTCCTTTGCGTTCCTATCATTATTTTATCAATCAGGGAATATGGCAGGAAAATGAAGCAGAGGAAGCTGCCAAATATTTTAAAGATGCAAAGAAGACACAGTCTTTTAAGCGGGTGATATAAAATTGCAGGATTTGGATGGCAACTTTATTATTGATGATAATGACAGGACTTATCTCGGCAGCCAGTCTCCAAAATGGACGGGAGGACTCAATAATAACTTAGTTATAAGAATTTCGATCTGAATGTATATATTATAGCTCGTTGGGGACAGATGATTGACTATGAACTGGCAGGTGCTTACGATCCTCAGGGAAAAGGAAACTTCCCCGCATATTTGAACTATTGGACACCGGAAAACCCGTCAAATGATTTTCCGCGACCGGCTCAGACCAATTTCTATAACTATCTGGGATACGAGTCTTTGAATTACATTGACGGTTCTTATTGGAAGATCAAGACTGTATCACTGGGTTATACATTCCCCAAATCGTTGACTTCCAAATTGGGTGTGTCCAAACTTCGTGCATATGTCACTGCCAATAACCTCTTCTCTTTTGCCAAGAATCATTTGATTCAGGATTACGATGCAGAACGCGGAGGATCGGCTAAAGCTCCGTTGCAGCGTCAGTTTATATTTGGTTTGAATCTTGATTTCTAACAGATAAAAAAGAAATAACTATCATGAAATACAATAAGAAATATCTATTTGCAGCATGTGCCGCCCTGTTGTTGGGCATGCAATCATGTGATTTGGAGGAATACAATCCTGCCGGAAGTACCCCGGATAACGTGTACAAAGAACAGGCCGGTTTTGAGGCCCTTGTCAATTCGGCTTATGCTTTTGGGGCGGTCAGTTTTATGGACGTGAAGATTTTGTGTTATTACTGAACGGTGGTGGCGACCTTTGGATCAATATTGCCAATTGCGGTTATGGCCGTCAGATGTCCAAATATGAAGAATTGACAGCTTCGGTTGGTCAGATTAAGAATACGTGGAATCGTCTGTATGAAATTATAGACGACTGTAATGCCGGTTTGGAACGGATTGACCAAGTGGAATTCAAAGACAAGAAACTGAGAGATATCCGTTTTGGTGAATTAAGTTTCATGCGTGCTTACGCTTATTGGCATTTGGTTGAAATTTACGGTAACGTGGATCTTAGAACCAAAGAAAACTTCTGCCGAAAGTCTTTCAATGAACTGTTATCGCAGCAGCTATGAAGATTTGTATGATTTAATGCTGGCCGATGCACAGAATGCGGTGGATAATCTGCCCGTTGATCCTTATCCTGTTAAAGATGTAGGTCGTGCGACCTCAAAAGCGGCTTATGGTTTATTAGCGCGCATCGCACTGACACGGGTTTCCTATTGTGACAGTCAGGCAGACAAAGACAAATATTATAAAATCGCTGAGGATGCGGCTCAATATGTGATTGATAATCAGAATGCGTTGAAAGTATCTTTGTATGATACGCCTGACGAAGTCTTTGATCCGGATAATAATAAAACGAATAAAGAGGCTATGTTCGTTGTGACCCACTCTACCGAGTCCTCATTGAATATAGCAAAGCCTAAACCAAACCGTATGCATATGTATTTCCATGCCAGTTATTCGGAAGAGCAGGTATGGTGCAGGATTATGAATATGGAAATGATAAGAATGCCAAGTCGGGCAGTATGGCGATGATGCCTACCCGTTATTTGTTGGAATTGTATAATGAGAATATAGATGCCCGTTACAATGCCTGGTTCCGTGAAGAGTATAAACTGAATACACCCAAAAGCTTATGCCTGGACTAAGGATCAGTTGGACTATTTTTGAAAAAACCGTCATCTATGATTGGTCAGGTTATTCAGCCGGGAGAAACAGCGCTGCTTTTCACCAAGAAGAAGATTGCCGACAAACGTAACTTGCCATACGCTGTCGTCGATATCGATGATACCTATGCAGCCGATGGAAGTGTCAGCAAGAGTGCCAACTTTAACATTCACTTCCCGACCTTGCTGAAGTACGAAGATGCGAATTTTTGAAAACAAAGGATTGCCTACCAATCGCAGGTAGGTGCAAATGATGTGATTACCATGCGTTTGCCCGAAATGTATTTCATTGTTGCCGAATGTGAGATAATGAAGTCCGGAGGAAATAAGGAGATAGCTAAAGCACGTATCAATGATATACGCAAACGTGCGGCTGTACCGGGCAAGGAAGCTGAAATGGAGGTAGGAGTGGACAAGATGACGATCGACTTTATTTTGGAAGAAAGAGCACGTGAGTATTGCGGCGAATTCATGCGCTGGTTTGATTTGAAAAGAACCGGAAAATTAGTAGAATATGTGAAAGCTCATAATCCGGACATTCCATTGATTCAACCGCATCATGCATGGCGTCCTATTCCTCAGATGTTTCTGGACTCTATCTTGAATCCGGATGAATTTGGTCAGAACGAGGGATATAATTAATAAGCATGAAAACGATGGCGCTTTTTAAATATATTGTCCTGTCTGTCTGTTTGTGTGGAATTCATCTGAATGGTTTTGCTCAGTCCACCCGTGAGGCTATATTGGAAGATATAGCCCGGACGGGAGGAGTGTACTATGCTTATCCCGTAAAGGAAGCTATCGCGACTCCTCCGCCTAAAGGGTATAAACCGTTTTATATCAGTCATTATGCACGACACGGTTCAAGGTGGATTCAATCGGAACAGGATTATAAAACAGTGGTTGATATTTTCGAGAAGGCACATCAAGCTTGGAGTTTTGACCGGCTTTGGGAGAAGATGTCCGCAAAAGAATGGCGTTGGTGTGGGAAGATGCCGAGGGACATGGGGGAGATTTGACTCCTTTGGGTGTGAGGCAACACCGGGGGATAGCCGAAAGAATGTTTCAGAACTATCCCGAGGTATTCAAGGGATCTCCTGCTCTGTCTGCACGCTCTACCGTGGTGTTGCGATGTGTATTGAGTATGGATGCCTTTTGTGAACGGTTGAAAGAACTCAATCCGGCATTGCAGATCCGGCGCGAAGCTTGTGCTAGGTATATGAAATATATGAATTATCATACGCCGGAAGCCGTGAAGTTTTGTTTCTCATCAGGGACCTTGGTATGAGGAATATAGAAAGTTCAAAGAAAGTCATACCCGTCCCGATCGTCTGGTTACTTCCTTATTTAATAGTCCTGACTATATCCGTAAGAATGTGAATCCCGGCGAATTGATGTGGGGACTTTTATTGGATTGCTTCAGATTTGCAGAATGTAGAGATAGAAGTGAGTCTTTATGATGTATTTCAGAAAGATGAATTATTTGATCTTTGGCAAGTTTGCAATTATCATAATTATGTATGTGACGGACCTGCGCCTGCCAATGGTGGAATAATGACGGCCAGTGCCCGGTCATTGCTTGAAAATATATTGGATTCGGCCGATGAGGCGATCAGATCCGGGACCCATGCGGCGACATTACGTTTTGGGCACGATGGAAATATCATTCCCTTGGTAGCGTTGCTTCAATTGGGCGATATGTGGAAAGCCGAAACGGATCCCGATAAATTCTATCAGGCATGGTGTAATTTCAAGGTCACTCCGATGGCGGCAAACGTCCAGTTGGTTTTTCAGAAAAAAGCTTCTGACGATATACTGGTGAAGTTTATGCATTGCGAGAAAGAAGTTACCATCCCTATAGAAACGGATATTGCTCCTTTTTACCATTGGAAAGATGTTGAAACATACTATCGTCATCTTTTGCATAAAATTACCATAAGTCTATAAGATGAAAAACGGTGTAAATCCCTGTAGTATTGTAACGGGATTTATACCGTTTTTTTGAATGAGAAAGAGCAATGGGAACAGCAGATTATCAAAGAAAAGACTTACTTTTGCAATAACAGAATAAATAAAGAATAAAAAGACCATGAGTAAACTGAATATGAAAGAGTGGATAAACGAAATTATCCAAAAGAAAGAGGTGGTGGCTATGCCCATCATGACCCATCCGGGCATAGAGATGATAGGGAAAACGGTGCGCGATGCGGTTACTGACGGACAAGTGCATTACAACGCCATCAAGGCATTGAGTGAGAAATATCCCACAGCCGCCGCAACCGTGATTATGGATTTGACGGTAGAAGCCGAGGCTTTCGGAGCGGAGATTGTTTTCCCCGAAAATGAAGTTCCCAGTGTGGTGGGGCGTCTTCTCAATGATGAAGAAGCTATTGACAAACTGGAAATTCCTGCCTTGAATAAAGGAAGAGTTCCCCAGTACTTGAAAGCGAATATGCTGGCAGCCAAGACCATTACAGACAGACCTGTCTTTGCCGGTTGCATCGGTCCTTATTCTTTGGCAGGACGTTTTGTATGACATGTCTGAAATCATGATGCTTATTTATATCAATCCGGAAGCGGCCAATTCGCTGTTGAAGAAATGTTCGGATTTCATTCTCCGTTACTGCATGGCATTGAAGGCCACAGGAGTGAATGGGGTAGTGATGGCCGAACCGGCTGCCGGACTCTTGTCTGATGAGGACTGCACGCAATACTCGTCTGTTTTCATTAAGGAGATCGTAGAGAAAGTGCAGGACGATCACTTCACGGTCATTCTGCATAATTGTGGAAATACCGGTCATTGTACCAAGCAATGGTAGCTACAGGAGCTGCCGCTTATCATTTTGGAAATAAAATAGATATGGTCGAAAGCTCTGAAAGAAGTACCTGCCGATGCCCTTGCAATGGGGAAATCTTGATCCGGTGAGCTTGTTCAAGGCTGCTACTCCGGGAGGTGATGAAGAAAGCCACACTCGACCTGTTGGAGGCTACCAAGTCCTATCCCAACTTCGTGCTCTCCAGCGGATGTGATACACCGCCTCATACGCCATCTGAAAATATTGATGCATTCTTTGCCGCATTAAATGAATTCAATAATGCTTGAAAAAGAACTTTCTTTTGCTGATCTGTCTATCTCATTGTCCGAACTCTATGAGGCAATGGGGTATGCAGATGCTGTGCCCGACGAAGCGGTAGAAAAAGAAGTCCGTGGGGTGCTTGGACGGGTGGAGGCAGTAACTTCTCCCCGTTTTTGTTTTTTCATTATCCGGTGGAGAGTTGGATGAATCGAAAGACTCGCTTTCTGTCGGCGATACGTGTTTCAGTATAGGTAAATAATCACCCGGCAGCTGCGTGGTTCGGAATCCCTTCGCTTTCTTTGCCGCGACTGCCGGAACTGGTTTTGAAAAAGTTCCAGCATACGTTGCAACAAGAGGGGGATATGGTAAAGGTTTATATAGCGGATGCCATAGGAAGTATCATAGCCGAGAAGACTGCGGATTGTATGGAAATTGCATTGGATGAATGCATTCACGACAGAGGGTGGAGGCATACGAATCGTTTCAGTCCCGGATATTGCGGCTGGCATGTGTCGGAGCAAAAGAAATTATTCCCTTTATTTCCTTCAGCGGAACCTTGCGGCATCCGGTTGACAGATTCCAGTTTGATGCTTCCTATAAAATCGGTCAGTGGAGTAATAGGCCTGGGGGATGGTGTCCGTAAACTGGAATATACTTGCGGTCTCTGTACGTACGATAAATGTTACAGGCGGAAGCGGCGAGGATAATAGGATGACTACAAAAATCAGAGTTCCCAAATGGCTAGATGTTGTTATTAATCTCATTGATTTTGCAATTTTGTTGCAACCTTAATGAATCTCCTGTCCTATCAGACAGGGTATAACAGCCGTTTCCATCTGTTATAACAACCACTTTCATCTGATATTCCACCCCGTGAGACTCCAGTTCCACCGGGGTGAAGCTGCAATCTCACCGGGGTGGGACTGCCTCACCACCCGAGTGGGATACCAAACGCAGGCATATAAAAATACAATCTTTTCAGCCTTCTGCACCTTCTTTTAATGCCCATTGAAGAATAGATAAAGCCCGACCATGACAATAGCCAGTAACGCCCATGCAAGGATAACGGATTTAGCCGGCTTCTCCATGACTTTCTTCATATTTAATGTACATTCTTGTCGATGTTTATCCCATAAGGATACCAAGATCATGCCTGCGCTGATGATAACGAACAGGTAGAAAGACAGCATCATGAAGTGAGGCCATGCTGTATATTTTTCCGCAGGAAATACCCATAAATAGAGAATACCCACTCCCATGCTGAACGCCGTGCCAAGCGTCAATGCCATGTTGGCAGCCATCGTGGTAGTTCGTTTCCAGAAGATGCCGAACAGGAAAACAGCCGCCATAGGCGGTGCGATAAATCCCAGTACCGATTGGAATACATTGAACAGATTCAATCCTTTGATACTGTCTATGGCAATGGTGATGATCACCGAAATCAGTGCTCCCGCCACTGTAACCACGTGTCCCGTACGGATGATCTCTTTCTGGCTGGCAAGTGGCCTGAATTTCTTGACATAAATATCCATCGTGAAGACGGTACTCAGCGCATTCAGGGCAGAGCCGACAGTGCTGATCAGTGCGGCGGTCAATACGGCCAGTACTAATCCCACCATGCCTACAGGAAATAAGTTAGTGACCATAGTCATGTAGCCTCATCGGGGTTCTCAAGCCCGGGTAGAGTGCCAGACAGATGATACCCGGAAGGATATAGAGAGGAACATCCAGTATCTTCAACCAGCCGGTGAAGTTGGCACCCATTTGGCCTTCTTTCAGATTCTTGGCAGCCAATACAGGCTGTACCATGGATTGGTCTGTGCACCAGAAACCAGACTCCCATGATGGGATAACCCAGAATGATGGGCAGCCACGGGAAGGCAGGATCGTCATTCGGGCGGAACAGGTTCCAGTAATCGGCCGGAACCGCTTCGGCCAATGCGCTGACTCCACCCACCTTGTAAAGCCCTGCTATAGTAAGCGTGGCCGATACGAAAATAAGCAGAAGCATTTGGAATACATTGGTATAGGCTACCGCTTTCAGCCCTCCGACCATGGTGAAGAATGCGGAGATAACGAGCAGGATTAATGCTGACTGCCACATGGGAATATCGAAAACCTGACGGATAAGGATACCTCCGGCGAATAAGGTCAGGGCAAGCCACGAGATAAGGATTGTCACAATGGTGTACCAGGCAAGAATGTTGCGGGTGGACTGTCCGAAACGCCGCCCCATGAACTCCGGCAAGGTGGTGATACGTGCTCCTAAGTAACGAGGGGCAAAGACAAAAGCCAGCAAGCAGATGAAAACAAACGCATACCAGGCATAATTGCCCGAAACGATGCCGGTGGTGAATCCGGCACTGGCTGAGGCTATCAGCATGGAGGGGCCCACATTGGTTCCCCACATGGAGAAACCGATGTGATGCCACTTCAGGGAACGCTCGGCGAGAAAAAGGCTGCTGCCTTTTTTGCGTTTCAGACTGGCCCATATACCGATGCCTATAAGAATCAGAAAGTAGGCAATAAGAATGACCCCAATCTAACCGTATCTAAATAATTAGCGTGCATAATTCATGTATCAGATTAAGATGAATATTCCGTTTATTTATGAAGCCCCATCAGTTCCTTGGCTACCGCTACGGCCGTATTGGCATTGTCGCTATACCCGTCTGCACCTATTTCATCGGCAAATCCCTGGCTTACCGGAGCGCCGCCTATCATCACTTTTACCTGATGACGGATACCGGCTGCTTCCAAAGCGTTGATCACCTCCTGCATATAAGTCATGGTTGTTGTCAGCAAGGCGCTCATGCACAGGATGTCTGCCTTGTTTTTCTTGACCTCTTCCACAAATTTGTCGCAAGATACATCTATGCCTATGTTGATCACCTCAAAGCCGCAGCCTTCCAGCATGGAAGCTACTAGGTTCTTGCCGATATCATGCAAGTCGCCTTTCACGGTCCCGATGACCACCTTGCCTATGGTGGTCGAGGCACTCCCTTGCAATAAAGGCTTCAGAAGTTCCAAAGCTCCCTTCATGGCGCGTCCTGCCATCAGCAGTTGGGGCACGAACGCTTTTCCGTCCTGGAAGCGTTGTCCCACTTCGCCCATAGCCTTTATCATGTAGTTGTTGATAATTTCCTGGGGCTGTACTCCTTCGGCGATGGCTTTCTTGGTTACTTCTATGGCCGGTTCCAGCTTTCCGTCCACAATGGCATTGAACAAAGGTTTCAAGGCCTCATTCCCGGCTGCCGCAGAGTCTTTGACGACGATTGTTTCTTGTTTTGTTGCAGCGGCTTCTTCTTTCAAAAGGTCTTCTTTGGATACGTCAGAGGAGGAAGAGGAGTATTCCTCAACAATGCGCATCGCTTGTTCCACTTCTCTCTCGTTATGGAAGTCCATTTCCAGATGCACACCGTCCGCACCGATATTGTCCAGCAAGGGTTTCAGTTCGTCCAAGGTTACCCAACAAGCCATGATACTTTTGCCTCCGGAAGGATCTTCTTGTAAAGGTCGTACCATTTGGGTGATCCTCCTTGTGGCTCACCTACGCCCGGAGTCCATTGAATGGCATTCAGTTCCTCAATTTCAAGAAGGGCGGGCAGGTGATGCATGGCGCCCACACCGTCCAAATGATACAGGGTGTAGTCTATCTTTTGGCATTGTTCGCGGATGAACGGTTGCACGAAGCGACGATAATCATCCTCACTGATCATGGTGGAGATATCGCTTTGAAGCTGCTCATCTTCCCGGTGCCCATGAAGAGAAATAGCAGAAGGCCATTTTCGTCCCCTTCACGGATGATATCGTAAAGTTCATCGAACACCTTGAAGTAGATGTCATTAATCTGTTGCATCTGCTGTTCCAGTACTTCGGGTTGCATTACAGTATCCAGCAACACTTTATCCGTACCTTTCAGTGCGGCCAACACATCCAGGCCTTCCATCAGATCGGGCATTCCTACGTAATAATGACCGTTTGCCTTCGCTTTGCATGCTTTCAGTAATTCCTTATGCAGAATCCAGTTAGGGTGCTCGGGATTGAAAACAATTTCATCGTTGAAATCCGGATCAGGATGAATCCAGATTGTACCTTCTCCTCCTTCGAATACGCCTCCTAAAATAGCTGCCAGTGAACCGGGGCCTAACTGGGTATTGGCTACCGGCAGGATATCTGCTTTCAGACTGCTGTGTGCCACGTACCAGTCCAGGTATTCTGCACGCCATTGCGGATCGAACCATTTCTGATTCAGGTCTTTTTGCCGGGGGAGGGTGCAGGGATATCCGCATGAGGTTTCACACCTTCCTGAAAGTGCTCCCACATGTTCAGTATGATTCCTTTATGGTTCCACCAATCTATATATCGTTTCTTTGTCTCGTCTAAATTCGTTTTCCAAGTTTCCATATTCGTCAGTTCTTAAATATTCCTTTAAAATGAGGGTCTATGTGTAGACCGATGCTTTTGCTTAAATCCATATCGTCCGTGCATTCCACTTCATCCGGATAAACGGGGATGGTCGCTCCTTGACGTACATATACGGGCATTTCGTCCAGAGGGACATCCAGATTCTTCAGCCAGCGTCCTCCTTCCAAGCGTTCACCTGTGAAGAAATTCACCCATTTTCCTTCGGGCAGATAGACATCCCGGCGGTTCTCGCTGTTCATGACCGGGGCTACTAGGAAGTCGTTACCAAAATAGTATTCATCGTCGATGTGCCAGCACAATTTGTCTTCGGGGTGATGAAAAATCAGAGCTTGCAAGAGAGGTGCTCCGCTTGCGATGGCCTTACGGCTTTGTTCTACGATATAAGGTATAAGCGTATAGCGCAACTTCCACCACTTTTTTATCATGGGTGCGATAGCGGGATAATGCCACGGCTCGCGTTTGTTTGTTCCGTGATAACGGATGTGGGAGGAGAATACACCGAATTGTGTCCAGCGCATATATACATCATCGTCCACTATAGAGTTCATGAAGTTGGGCAATGTGTGGAATCCGGGGACATCATGACTCCAGAAGGCGAAACCGGAAAGCCCGAAATGCAAACCGCCTTTCAGCGAGCCTGCCATTCCATCCCATGAACTGCATGAGTCGCCTCCCCAATGCAGCGGATAGCGCTGGCATCCCGCCCATGCCGAGCGTGCCCATACG
>ENA-OQAJ01000536-OQAJ01000536.1-human-gut-metagenome-genome-assembly--contig:-NODE-536-length-11721-cov-2.597895_pt1 | contig 11721 bp, 18 predicted proteins | sample MGYA00242736_ERZ504529 | MGnify/ENA primary metagenome ERZ504529 (study PRJEB26092, sample SAMD00036275) | human gut metagenome | host: Homo sapiens | study: EMG produced TPA metagenomics assembly of...
AACATTGCTCTTGCATGGAGATACGCTGCCTCTCGCCACCTGACAGATGTCCTCCTGCACCTCCTACAACCGTATCAATCCATTCTCCAACTGCATGATAAATTCATAGCATCCACTTTTCTTTGTCACCTCGATGATCTGTTCATCTGTAGCATCCGGATTTCCCTGTCTGATATTTTCACGGACTGTTTCATTAAACAGATAATTGTCCTGTGCAACATATGCAATTTTCCGGTTAAAATCTGCAAATGCCAGTTCTTTGACATCAACTCCACCGATTTTAATGCTTCCGGAATCCACGTCCCACAGGGACGCAATCAGCTTTGCGATGGTCGACTTGCCGCTTCCGGAAGGTCCTACGATTGCATTTACCGTTCCTGCTTTCAGCTCCATAGTTACTCCGTGCAGGATTCTTTGTCGTGATAACCAAATCTGACATCTTCAAGAGTAACGGAGTTATCTTTTGGAACACTTTTACTTTTCTCTGGACGTTCAAGCTCCGACTGTTCCAGAATTCCTGCCACTTCACCAACAATCACTCCGATCTTGCCAAGATCATCGGTATAGGAACCCACTGTGATCAACGGTCCAACGATTCCAAGTGATAAAATAATGCAGATGACAAAATCTGAAATCGCAAGTGTTCCATTGGCTACATAATGTGCCCCAAACGGCAATACCGTAAGAAGCGTATAAGGTGTGACCACCATCATCAGTCCATGAAAGATCGAGCACCGTTTCATCCAGGAAATAAAGGAATCTGCATAAGCCATAGCCGCCTTTGTAAATTTTGCATAAGAACTTTCTGTCTTTCCAAATGCCTTGATCACTTCGATTCCGTCAATATATTCCACTGCCGCATCATTCAGATCTTTTGTTGTCTGAACCGTTCTCTCGAAGCTTGGTTTATAATCCAGCATCATCCAAAATAGGAAAGAAATCCCACTATAACCGGCACCAATGACCAGAGTGCCAGTCTCCAGTCTGTCAGGAAGAAATAGATCAAAATCACAATCGGTGCCAGCAGATTGGACGTGAATTCCGGGACAATATGCGCCAGTGTTGTCTCGATACTGTCGATTCTTTCCACCATAATATTTTTAAATGTACCGGAAGGTGTGTCTTTCACATAGCCAAGAGGTACCCGCGCCAGCTTGTCACAGCAGGATTTTCTTATATTTGCAAGTACTGCAAACGTTGCTTTATGTGACAATGCTGTCGAAAGTGAATGAAGCAGTTCTGCAATGATAAACGATAATGCAATCAGAACCGCTTTTGCAAGATATATTTCAAACTCCTTTTCACCATTTAAAAACAGCTTTACTACATCTGCAATAATAAAATACGGCAAAATCTTAAAAATCACATTTCCTATTGCAAGTAACACACTCCATACATAGGCAATTCTTTTTTGTCCGGCCCATGTCAGGATCCAGCTGACTGCCGACTTCTTTTTTTCTTTCATATCCATTCACTCCTTACTTTCGTTTTATTGTTATTTTTGTTAGTTCTATCTAACTTATATATAATAAAACAGGCGGCCTATTGGCACCAGCCACCTGATATTATTATCCTGTCGGATTCTCGTTCAGAAATCCAGAACATGCAACACATACATTCTATTCCGGATTCTTACATCAGTTATACCGGAAACTCAATATTCCACAATCGTTCCCAGCCACCTGTATTGAATTCTTTCAGCTGATGCACATTTTTCTTTGCAGTCTCTCTATCTATATCATGCTCAATGATCTGAAATACTGATGAAAAAAAATCCCGTATAGATCATATGCATAAGGCTTTCCTCTACAATCGGTATTTTCACACCGTTCTCTTTCATCTTTTCCATATATTTCAGGCTGGACTTCATTTCCCGCTCTACCATATTGTGTATGAATAGTTCAAATTTTCCACTGTCTCCGCATTTCAACAATAATCTGAAATTATCATAATGATCATAGATATAATCAACCATCTGCTCCATCCCATCACTGGATGTATCCGACATATTCCTTGTCTGATCACTGGCAGAAAGCTTTTCAAACTCCTCAACGATCTGGTCATAAATCTGATAAATATGTTCCATATAAGGATCCGTCAGTGCATCAAAAAGTGCCTCTTTCGTCGGATAATATTTGTAAAATGCTCCAGTAGTAAGCCCTGCATCTTTTACAATATTTCTTAAAGATGCTCCTGTCAAACCATCTTCCAGAAAATGTTTTCTGGCTGTATCTAATATGTTTTTCTGTGTATCTTCTGCTTTCGTCGACATTCTTTTCGTATCCTCTAAACTTCTTTTCAAAATATAACAATGCTATATAACACTGTTATATTTTTAACTCATTACAGGAATTTTGTCAAGTCTTGGTGTTTCAATTTTTTTATTTTCCTCGTGTATTCAGTTTCCACTCCGCAGATGCTTTTCTGCAGTTTTACAAGTCTGTTCTATTCAGACAGATTTTCTTTGCAGAAAAGTTCTATACAGTTCTCAACCATTGTCTGATCATAGTCTGTTGAAATACCTGAGCCAAGCCAGTATGCATAGTCTCCTTCATCATATTTTCCAAGTGCCTCCAAATCGCTGCCGTAGCGCAATTCAATATGATAGGTTGTATCATTTGTATCTGGTGCTATGCAGAAATAAGTAAATTCGCCTGAGTCTGCATCGTCACTTTTAAATTCGTATAACCCACGTACTTCTTCTATTCCAACATAATGATATGTATGGGAAAAGATTTCTTTTCCTTCTGAATCATATCCCTTGATCACTGAATCAGAACCATTAAATTCCAGCTTATTTACACCTTCTTTAAAAGAGCAGTCATAAACACCATCGCCATCTTTGTATGCTTCTACTGCTTCTTCTCCATAAATTGTTCCTGAAACCATGGATGCTAACTTATCATATGCTGCCTCCGCATTTTCCTCACCAACCAACTCTGTACAATCATCAATCCAGATCTGCTGATATTTTTCATCAAGAATTACCGGCCATAGTTCCTGATATGAACCCGTCAAATCAACCAAAAGTTGTTTTGTCAGCATCCTGATTTTCATCTGCTTTCTGTTTCTTGTCCGTCGTATTTGTACTTTCTGTAACAGTTGCCGTACCTGTACTTTCTGCAAATGTAGCGTTACTACAAGCAACTAACATTGAAAATGACGTTGCAACTGTTAAAAATAATGTTAAAAGTTTTTTCTGCTTCATGAGATGCCTCCTTAAATTAAAAATCGTTGCAGTTAGATTCTTCTAACTACAACGCATATTTTATAGATTTCCATATAGAATCTCAATTACTAAACAGACTCTTTTTCTATCCATTCAGACTTTCCTGTGTCTTTTTCTTACGGTATTCCGTTGGTGTCATACCGTATTCTGTACGAAATGCAGATGTAAATTTGTTCGGATTCTGATAGCCAATTTGTAATGCTATCTCCCCGATCGTAAGTTTTATTTTCTTTTAAAAGGCGTTCCGCCATCTGCAGCCTGTACTTTTTCATATAAGCGTACACAGAATTTCCGTATACACCCTTAAAGCATTTTTTCAAAACAGTTGGTGACATTTTAAAACGCACTGACAATTCTTCAATCGTATAATGCCCCCTATAGTGTCCCTTTAGAAACGCATGAACCTGCTTTATTGCATCAATCTGTACATCCGAAAAATATACATGCTCAGAATTATTTTTCTTTAAATCAAATCCAGTTAATACTAATAATAGTTCCAGAATTTTCACACGAATATAACCATATCTGATTTCTTCAGGAACTTTATACAATTCCAAAAAGATATGTTCTATTGACTGATTTGCCCGTATAATAGTAAAACTATGTGTTTTTGAAATGTTACTAATCTTTTCCAGATTTACAGACAATAATTGCAGTATCCTTTTCATTTTCGTCTGTAATCATGGAAAAAGTCAAGCGTAATGGTAATTCCATGATAAACGCGATGTTGGAAACTCTGACACATGCCCAGTTTTTTTCAAAGAACAAAATGACAAGTCTCCTGCCGCTATATAACCATATTCATTTTTGTTCAAACACGCATTCGCAACGGCCTTCCATGCAATAGTTTATTTCCATCACACTGGAAGCCGGCTTTTGCTCCTTGTTGCAATACTCCATATGCATATCATTATAAACCAGATCAATTCCTGGAAACACATGATACAATGTAATCATTCCTGTACCGCTCTCATTTTCCAAATGAAAACATTCACAGAATTCCGTATCCTGTACCTTTTTGCAAGCTGATGTACCATATAACTCAATACTGGCAAAAGAATCTGATGATTTTAATTCTATATTCTTATCAGGTTTGGACTTCAATATATTTTCAGCAAGCTCATAAGCATTTTTCATAACTATTTTCCTCTATACCACATCGCAAATGCCAATTCCGGTAATCGGTCAGTCTCAATAATTGTTTCGAGCATTCTGGCAAATCCCTCCGGATTTTGAATTTGATACTGCATATGGTTGAATCCCTCAAAAACCGGAAAGTTACCGTATATATAAGTCTGCATCACTGCATTTCTGTATTTAAAATGTTCTTCTATACTTCCAAATTCCCAGAATGTATGTTTCTGCAATTCTTCTGACAGTTCTGAAAATGGCTTATCTTCCAAACTGTCTGTCAGCTGTCTCCTCAGATTTCCATACGTCAAGTTCTTTCCTGCCTCTATAAAATAAGGTTTAATTTTATCATCGTCACACCACATGATTCTCTTTAGTGTTTTTCCTTTTGACCAATATAAACTTTTCATTGCTATATATAAGAACGGAACCATGATTCTGCGTGTTGCCTTTCCAATCTGTGCAAACTGCCCGCCATCAAAAAAAAACATGCTTTACCGGTATTTTTTATCTCTGTCAGGAATGCCATGGCGAGATCTGCTCCAATCGAAGATGCAACTATAAGTTCTATTTCTTTGATTCCATGGTTCCCCAAAAATCGTACAATCTGTTGTATCTCATCTCTTTTGCTTTGATACCTCTGTCCGGAGCAATACACAGTCGATGTTGGCATAATGCAATAATATTTTTCTGCCATTTTCTCTGCAACCGGCATACTGCTTTCCCCAGTTACTCCCATTGCATGGAAAAACAGAATGACTGAATTTGATTTATTTCCTGTTGTTTTAAATACCACACTTCCACCTTCTGTCTATTTTTTATCTATCTACTCTCTTCCATTTTGCAACAGCATTTCTTACCCGCCAGTCAATATCCAGACGTGCTCTGCGACATTCTTTCGGATGTTTTCTTGCTGCCTGAAATGCCAGTTTCACAAAGAGTCCGGATCCAACCGGGAGCATTGTCTTTAGCATGCTCTCCGGAAAAACGAAATGGGTTCCATGCTCATAAATGACATAATCCAATCTGCATGTGTGTGAATGTTCTTTCATACGCTGCTTCATACGGCGGATATATTTTGCAGTATCCCACAACACATCATCTTCAGCACCAATTAACAATACTGTTCCATGGATTTTTTCAATCTTGATTATCTCGTCTTCTGTGATTGGGTGAGCCTTTTCAGAATCATCAAATAGTTTTCTTGAATTGATCATATCACCGGTCGTTTTGTTTCTTTCTCAATCACATGCCAGTAATCCGGATGTTTGTAACAAAACGGCATGTATGGAAGTGGTTCTTCTTTATACGAAAAAAGAGATTCTCCCTCCATTGGCCATTCCTTACAACCATCTCTTTTACCCTGCATAAATCCCTGCCAGATAAAGTCACTCGGTGTCAGACCTATCGTCAATGTGATATCCTTAAAATAAGAAGCAGCAGTCAATGCAAGTGTTCCTGTAGTAGATGCCCCGACAATTCCTATCTTCTGATTACCATGTATTTTTAACCAACTGATTGCTTTCTCTATACGTTCCAGCGGATAATTATGATGTCCATAATCCTTTTTTTGCCGGCGACATCGTCATCACGTTCACACCGAGTTTATGTAACCATTTCACGGATGTACGCGCCAGATAATCCTCCGGATCATCCCCGATCATCGCAATCATTGCACAGTCTGAGCCTGTTTTACATTTCCAGTATGCACCATAAAATCCATCTGATTCCACATCAAAATGCCTTTTCTTCATCTGTATCATCTCCTCCCTTAATATCAGCTATGTTTCTCCAAACTATTATTTTATTTGAGATATTCCGAACAGCCGGAATCTTACCTATTACACAATAAACAGGCATAAGCTCTTTCATTCCTTCAACAAGACTGACTTCCTGCCGAACAGAAAATGCCGGTATGATTCTTTGCAGCTCCTTTCTGTTCTTAACTCCCCATGTGAATTTTGCATTGCTTCCCTCTATGGATTTCTCTTTCATATGCTTTACAACAAAGGGTGACATGGTTTCGACCATTACTGTAACTTTCTGAAATGATTTATCAATAATAGAAAACATCTTCCTGATATCTTTCTCATACAAATACATTGTAAGTCCTTCGATTATTACCAGAATATTCTTACCGTGATAATCGATATCATCTATGTAGGAATCATCCATTGCAGACTTTGCAATCTGATACACCAGATCAGTTTCGGTAAGGAACTGGCTCCTTATTTTCATTGTTTCCGGAAGGTCTACATTATACCAGCGCAGATATTTTCCCTTCATCCGGTAGCATCTGGTATCCAGTCCGCATGCAATATTTACGACAACTGTATTTTCATGCTTCTCCAAATATTTTCTGACCATCCGGTCTAATACAATTGTTCTCGCAATCACACCATAAGTCATGGCGTTATCTTTATCTGCTTTGGAAAAAGTCATAATCAAGCTTTTTTCACAAGTTCTACTGCAATTTCGTCATTTATTTTAGCATTTTTTCTTTCTTGTTTCTTTTGCTCTTGCATACAGGGTCTGTACCATCGTTTCCGGTACACCTGTCACATTCACTTTTTCTTTCATTGTTTGTCGCCTTCCACTGCCTTTCTTACTTCTTCCACCCACTCTGCACTATGACAGCAAAACAATTCTTCATGCTGCATGTTGTGTCTTTGAATGTCCGGATTTTTGAAATAAGTACAATATCTCTTTTCGTATTTTTTTCCCATTTTTGTTGCGTAAAACACGTGGATTGTTGTTCCCAGCACATCAATTCCATGCTGGACTTTTGTAACCAGATCCGAATAGAACTGATTATAAATACTCTGTTTTGTAATCCACGGACTTCCTCCTTTACCGATTCCAAACATATTTAAAAATCCATTATATAATTCTTTCTTAGCCCCGTCTGTCTTGTTAAGCTTTTTCTGCATAAATTTCGGAAGAGCACCTGTATGTATCATTTTATACATGAAAGGCACTACCATAGATGCCTGAATTTTTGCCACAAGATTACCTGCTTCATCCATATCACTGCTCCCAATGATGCCATGATCTATATGGATTCTTTTCCGCTGAATCAGAAGGGATACAAAACTTCCTCCAAGGGAACATCCATACGCTGCTTTAATTCTCCCACCATACTTTGTTCTGATTTCCTGCTCAATTTTTTCACATTCATCTTCCATCGAATAAAATTCTGTTTTCTCGTTTGAATCAAATCCATCATAAGAAACTGCTACCGTATAAAAATAAGAATGTAACCCATCCAGTACATGATCAAAGCTACTATACTGGCAACAGGTACCGGGAAATAAAAAATATCACAGGTTTACGATTGTCTCCACTTTCATAAAATTTCATAGCTAGTCTCCTTCAGACTTTTCTGACAACACAATGCATCCTCATACCTTTGCGGATTTCAAATTTTTTCTACTTTTAATCCTACTTTTCTGCAGCATTTCATGACCACATCTCTTGTTGGAACCCGAACATCTCCATGTCCGCATATATTTGCCAGAGGCATTTCCAATGTATTCATCAGCCATACCAATACTTTATTGTCACTGGTCACATCCCGCAGGATCAATCTTCCATTTGGACGAAGACATCTTTTTACACTGTCAAAAAATGCCTGTGGATCCGGATAATGATGAAAACTCATAGAACAAATAATTGCATCAAATGAATCATTTTCAAAAGGAAAGTTCTCACAGTCTCCTACAACAAACGTTGCATTTGAAATGTTTTTCTTTTTTGCCTGTTCAATCATGGCCGGAGTCAAATCCAGACCTGTATAATGTCGGTCTGGATATTTTTCTGCTAATAAAGAAATCATCGGAGCCGGTCCACATCCAGCGTCCAATAAATCTCTAAATGGCTCTTTCTCTAATTCTTCCAAAATATCCGGATAGTCCTTCTTACACATTTCGTAAATACCCGCATGGTTACTTTCATATCTTCCTGCTACTTTTGTAAATTCAGCAATTGACAGTTTTTTGTATTCTTCGTTTTTCATGTTGTTTTCCTCCAATCACATCTGCACCATAAATCAATATTTCATAGAAATCCGTCCTTTTTTACATTGTCTAGTAAATTAACATCATACATGTTAGTCTTGTCTAACCTCGATTTTCTAAAAAACCGTGTGAAAACAAAACTGTAATTCCACACGGTTTCTTTTCTTCTGTATTCAGTATATCACTTTTACCTGGTTTATCAACCAGATTTTTCATTATGCCTGCTCTTCCTTTCATTCTCATAATATTCGTATCCGCTGATCAAAAACTCAATCATCTTTTTGTCATCTGAATCAGCATTTCCATTCCTGCCAAGAACACGGTCAAACTCATCAAGAACATCTGTCATCAAGCCCTCGTCAAGCCGCCTTCTACACTCTGCAATCAACACCGCTGGAATTCCATAAAATGCTTCTGCTATACTTCCGGTAATTGCTCCTAATGTGTCAGTATCTCCGCCAAGCGATACAGCATTCCGTATGGCATCCTCAAAATCTCTGGCTTCCAGAAAGGCAATGATTGCTTCCGGCACAGTTTTCTGACATGTCTCATCCATATGATACCCCAGCCTGATTTTATCTAAACTTCTATCCAGATCATAACGAAATTCTTTTTCAATATACTCTTTAATTTCTTCTTTTGAAGAACCATTTCTGGCCATGTATATTGCACTGGCTGTTGCTTCTGCACCCTTAATTCCTTCTGGATGATTATGTGTCACATTCGCAGTCGCTCTTGCCACCTCTCTGGTTTTTTCAATGGAATTATAAAGCCATCCTGCTGCTGATACTCTCATGGCGGAACCATTACCATAACTTCCGTATGGCTTAGGATTTCTTTCACTAAGCCAGCACCTGAATCTTCCACCATAACCAGCATGTGGATACCTTCTTCCCCAATCCTGCATGTTAGCTGCTACCGCCACTTCGATTTCCTTTCCTGTAGCTTCCGTTCCAACTGCCAACAATGCTTCTCCTATTGCTATTGTCATAACAGAATCATCGGTAAATCTACAGCCTTTGCTAAACAAATCAAATTCCTTTGTTTTATCTCCTCTGTCAAACTCAAATGGACTTCCTATAATATCTCCCAAAATTGCTCCGTACATATATGCCTCCAATCCCCGAATCACTCCGGTAACTCTCTTTCTTTGTTACAATATGATTATAAGCAACAGATGTCTTTATATGGTCGCTGTCCCGGCGACAGTTTTAAGAACAAAAACAGACGCCGATATTTATTATCGGCACCTTCCTTTCCATGTCATGTATGATCATGCCCCTGACTCATTTCCCATAACACACACCTTTTTACTGAAAAATCTTCTCCTTAAAAGACTGTTCTTCTTGCTGCATATAAATTATAAAATCTTTATAATTATCTGCTTCTTGCGGAATATTAAGTCCACATTTTGTTACCTTAATATCCTCTCTTGGATAAATCTTACCTTCATAAGTCACACCTCTATTCAACCTAAAGTGCTGACTATCTGCACCCTTGGCTTCTGGATAAAGATAAAATCCCTGTTTGGCATCGAATCGGAACATGTATGCCAGAACCTGCAAATAATCCTTACCACTTATATTGTTCAATGGTTTATACTTTGCATCCGCAATAATACGGTTCTCTCTGTCTTTCCCTATGAAATCAGGATAAATCGTACCATGATTTCCGGCAAAAAGATGTTGAGTCCCATCTCCAGTCTTATTCTTAGGATGATAAAACGCATCCCCAATCAATGTATTAACATACTCTTCCCATAACCATGCACCATCAAATAAAATTCCATATACATTTCGTGTCCCTGTTCCATACTGATGCTGCTCATTTCTGAGAATCAAAATACACAGTTGCTGAAGCAAGCGATACTCATGATAATATGCATGTCTAACCACATTTTTTATATTGTTATCAATGATTTTTCTTCTGTCTTTCGCTCTATACTCCGGTGTTGCCTGAATGATCTGATTCACTTCATCTTTTATAGTATCAAGAAGCATTCTTCCACAATTCTTCCCTTTAATATATTCAATTGTGTGACGCACCAATCAATCAGGTAATTGTCATACGAATACTCTCTCTTGGAATATGCGATATTTCCAATAAATGGGGTATTATTCTTAATATGTCTTGCAACATCAATGGATCCTCTGACATTTCCATCGTTATACTTCTTGCAGATATAAGTCTTAAATAGTCCTTTTCTCATTGCATTCCGTAAATACCTTGGAAACAGAAAAAGAAGCAGGCTAAATAACCTTTCATCCTGATTAGCACTTGTCTCAAGATTTATAAAATTAGGAAATTCAAGAATTTTTTCAAGCAAATACTGAAAGAAATAATCTCTTTCACCTCGACTGAACCGCGATTCAATGACAAGTCTCTGATTTTCTACTCCTAAAATCCCATTACATTTCCAGAAACATACATATCATTATAACTTTGTAATATCATCTGATCATTTGTTAAATCTTCTGATTCTCTGACTGAAGATGGAAATACAAATACCCCTTCTTTTTCCAACTCAGCTAAGGTTTTATCAGCAATACAATCTACTACATCTTTTTATCTCGCTAAAATAACTCTTTGATTTGTATTGATTATCTTTTAATTAATAGCTGCTTCATCAGAATCACCTTCGCCAGATGCTGTATAACCATATGCTTTTGCAAATCGTCTCATACATTCTTCTTCATCATTGAGTCCACGTACATAATCCTGCAATAAGGGTTGCAAATAATCTGTCCACAGATCATCAAATCCCAATACTTTAAGCTTTAAGAAATACGAGGCACCTATCTGATAATTTTCATTCAAATCCGCCACACGGATGATTTCTGCATTAAGCTTATCCATTCTTGCAATAGCTTCTGTTTTAAGCTCTTCATCCTCTAATGATTCTAACATATCCTGCGTGTCTTCTGCACGAACCTCAACAAATCGAAACCTTCTACGCATGGCAAAATCAAAGCTGTCAACAGACCTGTCAATATCATTCATGGTTCCAATGATATAGACATTCTCCGGTATATAAAATTTCTCATTTGGATCCGTATGCATATTAGAATACTGGGTGGCTACCTCTCCTGATTTTCCCCTGTATCCGGGATCTATTGAGAAAAATAGTTCGCCTAATATTTTTGAAATCTCTCCGCGATTAATCTCATCAATGATAAAATATATTTTTCTGTGTTTCCGGAACTGCCACCAATTTCTGCTTTTCAGTCTTTCGCGCTTTAATAGCCTTATAAATTGCGAAATCATAAGAATATCCCTGTGTGGCAAACTGCTTTCCAAAGAAATTTGTAATATCACTGATTTTTTCAAATGTAACATCTGATTCAA
>ENA-OQAJ01000537-OQAJ01000537.1-human-gut-metagenome-genome-assembly--contig:-NODE-537-length-11720-cov-2.905891_pt1 | contig 11720 bp, 13 predicted proteins | sample MGYA00242736_ERZ504529 | MGnify/ENA primary metagenome ERZ504529 (study PRJEB26092, sample SAMD00036275) | human gut metagenome | host: Homo sapiens | study: EMG produced TPA metagenomics assembly of...
CCTGATAAACTGCGGAGCAGTTATTTGGTGTAGAGCTACGTAGCGAAGCGGATTGCGAATATCCGCTTGACTCAGCGAAAAAAAATATTGTCGAGAGACATTCTTAAAAGACTGAGGAGGGTGAATGGATATGAAACCTGAAAAACTGATCGAAGTACTTTCCGTTGCAGAGAGATTAAAAGATGCGGTGCGTCATTGCTACACATCCGGTGGAAGGCGGGAGAGTGTTGCGGAGCATTCCTGGAGAATTACACTGATGGCTTATTTTGTCAGCGATGAGTTTCCGGATGCGGATCTTCTGAAAATTATGAAAATGTGTCTGATCCATGACCTGGGGGAAGCTTTTACCGGGGATATCCCAGCTTTTGAAAAAACGGATAAAGATTCGGAAAAAGAAGCGGATGTACTGGGCGAGTGGGTAAAAACCCTTCCGGAGCCATTTGATAAAGAGATGGCAGAACTATATCAGGAAATGGAAGCACAGCAGACTCTGGAATCCAGGATTTACAAAGCTCTGGACAAGCTGGAAGCTCTGATCCAGCACAATGAATCCGATATTAAACCTGGATCCCGCTGGAATATGATCTGCAGATGACTTACGGAGATGAGCAGGTGAAATTCTCAGATTATCTGACAGAGCTTCGTGATCAGGTACGCGAAGACAGTGTGCGGAAGATTGAATGCAACAGAAAAGAGGGAACCATATAATCTGGCTCCCTCTTTTAAAAATCTTTATTTTATGATTTTATGCGGATTTCTTATTTACCGAAGTATCTCTTAAGCAGACCGGCGAATGCTTTTCCGTGTCTTGCCTCGTCCTTAGCCATCTCATGTACTGTGTCATGGATTGCGTCAAGGTTAGCAGCTTTCGCACGTTTAGCAAGGTCAAATTTACCAGCTGTAGCGCCGTTCTCAGCCTCTACACGCATCTGAAGGTTCTTCTCTGTGCTGTCTGTTACAACTTCACCAAGGAGCTCTGCGAATTTAGCTGCATGCTCTGCTTCCTCGTAAGCTGCTTTCTCATAGTAGAGACCTACTTCCGGATATCCTTCTCTGTGAGCAACTCTTGCCATTGCAAGATACATACCAACTTCAGAGCACTCACCCTCGAAGTTTGCTCTTAAGTCTGCAAGAATGTCTTCGCTGACACCCTTAGCTACGCCTACAACATGCTCAGCTGCCCATGTGAGCTCGCCTTCCTGTTTCTGGAATTTGGAAGCTGGTGCTTTACATACTGGACAGGCTTCCGGTGCCTGCTCGCCTTCATAAACATAACCGCATACTGTACATACCCATTTAGCCATAGTAATGATCTCCTTTTCTTATTGAAATTTATTGTTTAGTTGTGTTTCTCTTTAATTAATAATAGTAATTATTACTGTTTTATAGTAACATGTGATCTTTATTTTGTCAAGACTGTTTTTCTTCTTTTTTAAGGCATTCCTTGCAGATTCCATAGAAGCTTGCATCTACGTCAAAAACCTTGCCATGGACAAATTCTGCGGCTGCCTGCTCCAGAATTCCATTGAGACTGTCTGACTGCATATCGATCACCCGGTTGCACTTCGTACACATGAAATGTGAGTGCGGTGCGACGCGTCCATCATAGCGGTCCGCGCTTCCGAAATTGGTCAGCTTCCGAATCTCGCCGATGTCACTGAGAAGAGAAAGATTACGGTAGACAGTTCCGAGACTGATATTCGGATAAATCTGCCGAAGATTCTCGTATACTGTATCTGCCGTTGGATGATCTGTTCTGGATCTCAGAAATTCCTTGATCGATTCTCTCTGACGGCTGTATTTAAGTGCTGCCATAATATTTCCTCCCTATCAGTAATAGTAATTATTACTGATATTATAATATACGACAGGACTTATTTTGTCAAGAGTTTTTGCGATAAAATTCTATACTAATTTTCTATTATATATTTGTGTATATTTGCTTTACATGGTCAGATGAAGTAAGGATATTTTTTATTTGTCTGCTCTGATCGGAAATAAAAAAAGTATCTGTCAGACTGTTTTATCAGGTATATTTTGCCCATAATGATGGGATTTTATCAGTAAAAAATTTCTTATTGAAAATTTTTTAAAAAATAAGTTGACAGAGACTAACTTCAGTAGTATATTTACAATAGTTAGAGAAATCTAACTAAAGCGTAAAGGAGAATGCAAATGACTTGTGAAAAATTTGAATCTGTCATAGGTTATCATTGTTCCCCTGTTTTAATGGGAATGAAACCGGCGAATCTTGTTTCTTTTTCCAAAGAGAGGATGCCGGAGCTGCCGGAGATCATTTCGGATTATAAGGAGGGTCTTGAACGGGAGGGTATCCGTATGGAGATCATCTGTGGATGCAGGAAGCATTATCTACTTCTGGTGTACCGGCCGGATATGCTGCAGGAATATCTGGCGCAGGATGAGGCCAGGAATCTTTTGCTTCAGGATGGCTATAATATAGATGGTTCTCTGGATGAGATGATTGTCCGTTTGAAAGAGAGATTTTTTCATAAGACGGAGTTTCCTCATGAGATCGGGCTTTTCTGGGGTATCCTATTGAGGATGTGAAGGGCTTCCGGAAGTTCGGGGGCAGTGGCTGCAAGATGTGTGGTTACTGGAAGGTTTATGATAACGTGGAGCAGGCTCGCAGGGTTTTTGACAGTTATGATAAGTGTCGGGAGTTTACGGCGGCGCAGATCCGTGCGGGGTATTCGATTTTGCAGGTTGTTGGTATGAAGCATCTCTGTACATCTCAGATGTGCGTATAATATAAAGTTTAAAACAGGAGGTTTTTGAGATGAGCAAGGTAGGAATTATTTACTGGTCTTCTACAGGTAACACAGAGGCTATGGCGCAGGCTGGTTTGAGGAAGGTGCCAAGTGCTGGTGCAGATGTTGAGATTATGGAAGTGGCTGATGCTGATGTTGGATAAAGCGCTTTCTTTTGATGTTCTGGCTCTTGGTTGTCGGCTATGGGGGATGAGGAGCTTGAGGATGGTGAGTTTGAGCCGTTTTTTCTCTGATCTTGAGGGTAAACTGTCTGGTAAGAAGGTTGCGCTGTTTGGTTCCTATGACTGGGGCGATGGTGAATGGATGAGAACCTGGTGCGACAGAGCTAAGGATGCTGGGGCTGAGCTTGTTGAGGATGAGGGGCTTATCTGCAATAATACTCCTGATGATGAGGGATTGGCTGCTTGCCGTGATCTTGGTGGCAAGCTGGTTTAAGATGTGATTAATTGAATATAGAGCTGAGCATTGGATTTTGGGAGTCGCCTGGATTGTTTGTCTGGGCGGCTTTTTTCTTTGATAATAAGGTACGGACGCTGGCAAGGCGTGTGCTGTCCGGCGCCGGGGCTTCGTCGGGGGCTGACTTCTAAGCCGCTGAAAATCTGCTAAAACCGCTTCAAAAATTCTCGAACTCGCGTCTGAAGCCGCTCAGACAGTGAGAATTTTTGAAGCAACGCAGATTTCCACCGGCTAAGAATCAGCACCCCTCCTGCAGAGCCGTCGCCAGACAGCACACGCCTTGCCAGCTGGTGTTTCAAGACGGAGAGTATGAGGCGGCTGCTCGGGAGGTTGGATTAGGGTGTGAGGTTGAGTGGTTTCCCGGAGGTTGGATGAGCCGTCAGCGCTTCGCTGGACGGCTGGGAGGAAAGGCTGAGTTTCCTTGTGGTCTGACGGGAGGTGGTGGGGGCCGAGGCGCTTCGCTGTCGGCTTAGAGGTATTGGGCGCTTTGCTGTTGGCTTAGAGGTATTGGGTGTTTCGTTGTCGGCTTGATGGGCGTTGGGAGTTTGTTGCTTTGAGGAAATATAGAAGAAATGAATATTTAAACGTGGGGAACTTGGTTGCTTTTGATATTTAGCTGTCCTAAAATAGATGGGGATGAAATAGTTGTACAGGGAGGTGTGCCGGATGACGAGGGATGAGGCGGAGCAGTATTTGTATTATGCGATGACGATTGGGGAGCAGCTTCTTTGCTGTGGTGCTGAAGTTGGGCGTGTTGAGGATACGATCCGTCGTATCTGCCTGGCTTATGGTGCTTCCCGGGCGGATGTTTTTTCCATTACTTCCAGTATTGTGACGACGATTTATGGTGAGGATTTCGGGATTTGTACGCAGACGCGGCGGGTGCCGGGGATGGCGAATGATCTGGGGAGGCTGGATGATCTGAATCAGCTTTCCAGATTTATCTGTGAGTTTCGACCGAAGCCGGAGGAGATTCAGAGGCGGCTGGATGTGATCCGGAATAAAAAGGGATATTCTTTCGGACGCAGATTTTGATCTATGCGGTGATCTCCGGGTCGTTTCTGTTTTTTTTGGCGGGGATCTTAATGATATGATCGCTTCGGCGTTGATCGGTATTGCGTTGAAGTTGTTTGAGGCTTTTGTGAAAAGGGGGGCGCTGAATTCGCTGCTTACGGTGCTTTTGTGTTGTGGAGCGGGTGGTGTCCTTTCCAATCTTACTGTGCTGATCGGGCTGGGGCATCATGCGGATCTGATCAGTATTGGTAATATTATGTTGCTGATTCCGGGTATTGCGTTTACTAATTCGCTGCGTGATATGTTTTCCGGGGATACGATTACGGGTTTGATCCGGTGTATGGAGTCGATTTTGCTGGCGCTGGTTGTGGGACTTGGTTTTACAGCGGCGAATCTGTTGTTCTGAGGGGGTTCAGGCAGAAATGTGATCATGGCGAAGAACGGTAACAGAGACAACGGTGTGTCCATGAATATGGAGGAAAAATATGAGAGAGATCATACAGCTGATTGTATCCTTTACAGGGTCGCTTGGTTTTGCGGCGTTGTTTAATATACATGGTAAAAAATTGTGGTTTGCGGCTCTGGGGGGCTGTTTGTCCTGGGCGGTTTATCTGGCGGTGGAGTTTGTGACTCCCAGTCCATATGTCTGTGGTTTCTGGTCAACGGTGGCGATTACTTTGTATGCGGAGTGTATGGCGAGGGTTCACAAGACGCCGGTTACGGTTTTTCTGGTTTCTGCTACGATTCCGTTGATTCCGGGGGCGGCATTGTATCGTACTATGAACTGGATGATGATGAAGAACTGGGCGAATTTTCAGAAGGACGGGATTTATACGATCCTTTTTGCGGCGAGCATGGCTGCAGGTATGACGTTGACGACCATTGCTTTTCGGATGGTTTGGCGGTGGATGTACAGGCAGAGACGGATGTGAGTGTATGAAACGCATGATAAGGTGGAATTTGGATGGCGATATCTATCTGATCTGGATGTAGATTTGGAATGATAGTTAATGACACATGGCAGGAATGAAAACTGCTGTGTGTTTTTTTTATGCCGAATGTGTAGTATGAATATTTGATTAACTTATAAGAGATTATTTGGGAATGTTCCAGGGATATGGAACTGGCTTCCGGACAGGATCAACTTACGTCGGAAGGGATTTACACTGTTGAAAAAATTAGATAAATTCTCGCAGAAACAATCAGCAGTAGTGCCAAATCTGCCGGAAATGCCTGGTTTGGCTTTGCTTTATTTGGGGATGTAGGGTAGAATTGTGATATAGAGTGTGAACGTAAGTTATGAAGTGTTTGCGTTCATATACATGTAGCAGAGCGGAATGTGAATGTCCGCTTTATTGGACAAAAGACAGGAGGATGGGGAATGAAATTGAAACAGGTTCTGGCAGTTATGCTGTCATCTGTGATGGTCTTGTCTGCGGCTCCGACAGAGGTTTTTGCTTTTGATGATCCGGGGGTTCTGACGGACAGTTCCGGAGGGATAGCAGATGGGGAAGCAGGACAACTGGAGGCTGGAAATGCCAGTGCGGCATCTGCAGAAGCAGATGGGAATTTTGACGAAGGTGCGGCGCAAGAGGATATTGCAGAGAGGACATCTGATGTAAGTATGGCGCAGGGTGATACTGCGGATGCAGCGTCTGGTGGGAATGCAGTGCAGGGAGATATCTCAGAGGCGGCATCTGATGGAAATGCAGAACAGAATAATATTGCGGATGTAGCTCCTGATGGAAGCTCAGGACAGAATGATATCTCAGATGAGATATCCAATGAAGAAGAACTTCAGCAGGATATGCAGGGAGGTGACTCTCTGGAAAAAGAGGAAACGGATGCAGCTGCGATTGATGTGTTTTCGGATGGGGAGAGTGCAGATTCTGTAGATACGCAGACTGCGAAGAGTGTTACGGCCAGTGGAGCTGTAAATGATAATGTTACATGGACTTTATATGAGGACGGAGAGCTGGTAATTTCAGGAAATGGTCTGGTACCTCCATATTATAGTGAAACATCGGTACCATGGAACAGTTACAAGAGCCAGATAACAAGTCTGACAGTGGAAGATGGAATTACATATATTGGCGATTATGCTTTTTTCGGATGTGGCATTCTTGAAAACGTTACAATTGCAGACAGCGTTGTAGAAGTTGGAAGAAAACTGTTTGAGGAATGTACAAGTCTGGAGCATGTAACATTATCGAAAAATCTTAAAGCAATTCCGGAATGCATGTTTACAAAATGTGTGAGTCTTACCAGCATTGATCTGCCGGACAGTATTATAACAATTGGGGAGCAGGCTTTTGCATATTGTACGAAACTGCAGAGCGTTAAAATCCCGGATAAAGTTGCGACAATGGACTGGGGCGTTTTCTGGGAATGCAGCGGTCTGACAAGTGTAACACTTCCAGAGGGACTGGCAAGTATTGGAAATGGTGAGTTTGAGAATTGCGAAAATCTTACAGAAGTTGTGTTGCCGGAAAGTCTGTCAAGTATGGGGACAAACGTTTTTTACGGATGCAAAAAACTTACGAAAGTAAATATTCCTGAAAAAATATATACAATTCCAGGCTATACATTTGAGGACTGTATCAGTCTGGAAAGTGTTAATATTCCGAATACAGTAACGAGAATCGGAGAAAGAGCATTTTGGGGCTGTAAAAAAATATCAGAACTTGTTCTTCCGGAAAACATTACCAATATAGAACAATATACATTTTATGGCTGCATCAGCCTGAGATCTGTTAATATTCCGAATAATGTAAGGAATATTGACCAGTATGCTTTTTATCAATGTTAGTCTCTGGAAGAAATAACAATACCAGATAAAGTAAAAAGTATTGGAACAGAAGCGTTTGGTAATTGCAGCAGTTTGTCGGAGGTTGTACTGTCAGCTGAAGTTACGGATATACCGGTAGGGTTATTTGATGGTTGTACAAATCTTCAGAAAGTTACGTTGTCAGACAGCATAGAGAATATTGGAAATGGTGCATTTTCCCACTGTAGCAGTCTTCAGTCCATTAATATTCCGGACAATGTAAAAACGATCGGAGACAATGTATTTGGTAATTGCAGCAGTCTTCAGTCCATTAATATTCCAGGCAGTGTAAAAAGTATTGGTGCAGAAGCTTTTGATGGGTGCGTAGTGCTGGAAACTGCGACAATTTCGGACGGTGTAGAGAGCCTTGGAGATATGGCATTTTATTATTGTGAAGAACTGAAAGAAATTGTGCTGCCAGACAGCATTAAAAATATTGGGGAAAAAATATTCGGTCAGTGCCATAAACTCAGAAAAGTAACATTATCAAAAAACATTTCCGGTATTACAGAGGGCATGTTTATGGGATGCCATCACCTTGAAGAAGTTACAATACCGGAAGGAATTACAAGTATAGGAAAAGACAGTTTTTCGGAAGCTGGAAACAGTATTCTTCTTATACCGAATACTGTAACAAGTATCAGTAAAGAGGCTCTTAATTCCAGCTGGGGTCTTTCAGTTATCAGATTTACCGGTTCAAAAGAAGAATGGGATAAGCTTGGTTTAACGAGCAGCAATATTCACAACGCAACTGTTTATTATAATTACGATCCAAACCATGAACATTCTTATGAACCACATGTCATAGAAGCAAGCACATGTACAGAAAAAAGGCCTCCAGAAGATGGTATGCAGTCTTTGCGGAGATTCCTATAAAGAGGAAATTCCGGCTGCCGGACATAAAGAGGTTATTGACGAGGCAGTAGCACCGACCTGTGAAGAAAGTGGAAAGACAGAAGGAAGTCACTGTTCTGTATGTAATGAGATCCTGAAAGAACAGGAAGAAGTTCCACCTGCCGGACACACAGTGGTAAAAGACGAAGCGATAGAGGCGACCTGTGAAGAAAATGGAAAGACTGAAGGAAGTCATTGTTCTGTATGTGGAAAAATCCTTCAGGAACAGCTGGAACTTTTCCCGGCGCTGGGACATGACTGGGAAGAGAGTGAAGTCACTCCTGCAACCTGTACAGAGAAAGGTGAGAAAAAATACACCTGTACAAGATGCCAGAAAACAAAAACAGAAGAAATTCCGGCAACCGGCCACAGCTGGGACGAAGGAAAAATAACCAAATATCCTACGGCAACAGAAGTAGGAGAAAGGACATATACCTGTAAATCCTGCGGATCTACTAGAACAGAGGCAATTGACAAAGATAACAGTGTCCGTGCATCAGGCTATAATGGCTCGATCAGCTGGATTCTGTATAAAGACGGGAAACTGGTATTTAAAGGCGATGGAGCAATATTGAATCAAAGTGATACTCTGGAGCCATGGAACAGTTATAAAAAATTACATATTTGAAGTAAGTGTAGAAGATGGGATCACGGAGATAGGAGAATCTGCTTTTTCAGGATGGAATAATATTGAAAAAGTTACAATTTCTACAAATGTTACAGATATTGGTTCAAATGCATTTTATAGCTGCATAAGTCTTGAAGAAATAAGTTTGCCGGAAGGACTTAAAAGTATTTCCAGCCAGGCGTTCCGGAATTGCAGTAACCTTATAGAGGTTATATTTCCTGAAAGCCTTACAAAAATTGGAGAAAGAACTTTTGCAGAATGCAGTAAACTAAAAAAAGCGGAACTTCCGGAGGGAATCAGTGAAATTCAGGAAGGTACTTTTGACGGATGCCGGAACTTAAAGCGTGTAACGCTTCCGGATAATGTAAAGTACATAAGAAGGCAAGCGTTTTATGGCTGTGAAAATCTTGTTGAACTGACACTGCCAAAAGATCTGAAGGAACTTGGAGCAGAGACTTTTGGGGATTGCAAAAAAATCACTTCGATCACAATTCCGGAAGGTGTTACAACTCTTCCAGAATATCTGTTTAATACCTGCGAAAGTCTTAAAACTGTTACAATCCCTGAAACAGTAACAGAGATTGATCAGAGAGCATTTCAGAACTGCAGCAGTCTGACAGGTATTGAATTACCGGGCGGTATTATCAATATACAGGAAGGGACATTTTCCAATTGTACGGCGTTGAAGGAAATTGTGATACCGGAAAATGTAAGAAACATTGGTGATAATGCGTTTGAAAGGTGTTCTTCGCTGGAAAAAGTAATACTTCCAGCTGTGTTGAAAAAATATTGGAAGTGGAACATTTGCTTCCTGTAGCAGCTTAAAAGAAATTACAGTTCCGGACAAAGTCAGCAACATTGGAAGCAGTGCATTTTCCGGTTGTTCCAGTCTTGAAACTGTGAAACTTTCAGAGAAGCTTACAGAAATCAGTGATAACACATTTGAGTATTGCTCCGGTATCAGAAGAATTGAAATACCGGAAAGTGTAACTGATATCAACCAGAATGCGTTTAAATCATGTGAGAATCTTAATATTATCACAATCCCGAATACGGTAACTGATATTGCAAACACCGCTTTTGCAGAGTGCAGTGGCCTTTCCGCGATCCGATACACCGGCTCAAAGGCAGAATGGGATAAATATGGTTTAACAGAAGATGATATTAACCATGCAACGGTGTACTATAATTATGATCCGAACCACGACCATTCTTATGAAGAAACGATCATACATCCGGCATCCTGCACAGAAACCGGCCTGAAAAAGATGATCTGCAGTCTTTGCGGAGAGTTTTATGAAGAAGAGATTCCGCTTCAGGAACATAATGTGGTGATTGATGAAGGTGTAGCAGCGACCTGTGAAACAGCAGGAAAAACCGAGGGAAGCCATTGCTCTGTCTGTGGTACTGTGCTCAAAGCCCAGGAAGAAATTCCGGCTACCGGACATACGATAGTTGAAGATGCATATGTAGCACCGACCTGCGAGACGCCGGGAAAAACCGAAGGAAGCCATTGTTCTGAATGTGGATTTGTTTTTCAGACGCAGCAGGAAATTCCTCCGACAGGACATAGCTGGACAGAAAAAGAAATTACAAAAGAAGCAACCTGTACCGAAGATGGCGAGCGTACACTGATCTGTATGAACTGTGGAAACACCATGACAGAAAGTATTTCCGCTTTAGGCCATGAGAAAGTAAAGGATGAAGCCATAGACCCGACCTGTGAAACACCTGGAAAGACCGAGGGAAGCCACTGCTCCAGATGCGATTTCGTATTCCAGGCACAGGAAGAGATCCCGGCTCGTGGACATGCGAGGTAACAGATGAAAGAATAGAAGCGACCTGCGAAACAGCAGGAAAAACCGAAGGAACCCACTGCGAGATCTGTGGAAAGATCTTAAAAGAACAGGAAGAGATTCCAGCAACTGGTCACACAGAAGTAGAATTGGTAACCAGGGCAGCAACCTGTGAAGAATCAGGAAAACGCAATGGTATACTGCAGCACCTGCCATAAGATTCTTACTGATAAAAAGGAAATCCCGGCAACAGGCCATACCGAGGTAGCAGATAAGGCCGTAGAGCCAACCTGTACCGAAGATGGAAAAACAGAAGGAAAACACTGTTCTGTCTGCGGAAAGATCCTTGAGTTCCAGAAAGTGATCCCTGCAACCGGCCATGACTGGAAAGAGGGAGAAATCCTTCGAGATCCAACCTGCACAGAGGAAGGCGAGAAGGGTTACACCTGTACAAAATGCCAGGGAACCAAAACAGAAAAAATCCCTGCCCTGGGTCATACAGAGGTGATCGATGAAGCTATAGCACCGACCTGTGAGGAAGCAGGAAAAACAGCAGGAATCCGCTGTTCTGTATGCAACGAAATTATAAAAGCGCAGGAAGAAGTTCCGGCAACCGGTCATAAAGAAGTAATCGACGAGGCCGTAGACCCGACTTGTGAGAAAACAGGAAAAACAGAGGGAAGCCACTGTAAGACCTGCGAGAAAGTTTTAAAGGCCCAGAAAGAGATTCCGGCACTGGGTCATAAAGAAGCTGAGATCATAACAAAAGAAGCAACCTGCGAAGAGACAGGAAACATTCTTGTATATTGCAGTACCTGCGAGAAAGTTTTAAATTATCACAAAAAGATTCCGGCAACCGGCCACAGAAAAGTAGCCGATGCAGAGATCGCACCAACTGTGAATCCATGGGATGGACAGGCGGAAGCTACTGTTCTGTATGCCAGAAAGTCCTGGAACCACGAAAGGGAATTCCACGTCTTGCTCATACAGAAGTAGAAGTAGTAACCAAAGTAGCGACCTGTGAAGAACCGGGAAATGCCCTGGTATACTGCAGCAGCTGTAAGAGAATCCTGACGGATGAAAAAGAAATTCCGGCAACCGGCCATACGATCGTGGACGATAAAGCAGAAGATGCAACCTGTGAGAAACCAGGAAAAACAGCAGGAAGCCATTGTTCTGTCTGCGGTAAAGTGTTTGAATCCCAGGAGGAGATTGAGGCATCTCCACATACAGAAGTCGAAGTAGTACCAAAGCCGCAACTGTACAGAGCCAGGAAATGCGATGGTAATTTTGCAGCACCTGTTCATAAGATCCTG
>ENA-OQAJ01000538-OQAJ01000538.1-human-gut-metagenome-genome-assembly--contig:-NODE-538-length-11716-cov-2.120890_pt1 | contig 11716 bp, 13 predicted proteins | sample MGYA00242736_ERZ504529 | MGnify/ENA primary metagenome ERZ504529 (study PRJEB26092, sample SAMD00036275) | human gut metagenome | host: Homo sapiens | study: EMG produced TPA metagenomics assembly of...
ATCTTACTTTATATAACGAACGTTTTTCAGAAACATTATGATGAGCTGAAATGGTTATATTGCGAATTATATCAGGATCGTGATGATGTCATGACCTATCTGCATGATCTTACTTCTAATATGGAAGCTTTCTATAACAGCAGAAATTCAGCATTAAAGGCATCTGATAAAAAGCGTGAGGCTGATCCGGACTGGTATAAACGCAATGACCTTGTAGGCATGATGATGTATGTAAACAATTTTGCACATACTTTAAAAGGTCTGGAGGAACATCTGGATTATGTGGAAGAATGCAATGTCAATTATCTTCATCTGATGCCTCTGCTCGCATCTCCGAAAGGAAAAAGTGACGGTGGTTACGCAGTAGCTGACTTCCGCACAGTGCAGCCTGAGCTTGGTACTATGGAGGACTTTTCAGAGCTTACCTCCAAATGCCATGAACGCGGCATCAACATCTGCCTTGATTTCGTTATGAACCATACTTCCGAAGAGCATGAGTGGGCAAAACGGGCTCGCGCAGGTGAAAAAGAATACCAGGACCGTTATTTCTTCTTTGATACCTACGATGTTCCTGCTCTCTATGAGAAGACTTGTCCACAGGTATTCCCAACTACCGCACCGGGCAACTTTACATGGCTGGATGACCTTCACAAGCATGTCATGACTACTTTCTATCCATACCAGTGGGATTTAAACTACAGAAATCCTGTTGTGTTTAACGAAATGGTCTACAATATGTTATATCTGGCAAACCAGGGTGTTGACATCGTACGTCTCGATGCAGTTCCTTATATCTGGAAGCAGCTTGGAACAAAACTGCCGCAACCTGCCACAGGTTCACACAATCGTACGTATGATGCGTATGATCTGCGAGATCGTGTGCCCGGGAGTCCTTCTTCTCGGAGAGGTTGTCATGGCTCCTGAAAAAGTTGTTCCATATTTCGGTACACTTGAAAAGCCGGAATGCCATATCCTGTATAACGTTACTACTATGGCAAGCACCTGGCACACAGTTGCAACCAAAGATGTATCTCTGCTCCGCAGACAGCTGGATATTCTGGGATCTCTTCCAAAGAGTACATCTTCCAGAATTATCTGCGTTGCCACGATGATATTGGCTGGGGACTGGATTATGATTTCCTGAAGAATTTCTCAATCGATGAGGTTTCTCATAAGAAATTCCTGAATGATTTCTTTACAGGCAAATATCCGGATACATTTGGCCGCGGTGAACTTTACAATGATGACCCGCGTCTGGGTGATGCAAGACTTTGCGGTACTACCGCATCTCTGTGCGGCATTGAGAAATATGGTTTTGAAGGAAATGCAGCTGGTGTTGACAGAAGTGTGCGCTATGACATCACACTTCATGCATTTATGCTTTCCCAGTCAGGTATCCCTGTAATCTACAGCGGAGATGAGATTGGTCAGGTAAACGACTATTCTTATAAAGATGATCCTGACAAGGCAGTTGATTCCCGCTATCTTCACAGAGGAGAATTCAACTGGTCACTTGCTCCAAACAGAAATATCGCAGATACAGTACAGGGAAAACTTTTCCACGCACTGGATCATCTGGAACATATCAGAAGTTCACACAGCGTTTTTTTGATACAACAGCTGATCTTCGTACAATCGATACCTGGGATTCTTCTATCCTGCAATCGTACGCGAAATGCAGAGGAGAAAATTCATCGGAATCTATAACTTCAGCGATCAGGATAAGGTTGCATGGATCAACGAAGATGACGGCATATACACTGATCTTATCTCAGGACATGAGATGGAAGCTAAAGGTGTTATGATCCCTGCATTTGGATGCTTCTGGCTGTGCAGAAAGAAATAAACCATTAATCTGCATAACGCAGACCGCATAATGCAAACGAGGACAATCTGCATATTTTACAGATTGTCCTCGTTTTTTACTTCTGGACTCTTTCCAAAAATCTTGCAAAAAATCCTTTTATTTTCATCTTCTCTGTCCAGTGACTTCTCATAAATCCTCCTGATCCATTCTGTAATAGTTTCGATCAGGATTGGAGAGAATGTCATCAGTACAAATACCAGAATGATCATTCCAAATTCCAGAGAACCCAGTGTCAGCAAATCCTGCAATACAACCGCACTTATAAAAAATGCAAACTGCATTCCATAAATGATCACTTTTCTGTATGTGTTCAGCGGCGAATAAACTGTACGCAGTGCAGACATATAGTTCCACCCCGTAACCAGAACACAAGCTGTATTAAGCATGACGTTGGAATGGTATACATCCTGACAGACCAGCATGATCGTAAATACACATCCTGTAATGGTTACTGCCGCAGGAAATGCATTCATAAATACGTGCCTCAGGAATGTATGGTCAATCTTATTGTAATTATTCTCCTGTGTCAGAAGAAATGTAGGAATTCCCACTGCGCAGGCACTGATCAGTGACATTCTGGATTGGTTCAAAGGGATATGCATCTCCAAAGAAAATTGTGATCAATGACAGTAAAACAGAAAAAAATTGTTTTGATCAGAAACATGGATGCCGCACTTCTGATATTGTTTACAACACGACGGCCCTGATTTACAATATGAGGCATTGCCCCGAAATTAGAATCAAGAAGAACGACATTTGCAATATTTTTAGCTGCATCGCTCCTGCTGCCATGGCAATACTGCAGTCTGCTTCCTTGAGTGCAAGTACGTCATTTACACCGTCACCGGTCATCGCAACTGTATGCTTCTGTGACTGAAGAGCCTGTACCATCTGTTTCTTCTGCTGAGGTGTTACACGCCCGAATACACTGCACTCTGCAACTGCACGCTGCATTTCTTCCGAAGTTTTGATTGTTGTTGCATCGATATAATGATTGGCATTTTTCAGTCCTGCTTTCTTTGCAATCGCAGAGACAGTCACAGGATCATCTCCTGAGATAACTTTAAGGTCAACTCCCTGGCTGTCAAAAAAAGCCAGAGTATCCGGTGCTTCCTCACGTATCACGTCAGTGATGAGAAACAGTCCCAACGGTTCAAGTCCTGTCGGGCGTTCCGTTCCTTTTGTCTCCTGTTCACTGTGAGCCAGAACAAGGATACGGTATCCCTCCTGTGCGTAACTGCTGCAATGTTCCAGAAGTTCTTCATTTCCTTCCGGAAAAAGGAACTGTGCAGCTCCCATCAGATAAGTTCCTCTTCCTTCAAAAACAGCACCACTGTATTTCCTGTCTGAGGAGAAAGGAATGGCATGGATCAGTTTCAGGTCATTTCTTGAAGGAAAGCGCTTTCTCAGCGCATCTGCTGTTGCATTCTGATCATGAAGAACTGACATCATATTTCCCATAATGTGGTCAATTTCCTGAAGCTTCTGTCTTTCTTCCTGAGATACCGTTTCTGAGTTTACTGTTTCCTGTATCTGTCCGTTTTCCTTCTCTGCTGATACCGTAACCTCCGGTTTTAATGCTGACACATTCTGAACAGGCTCCCCTGTTTCCGGATCAAATTTTGCTATATGTTGTACAACAGTTGTCTGTGCTGTATCATACAACTGCACATCTTCAACCTTCATGGTACCTTCTGTGATCGTACCGGTCTTATCCAGACAGAGCGTGTCAACTCTCGCCAGCGTTTTCAATACAGTAAAGCTCCTGCACAAGTGTCTTCTTTGTAGCAAGAACCATAGAACCCAATGTCAGTGCCACACTTGTCAGAAGTACCAGGCCTTCCGGGATCATTCCAAGTACTGCGGCAACCATATTTACCACAGAATCCTTCAGTGTATCTCCTACGATCATATATTGCTTATAAAACAACATGGCACCAAGAGGCACGATAATGATACTGATCACCTTCAGAATCGCATTCAGAGAATTGCGAAGTTCCGAATTATGACGTTTAAATTCCTTTGCTTCACTTGTGATCTGCGATGCATAATTATCTTTTCCAACATGGATTACCTGACAGCAAGCTTCCCCTGATGTCACAAAGCTTCCTGAAAAAAGTTCGTCTCCCTGGCTTTTGGACAGATTGTCCGACTCACCGGTGAGTAGAGACTCGTTTACTTCTACAGTTCCCTCCAGCACCTTTACGTCAGCCGGAACCTGATCTCCTGTTTTCAGAAAGATCAGATCATCCAGAACCAGTTTCTCTGTGGAAATACTCCATTTCTTCCCCTCACGCAAAACTACTGTTTTACTCTCTGTAAGGATTGCAAGTTTGTCAATCGTCTTCTTTGCTCTGATCTCCTGAATAATACCTATCACTGTATTGATCAGAATGATTCCCATAAACATGGAGTTCTTATAAGATCTCACAAAAAGCACCAGAACAAGCAATGCAATATTTAAAAAGTTAAAAAATGTAAGCGTGTTTTCCAAAATGATCTGCTTGTAGGTTCTGGTATTCGGGTTCTCGTTGACATTAACTTTTCCTTCTGCAATCCTCTCCTGCACCTGTTCATTTGTAAGTCCTGTCATTTCTACCTCCTGCAGAAAATATTTATAGCAACATCATATAATAAAAATTGCGGGAACTGCTTCACAAAATATCTTTTGTCCCTGGTATCATATAATGCCATAATATAAAGCACAGGGCAGATGATGAGTATCACCGCCCTTCTTTATAAATAACGATTTCAGATTTACAAACAGATTCAGATTTTTTGCTATAATCAATATTCTTCTTCCTCTGCTTCTTCGCCTTCGTGAATATCAGACTTTGGTTTCTTAAGACCTTTAATCTCAATATGATGCTTCTGTGCATAATCCCACAGAGCCGCATGGATTGCTTCCTCTGCAAGCAGGGAGCAGTGTACTTTTACAGGCGGAAGTCCGTCCAGGGCTTCCATAACTGCCTTATTTGTAACTTCCATAGCTTCTTCGATGGTTTTTCCCATTACCATCTCTGTTGCCATGCTGCTGGTTGCAACTGCCGCACCACATCCGAATGTTTTGAATTTGCAGTCTTTGATGATATGTGTTTCATCATCGATATCAAGAAAAAATCCTCATGATATCACCGCATTTTTGCATTTCCCACTGTACCTACGCCACTTGCGTTCTCTATTTCTCCTACATTACGCGGATGCTGAAAATGATCCATTACTTTTTCACTGTAAGCCATTTGTGTTTCCTCCTGTTATCCTGACTTTCTTTTAATATTATTTCTGTTGTAGCTACAAAAATACAAACAATTATCTTCTGTTTTGTTATTTATTCTGTTTTTTCATGAAATCTTCATATAATGGAGACATGCTTCTTAAGTGCGCTACAATTTCTTTCAATCTGTCCACTACGAAATCTACATCTTCCATTGTTGTCTCTTCGCTGAGTGTCATACGCAGAGAACCATGTGCAATCTCGTGCGGAAGTCCGATTGCAAGAAGTACATGGGACGGATCAAGAGAACCTGATGTACAGGCAGATCCGCTGGATGCACAGATTCCATAATTATCCAGCATCAGCAGGAGAGATTCGCCCTCAACAAACTGGAAGCTGACATTTACGTTATTCGGAAGACGTTTTATACGGTCACCGTTTACTTTTACATAAGGAATCTCTGTCTCAATTCTGTGGATCAGATGATCTCTGATAGCGATTTCTTTGTCAGTACGTTCTTTCATGGATGCATTTGCACGTGCTGCTGCTGCACCGTATCCAACGATTCCCGGCACATTCTCTGTACCTGCACGACGTTTACGTTCCTGTGCACCGCCATGTACAAAGGAGCGGATTTTTACGCCCTTACGAATGTAGAGGAAACCGATTCCTTTTGGTCCATTGATCTTATGTCCGCTGGAGCTTAACATATCAATATTGCATTCATCCACATTGATCGGAACCTGACAGAATGCCTGAACAGCATCTGTGTGGAAAAGCACTCCATGCTCTTTTGCGATACGTCCGATTTCCTTGATCGGCTGGATAGAACCAATCTCGTTGTTTGCAAACATTACAGAAATCAGGATTGTTTCCGGTGTGATTGCTTTCTCAAGTTCATCCAGTTTTACAATACCGTTCTCGTCTACATCTACATATGTGATCTTTGCGCCGCGTTTCTCCAGATATTCACAGGTATGGAGAATTGCATGATGCTCGATCTTTGTTGTGATGATGTGGTTTCCTTTTGCTTTATATGTCTCAAAGGTAGCCTTCAGAGCCCAGTTATCAGACTCGGAACCACCTGCTGTGAAATAAATTTCTTCTTTCTTTGCTCCAAGAACTTCTGCGATCTGCTCTCTTCCTTTGGTGATCGCCTCTTTGCTCTTGCCTGCAAAATCATAAATACTGGACGGGTTGCCATAATATTCTGAAAAATATGGCAGCATTGCCTGGACAACCTCCGGTGCTGTTTTAGTTGTTGCTGCATTGTCCAGATAAATCATTTTTCCCATTTTCTTGTCCTCCTGTTTTATTTAAGTATGTCCGGTACATTTTCTTCCATGCCCTGACTTTCCATTTTTTTCTTCATGTACTCTTCTGCTTTCCTCGATCAGCTGACCAAGCATCAGGGTATCGACAGCGCTTGTAATACTGTCATTGATTCTCTTCCAGACGAGCTTTGCCACACATACATCACTGCCATGGCAGGTTCCGTCATTCTCAATCCCGGGACAGGCTGCTGCTTCCAGGCTGCCTTCCAGCACACGCAGGACTTCACCGACCGAGATCTCATCTGCCGGCTTGCCAAGCTGGTATCCGCCGTAAGCCCCTCTGCTGCTCTTTACAAGACCGGCCTTCTTAAGCATGGCCATAAGCTGTTCGAGGTAGCTTGTGGAAATATCCTGTCTCTCCGCAATACTTTGTAAAGATATCGCTTCATTCGCACTGTGCAAACCAAGATCTATCAATGCTTTCAAGCCATAACGGGCTCTTGTTGAGAGTTTCATTTTCTCACCTCGTTTTTTAATTCCCAGTGTTTCCCTCGGATTTCATGATTACTTTACCAGAAACAAACCGTTCTGTCAAGGCTGTTTTGTTCATATATTGCTGTAAAGGCGTTTCGGCAGGTTACTGTTTTTTTAGTCAAGCGGATATTCGCACCTGCTGCGCATGAAAAGGGTCTTGGATTTTTCATTATGTCAAAAAAAACTTTTTATCAAAGGAACTTTACTTCTTACATTTGCCGGTTTGTTAAGCAGACTTATGGGGTTCTTTTACAGAATATTCCTTTCACACACTATTGGTGCACATGGGCTTGGTATCTTTCAGCTTATACTTCCACTGCAGATTCTGATCATGTCCATCTGCGCTTCCGGTATCCAGACTGCAATCTCCCGCCTCACTGCCGCAGAAAAAGTTTCCAAAAATCCCAGTCGTCATATCTCAGATTATTTTGTCGTGGGAACTGTATTTTCTGTTGTTTTCTCCCTGGTATTCTCCTGGTTTCTTTACAGCTATGCGGATTTCTGGGCAGTACAGATTCTGAAAGAGTCACAGACCTCCGGTCTGATACGGATTCTTTCTCTGAGTATTCCGTTGAGTACACTTCATACCTGTATCAGCAGCTATTATTTGGGAAGAAAACAGGCCGGATTTCCCGCAGGAGTCCAGCTTCTGGAACAGCTTTTCCGCACAGGCGGATGCTATATTCTTTATCTGATCTGTGCATCGCAAGGGCGAAACATCACTCCGGCAATTGCAGTCGGCGGAAATCTTATCGGGGAAATAGCCTCATCTTTTATTTCTCTTTTCGCAGTCAGTATGCATTTTAAGGTAACACATTATAGTATCCGGAATATCAGAAGACCGCTTTCTGTTCTCAGAAAATTGCTCCATATTTCCGTTCCTCTTACCATGAATAAAATACTGCTCACCCTTCTGGGAAGTATTGAAGTGATTCTTATACCTGCAAGGCTGCAAATGTCAGGACTTACTCCCAAAGATTCCCTGAGTGTTTACGGAATCTTTACAGGGATGGCACTTCCGCTTATTCTTTTCCCCGCTACGCTTACAAACTCGGCTGCGGCCATGCTGATTCCCTCCATTACCCAGCTGCAGACTCTGGGGTATCAAAAGCGAATCCAATATGTGATCGGCAAGATTTTCCGATACTGTCTGCTGCTAGGCGGATCCTGCTTGGTTTTTTTCTGTTCTTGGTGAATTTCTTGGAAATTTTCTGTTTCACAGTCAGACAGCCGGAATCTATATCCATACCATGTCCTATATCTGTCCTTTTCTGTACCTGAACACCACTCTCACCAGCGTACTCAACGGCCTTGGAAAATCCGGCATCTGCCTGCTGCACAGTGTGATCAGCGTCTGCATCCGGATCAGTTTCGTGCTGTTTGCAATCCCTGTTCTGGGAATCCGGGGATATCTGTACGGGATTCTCTGCAGCGAACTGGCGCTCAGCATCCTGCACAGTTTACAGATACTGCAAAACAACTATAGCAATCCCCGTAAATAATGCATATTGATTAAGAGACTGATAGTTACTATTCACACGCCACTATCCCGCGAGGTGTTTTGGCATGATATGCCAAAATTCCATTGCCGCAGGTAATCTGGAATGAATTTTGGCTACGTTACTGAGAACGAAGTGAACAGTAACGCTTGATATGATCGCAGAAAGTCATCCGAAAATATTTTGGCTATCGACATTCAGATAGGAATGGTTTATAATAAATTTCCGAAAAAAGCAAGACAAATAGACACAAAGGAGATATTACTATGGGATTCGATTTTATCAAAAAATTACCAACCCCTGAAGAAATCCGTAATCAGTATCCCATTGATGCTGAAATTCAGGCTGTTAAAGATGCAAGAGATAAAGAACTGCGTGATGTTTTTACCGGAAAGTCCGATAAATTCCTTGCAATCATCGGTCCTTGTTCAGCAGATAATGAAGATGCTGTTCTGGACTATCTTACCAGATTACGCAATGTTCAGGAGAAAATAGCTGACAAGGTTCTGATTGTTCCACGTGTTTATACAAACAAACCAAGAACAACAGGAGAAGGCTATAAAGGTATGGTTCACCAGCCGGATCCCGAGAAACAGCCAAATCTTCTTGCAGGGCTTGTAGCAATCCGTAAAATGCATATCCATGCAATCCAGACCAGTGGTATGACCTGTGCAGATGAGATGCTTTATCCGGAAAATTACCGTTACCTTTCTGACCTGCTTTCTTATGTGGCAGTAGGTGCACGTTCTGTGGAAGACCAGCAGCATCGTCTTACCGTCAGCGGCATGGAAGTTCCTGCAGGTATGAAAAATCCAACCAGCGGTGATCTTGCAGTTATGCTCAATTCCGTTGTAGCAGCTCAGGGCGGACATCGTTTTATCTACAGAAGCTGGGAAGTAGAAACAACAGGTAATGAACTGGCTCATACAATTCTCCGCGGTGCCGTAAATAAACATGGGGAGGCAATCCCTAACTATCATTACGAGGATCTTCGTCTTCTCTGGGAGAAATATCAGGAGAAAAACCTTAAAAATCCGGCTGTTATCGTTGATACCAACCACTCTAATTCTAATAAACAATATGACCAGCAGGTTCGTATTGCAAAAGAGGTTCTCCACAGCCGCCAGGTAGACCCGGAACTTCATACTCTGGTAAAAGGGCTTATGATCGAGAGTTATATTGAACCGGGAAATCAGAAGATCGGATGTGATCATATTTACGGAAAATCTATTACCGATCCATGTCTTGGATGGGAAGAATCCGAACGTCTTCTGTATACAATTGCTGAGATGTGTTGATCCATTATTGTTTATAAACAACATTCCATACTCTCTGATCAGATGGATCGCTGTAATTACATTATCTGTAAATAGCACATGTTATGACATTACAGGAAAAACTATTCAGCCACCCACTGCTTATTGCTCTTCGCAACCTCCGCAGGGGACTTACTTGATTCAGTTAAAAAAGCTTCTATAAACTGTTCAAAACAGACTATAGAAGCTTTTTCATTTGACATTATAGCAATCCTCATAAATAATAAGTTTTTAATGACGTGGATGTGTTTTCATATACACATCACGCATTTTATTCATATTCATGCCCAGATAAACCTGCGTAGTGGAAATATCGGAATGTCCCAGCATTTCCTGAACGCTTCGTATATCCGCACCATTCTGCAGCATATGCACAGCAAAAGAATGCCTCAATGTATGCGGGGCAATATCCCTTTTGATACCGGCATCATCCGCATATCCCTTTAATACTTTCCAGAATCCCTGACGGCTCATCGCTTTCCCTGAACAATTTGTAAATAATGCTGTTTCTTTCTCATCTTTCACAAAAACAGTTCTGGCTGTTTGCAGATACCGTTCCATTGCCTTCTTGCATGGAATACCAATAGGGATAATCCTCTCTTTTCCATTCTCATTACAGACCACATATCCAAACTGGAGATTGACATCAAAAATCTGAAGATGAAGCATCTCACTGACTCTCATACCTGTTGCATACAGCAATTCCAGCATTGCTGAATCTCTTATCCCTTTAGGGGTATCCAATTTCGGCTGCTGAAGTAATTTATCCACTTCTTCTATGGTAAGTATCTCAGGTGCCTTTTCTCAACCTTCGGAGGTTTCAGGTTATCTGCCGGATCTTCTGCGATCACGCCTTCCTTCCACAGATACTGAAAAAATGCTCTCATAGAAGCAACGCTTCTGGAAATGGAAGATGACGCAAACTTCTCACGTTCCATGTAACTGATATACCCTTCAAGCTCAAGTTCTTTTACATCTTTATAATTTCTGATTCCCCGTTCCTTCAGAAATTCCGCCATTTTTTTCAGACTCTCTGGTATGAGATCTCTGTATTTGCCGATGTTTTTTTTGTATTATGCAGATATGTAATAAATTCCCTTATTTCTATGTCCATATTCCCGTTTCCTTTTAATCAAAATATCCGCTGCCTGTAGCTCCTGCGATCAGACGAAAATTAATCCTCTTTCGCAGTTTATCAGCAGAAAATCGTACTCTCTCCGATAAAATGTATATGTATTATACTGTTTATTTTACATAAAATCAAACCTTTTTTTTCGAGAAAATCCTTGTATTTCAAGCTTTTTCAGCATCAAATACCATATGTCGGAGATTTTATGACAACCAATACTAAATATAGTAAATATGTCATTAAAAAAAATTTTTATGTATTTCAGAATAATGTCAATGATCAGAGGGTTCACATAGCATTCGATAAGTATTCCCAGAAAATATCCTACTGCTGCAATGCACATTTTTTTAAGATAAATACTGACTTCTCCGGAAATCAGACCTCTGTTTCTCCATATTTCTGATGATATCTTCCATTCCTGTTCCATAGAATAAAGCCAGACCGGAATGTAAAATAAATATTGTGGCAGCAAAAAGTCCCATTCCGATCACCCCGCCTGCAAATCCAAATTCCAGTATAGAAACAGTCATTATCATACCTGCATACAATCCTGATCCCAGAAGCGTTATAACAGCAAGCGGCGCACCAAAAACCGAAAATCCACAGATTATATTCAACAGATAAAAAACACCTCTGTATTTTAATATTTCTTTCAGATATTCAATATTGCCTGTATTTTTTCCTGCAAATGTACTCAGAAAATATACCGATGCCCATGTTTTCTGCTGCCATTTTGCCTTCCAGATTATATTCGGTATCAGATTTCCGGCCAGAAATCCAAGAAGAAATAAAATAAGCGCAGGAAATTTTTTGGTTCCCGTTCTGTTTTTCTTCATTCTATCACCCTGTACCAGTTTACTGAGAAATTCCAGGAAGTATCCTG
>ENA-OQAJ01000540-OQAJ01000540.1-human-gut-metagenome-genome-assembly--contig:-NODE-540-length-11711-cov-2.318025_pt1 | contig 11711 bp, 16 predicted proteins | sample MGYA00242736_ERZ504529 | MGnify/ENA primary metagenome ERZ504529 (study PRJEB26092, sample SAMD00036275) | human gut metagenome | host: Homo sapiens | study: EMG produced TPA metagenomics assembly of...
ATCCGAGGTGGTCAGGGTTCGGGTACTACGACTCGTAGTGCCAAGAATTCTGCAGCTGAGAAGAATGATGACGTATGGGATGGCTCGTTCCCCATGAAAACCAACGATGACCCGGCTGCGGGCATGCTCGGTAGCATTCTCGTACCGAACGGCAGCTTTGAATCGCATGTGAGTACCAACGGTCGCGTATGGGTCGGTGGATCGTTCGCCATGTACAACCCTGACGCGGTAGGCAATACCGGTCAGGACGGCAAATTCTATCCGTTCATCAACTACGAACGTAGCCATTCCGCTTCGGCTCTGGATATGGACCAGGAGCGTCATAATCTGCCATGGAACGGCTCGTACTCCACTTCCTGCGCCGCGATCGCGTGGAACAAGGTGGATGACACCGCTGGGCACAATGCTCTCGGCGGAACCAGCTGGACCGTGTATGGCAAGAAGGACGATGCGGTAAACGGTACGAACGCTCTCGCCACCATCGCAGATGGCGGTTGGAACGATGATGCTGATGCGGAAGGTTCGTTCCAGCTGGGCAACCTCGCCAAGAACGGCACCTATTTCCTGAAGGAATCGGGTACGGCTGAAGGTTATGCGCAGAACACCAACATTACCAGATCAATACTAGTGACACTACCGAAGCCGCAAAAACATTGTTCATGTCTTTAACAGTAACGGCACTGAACTCACCGGAGAAGCGGATAAACTGCTGACTGGCGGCAAGATCGTCAATAAGAAGACGGGCTCTTCGATTACATGGCAGAAGGTTGACGGCACCGACAACAACACGTTGCTGGCCGGTTCGACGTGGACGCTCTCCAGGATGAATGGCAATACTGCTGAGCAGTCTTGGAACATTACTGACGACCAGTCCGGTACAGAGGTCAAGTCCGTCAAGATCTTTGATGTGAATAATAACGAAGTGGTTTCCGCGTCGTTTACGAACAGCACTGCGCAGCATTCCACGCGGTGGCCTATGACCAGAACGGTACGCTCATTGACAATGCGAAGCTGACGTGGTCGTCTGCCGACAGCGCCGTGGCGGCAGTGAGCGAAAACGGTTTGGTCACTCCGACCGGCAATGGCAATACCACTATTACCGTGAAGTCGGCTGATGGTAAGGTCACCGCATCGTTCACTGTCAATGTTTCCGGCGTGACCGTAGAGACTTCCGTATCGATTAACGGCTATACCGATGGTCAGGAAATCAGTCTTGAGAAGGGCAAGACCCTCAAGCTGACTGCTTCCGTGGCTCCTGAAGGCAACACTGTTGAATGGTCCACTTCCAACAATGCGGATAACGTCTCGTTGAGCACCACCACCGGCACAAGCGTCACGTTGACCGCGAATAAGGTGACTTCTTCGCCGGTGACGATTACGGCGAAAGAAACTCGTACCGGAAAATACGTCACCCTGAGGGTGAACGTGACCAAGCCGCCGGCAACCACCACCACGGTGTTCTTCAAGATGCAAGATGCCTTCAACCAGAATAATGGTCAGAAGCTGTTTCTTGAGTGGAAGACAGCAAATGGCAATTGGCCGTCGGACAGCGGCGATCCGCCGAACAGAAAAGAGATGACGGTTGCCAGTGGCTGCAATGGTTACGTGTCGTACACCATCAATGAAGTCATGCCTGCTAGCGCCAGTTTCCGAATCCGCAGAGATAAGGCAGGATGGACTACGGCGCAATCCTTCTATCGTCCCGGTGCAAACAGTGGTTTTGCGTTCAACGGTGGCGACATTGTGACGTTGAACACTGCAACTGAGATACTTGACACTGCGCCTTCCGGCTGCGCCGTCACCTCCACCGCCGCATACAGTAGCCGTCGTGTTGCTGCCCGCAGAGGCGAGCATCGCGCGGTCGCCTCCGTGTTGCGGACCCAAAGCAATGTGGTGAACGTGCTGGAAAACAGCACTGTTTCCAGCAAGAAGGATGAAGATACCAAGGCCGGCAAGTTCAAGGTTTCCGACCTTGCGAATGGCACGTACCAGCTGAAGGAGAAGGCCGCGCCGAACGGTTACGAAGTGTCCGATACGGTGTACACGATCACCATCGCCAACGGAACCGCTACTTGAGCCCGGCGTTTGGCGCAGGTAACACTGGCAACAAGATCGCAAACACTCGTAAAACCGGTGCCGTGACTTGGACCAAGGTGTCTTCGGACTCCAACAATGCCAAACCGCTTCCCGGCTCCCAGTGGACCCTCAAGCAGACGAAGACCTTCTCTTGGGAGAATGGCGTGGCCAAGTACATCGATGCGGATGCCACGCTTGGCACTGTCACCGACTGCGTGAACGACGAGAACAACGTCGCCGATTGCTCCACCCAGACTGGTGCATATGTTGATTTGGATGGCGACTCCGGCAAATTCAAGATCAGCGGCTTGGTCTGGGGTGAGTACGAACTCGTCGAATCCAAAGCGCCTGATGGCTACGATCTTGATAACACTCCTCACAAGTTCCGTATTGGCCCGCTGGAAGGCGGCAACATCGCTGGCAATTGGTACGCGAACACCGACTTCAATACTGAAGGTACAAGCGCTTACAACGAGCAGACCACGTTCACTGTCAATGGTGGCAACATCAAGAACAAGCCGGGTGTGATTCTGCCGGGGACTGGTGGAGCTGGCGATTATTGGATTTACGCGGCGGCTTTGGTGGCTGCGTTGATAGGTGTTGTTGCGGCTGGAATGGCCCTCAAGGTCAGGAGGCGGCAATGATGAACTCGTCTAGGGGAAGGGGGACTGGACCGTAGCGTAGCGACCCAATGCCCACTAGGCAATAACTGAACACACATAACTGAAGATTCAAGATTTCAAACAAGAAAGAAAGGGAGAACAATGAACAAGGTTCTCAAGGGCCTCGTCGCTGTGGCAGCCACCGCGGCAATGGCCGTCGCCGGTTTCGCCGGTGCCTCCACTGCCATGGCGGCGGATACCACTTATAAGGTTTCCGTCGATTCGACTGATTCCCATACCTATGATGCCTACCAGGTGTTTACTGGTACTTTGGCATCGGACAGAACCACTCTGTCTGACCTCAAGTGGGGTGCTAACTCGAAGCGTTCCGAAGGCGTGAACGTTGGTGACAGCGTCGATGAGACCACGGTGAAAGCACTCACAGATCTGGCCAATAAGTCGGATAAGGAAATCCAGGATGAGGTCAACAAGTACGTTGATTTCACTGGCAATGCAGCTGCAGAGGGAATCACCAAGGATACTCCTAAGCAGCTGGCCGCTGGCTACTACGTGTTCAAGGATGTGACCAGCGTTGCGCAGGGTGATGCTCTTTCTCTGCATCTGACCAAGGTTGTTGGTCCGACTACACTGAAGGCCAAGACGGGCGTTCCTACGGTCGAGAAGAAGGTCAAGGAGAACGTCAAGGCCACCACTGAGGCAGCTTACGGTACTCAGTACAATGACACTGCCGATTACAACATCGGAGATATGGTGCCATTCCACCTGATTGGTTCCGTTCCGGACATGTCCAACTACGACACCTATAAGTACATCTTCCACGATACGTTGGATGCCGCTTTTGACGCACCTGCGAAAACTGCTGTCAAGGTGTATCTCTCCTCCGACAAGGTCAAGGACGATACTGATACTGACATCACCAAAAATGCTACCGTCGGAGTCAGTGGCCAGGGTATTTCTGTCTCCTTCGATGATTTGAAGAAGGTTGAAGGTGCTGTCAAGGGCAAGTACATTATCGTTGAATATTCCGCAAAGCTGAACAGCAACGCTGTGATTGGTGGCACCGGTAATCGCAACTCGGTCTATCTTGAGTATTCCAACAATCCGAACCAGTCCGGTACGGGTGACAGTGATAATACTGGTAGGACTCCGGAAGACAAGGTTGTTGTGTTCACCTATGAACTCGACACCACCAAGGTTGATAAGAATGACCCCAGCAAGAAGTTGAAGGATGCCAAGTTCAAGCTGTACCGTGGCAGTGGCGAGGAAAAGCAATATGCTCAGGTTACAGACGGCAAAGTGTCTGGATGGACCACTGAAGCTAATGCCACTGAGCTGTCTTCTGACGCACAGGGTCTCTTCAAGGTCACTGGTCTGGATGACGGCACCTACTATCTGGAAGAAACTGTTGCTCCTGACGGATACAACAAGCTGACCAATCCGGTCGCAGTGATTATCTCTGCAGATACTACTAACGGCCAGGAATGGACCAATTACGATCAGACCCCGCTTACCAAGATTGACGTTACGGTCGATGGCACTAAAGGAACTGGAAATGCAGCGGCCGGTACTGCTGCCATTACTGTGGCGAACGTCAAGGGCAACACCCTCCCCTCCACCGGCGGCATGGGCACTGTGATGCTGTACGTGGCTGGTATCGCCGTGTTCGTGCTTGCTGGCGCGACCCTGGTGATGGCTCTGCGTCGTCGCAATGCCTGATCCTCCGGATTCCATAAGAATCTGAAGTAACCATGCGAAACCCGTGAGCCGCGTTGACGCAAGTCAGCAGCGGCTTACGGGAATCGCAATACATAATTCAAAAACTAAAAATTAAATAATAACTGAACCCACATATGCTGGGCTGGACCACCTCAATCCCTTGTGCACTGCCTAATTTTCTTGAGTATCCAGCCTGGCTCCATATATTTTCCGGTTTGCCGTTGGGGGCGAATCAAACATGCTTACTTTCCAATCCACAGAAGAGGGGTCGGCAATGAAGGAACGCACGATCGCAAGCCGCGTCATCGCCGCATGCTGCGCAATCGCCGCCACATTCGCCGCGGCAGCCTGTGCATTCACTACTCGCGATGCCGTCGCGGCGCCAACAACAGACTCTGCCAGCGGCAGCATCGCCATTTCTTACCACCATAAGAGCTCGGATTCGACACTGGCGACGATTCTACCAACTTCGCCATTTCGGACGCCAGCTTCAACCTCTACAAAGTCGGACAGATCCCGGCAAGCGGCGGCGCCACCTTCGAACCCGTCGCACCGTTCACCGACTCCACCGCCTACCCCGTCGACTGGTCGAAGATGACCGGCAAGGACGCGCAGGTGTGGCGAGACATGGCCAACACGCTCGCCGGACTCATCGCGGTGAACAAGCCCGACGCCACGGCAACCGGTGTCACCAACGCCTCCGGACACCTGGCCTTCACCGGACTGTCCGACGGCCTGTACTTGGCCGTGTCCGACAGCGTTGACGTGAAGGTCGCCAACGCCTCCGGAAAGAACCAGACATGGACGTGCTCTTCCGGCAGCATGCTCGTCGCAGTGCCCGAAGACGGCGTCTCCGGCGGGTCGCGTGTGCTGAGTATCGAACCGAAAACCGAATGTGTGGCGCAACCGCCGAAAACCGTGGAACGCACCGTGCGTAAAATCTGGAATGACCGGAACAATTCCGACGGCAAGCGCCCCGAATCCATCACCGTGAAACTCCTGCGCGACGGCGAGCCCGTGGAAAACGTGAAACTGGACGAGTCCAACAAGTGGACGCATTCGTGGACAGCGCTCGACGCGGACCACGAATGGACCGTGGTCGAAGCGGCGGTGCCCGACGGCTACACCACCATCTCCGATGTGGAAGGCGACTCCACTGAAATCACCAACACGCACACGCCACCCACCACGCCGGACCAGCCGCACACCGGCGCCGACGTGCAGCAGGCCGCTTGGATTGCCGTGGCCATCTTGGGCGCGGGTTTGGTGCTGCTGATCGTTGCCAAGACGCTTTGCGGAAGCGGGCGTAGCATAAATAACGTGACGGATGAATCGGACGCCAAGCCAGCTGCGCAAGTCGAATTGGATGCGCAGGTTAAACCGGGTGCGCAGGTTAAACCGGCTGCCAAGCATAAGAAATCGAATGCGCTGCTCAATGTGATGATTGCCATCTCCGCAATCGCCATGATCGGCGCGCTGGGCCTCATCGCGTATCCGACATTCAGCGACTGGTGGAACCGCATGCACCAGTCATACGCCGTAGCAGGTACGTGGAACAAACCAAAGACATGTCCGGCGCCGAACGCAAAGCCATGCTGAAAGCGGCGCACGAATACAACGAACGGCTCGCCGCGAACGGCGATCGGTGGCACATGACCGACGCGCAGAAGCGCGAATATGATGAAACGCTCGACGTGACCGGCACCGGCATCATGGGATACGTGACCATCCCGCGCATCAAAGTGAAACTGCCCGTCTACCACGGCACCAGCGACGGCGTACTGCAGATCGCCGCCGGACACCTGGCCGGAACCTCGCTGCCAGTAGGCGGAGCGACCACGCACGCGGTAGTCTCCGGACACACCGGACTGCCATCCGCGCGACTGCTCACCGGCCTCGACGAACTGAAAAAAGGCGACACGTTCGCATTCCACGTGCTCGACGAAACCTACACGTACCAAGTGGACCAGATCTCAGTGGTGCTGCCGAGCGAAATCAGCAAACTCAACATCGAGCCGGGCGCCGACTACGCGACACTGATCACCTGCACGCCATACGGAGTGAACTCACACCGGCTGCTGGTGCGCGGCCACAGGATTCCGAACCCGAAGGTCCCGGACACCACGCAATACGACGAGCCGGGGGAGATGACGGCTGTGGCGGCTGCTGTTGTGGGGTTGCTTGTATTTGTGGCGGGCTGTGCTCTCGTGCGGCTCGCTGGGCTGTGGCGGCGGTCGTGGCTCGTGCGGCACGGTCGCGTGGCCGGTGCCGCACTGACCGGTGGGCGAGAGGGTGCTGGTGCTGGTGGCCCGCGCCACTCCTCCGGCGTGCGGGGCTAGTCATAGACCCGCCGTGCCGCATTGCTTCTTCCGGACAACGTGGCTGGTATGCGTGCGGGTGGATGCCGCGTGGGCACATATACGGGGCGGCCGTGGCGTCGTGCATGACGACGGATGCCGCGTGGGCGGAATATGAAACCAACGGGCGGCGACGTGCCGCGAATAGCTAGTATCGGGCGTGGAAATACGCGGAAAGGAATCGGCTGTGGGCGGCAAGGTGAGCGGCGATTGGAGAAAAGCGGATCGGCTGTTCGGCAACGACCCGGCAGGGCTGGACGAATCGGCGCGCGGAATCGTGGTGCTGGTCGCCGTCGGACTGCTGGTGGGTGTGCTGTCCGGCATGTTCGGCATTGGCGGCGGCACGGTGATCGTGCCCGCGCTCGTCTGGCTGGGGCTATCTCAACGCAACGCGGCCGCCACGTCCATGCTGGCGATCGTGCCGACCGCCATTTCCGGCGTTGTTTCCTATGCGGCCGGCGGGAATGTCGACTGGCTTGCCGCGGCTCTGCTGTTCTGCGGCATGTTCGTAGGCGGGCAGGTCGGCAGTTGGCTGCTCTCGCGGTTGCCGGAATTGGCACTGCGGTGGATTTTTGTGGTGTTTCTTGTTTTTGTGGTGGTCGACCAGGTGAGTTTCGTGCCGTCACGCGACCACCAGATCACTATGACGGTGGCGACCGGTGTCTGCATGGTGCTACTGGGTGTGGTCATCGGCATGCTGGCGGGATTGCTGGGTATTGGTGGCGGCGCGCTGGCGGTGCGGCGTTGTCGATTCTGTTCGGCGCATCCGACCTGATCGCGCGCGGCACCTCGCTGCTGGCCATGTTCCCGAATTCGATCACGACCAGCGTGGCGAATCTGAAGCGCAATCTGGTGCATGTGAAGGCCGCGCTGATCATCGGGTTGGTGGCGGCTGTGACCGCGCCGCTCGGCACGTGGATTGCGGGGGAGGTTTCGCCACGAGTTGGGGCGATTATGTTCGCCTGCTATCTGTGCGTGCTGCTGGTGCGGTCCGTGTTCGTGGCCGTAAAGGCACGCGCGCGGCGCGGGTTGCGCGGGGCTGAGTGGCGCGGGTGTTTTCCCAGTGGCTGGATGATTTAGTCGCGTGAGTGGTGCGTCAGAGGTGGTTTTTATCCAGTCACTGGGATTTTTGGCGTGTGAGTGGGGTCTGAGAGGTTGGATTTATCCAGCCAGTGGGGGATTTTGGCTTGTGGGGTGCGGTGGGGGTGTTGGTTTGACGGAATATGGCGATTTTATTGGCCGTATTCCCCCTGTTCATGCGGTGGATATGTTGCGGTCATCATATGGCGATGAGTGTTCATCTGCCGTTCTTCTGTAGTGCGGTGTGCGTTGGCTTGCGGCGCATAGCGTGGGCGGTGGCATCGAAAGATCCAAGCAATGCAGCCGCGGAAAGGTTCCGCGCAGCCGGAAAACATGGTCGAAACGGGCGTTACCTAACGGGCGCAACCGAAACGGCAGGTTGGACGGCACGGAAGAAACTGCATGGAAGAAAGAAGAAACATGAGCAAGCACAAGGCTCTCACGGGCGCAATCGCGGCCCTCGCCTCCGTCGCAACGCTCGGCGCGCTCGCCGCACCGGGCGCTCGCAGCTGACACCACCTACAGCCCCAACGGCAAGCCGGTCGCGGAACTCGCCAAGCATGGCGGCGCGCAGCGCATCGCCACCATCGGCAACAAGAACGCGAAGAACGTCGTCCTGTTCCTCGGCGACGGCATGGGCGATTCGGAAATCACCGTCGCCCGCGACTACCTGAAGGGCGCCAACGGCCACTTCGACGGTCTCGACGCGGTCGGCCAGCCCGGCGCGCTCGGCGACGTGCAGGCCGGCACCGGTCAGTACACGACCTTCTCCGTCGGCAACGGCAGCAAGGACAGCGCTGTCGGCAAGGATGGCGACGGCAAGCTGGTCGCCAACCCCAATCCGGGCAAGCTTACCCCCGTAACCGATTCCTCCGCATCCGGTTCCGCATGGGCCACCGGCACCAAGACCTACAACAACGCCGTTGACGTTGATATTTACGGCAATCCGCAGCTGAACCTCTTCGAGCTGGCCAAGGCGGCCGGCAAAGCCACCGGCAATGTGACCACCGCCGAAATCCAGGATGCTACCCCGGCCGTGCTGGAATCGCATTCGTCCGAACGTGCCTGCTACGGCCCACAGGGCAAGACCGACGGCACGTCCAACAATGCCTCCAAGCAGTGCCTCATCAACCAGCTTAAGGAAAACGGCGGCATCGGCTCCATCTCCGAGCAGCTGCTCGACACCCGCGCCGACGTAACCATCGGCGGTGGTTCCAAGTACTTCCGTCAGACCGTGCAGGGTGGTGAATACAAGGGCAAGACCGTGTGGGAGCAGGCCAAGGAAATGGGCTTCCAGACCGTCGAGAACGATCCGGCCGCGATGAACGCCCTGCAGTACAAGGACGGCCAGCCAGTGCTCGCCCTGATGAGCGACGGTAACATGCCGACCAAGTTCAACCCGTCCAAGGCCACCGCCAAGGATCCAGCTAAGGACGCCAACCCGACCGTGTGCACCCCGACGCCGACTGGCTCGGCAATCAGGCTCCTCGCTCAAGGACATGACCAAGAAGGCGCTCGATTTGCTGAATGACAACCCGAACGGCCAGAAGAACGGCTTCTTCCTGCAGGTCGAGGGCGCCTCGATCGATAAGCAGGACCACGCAGGCAATGCCTGCGGCCAGATCGGCGAGACCGAATGATATCTCCGTGGTTGGGTTCGATAATCAGGAAATGATTTCCGCGCACATGCATCCCGCGCTGACCACCGTGGGTCTGCCACAATATGAGCTCGGTGTGATGGGCGTGCGAACGTTGTTGCGGCAGTGCGGCCGCGATGAGGATGATGGTGATGAACATGTAGTGACGAGGACGTCGAGCCGATTTTCGTGCAATGTCCGGCGGTATCTAGGGATTCGGTGAAGAGGTTGTAGCATGGTCGTCGTAGTGCTGCGACACTCGTGGAAACACTCACGAAACGGTGGAAAAACGGCATTGTGCAAGGTGACTGCGTCAATCGTTTGACATTTTGATTTTAGTGCTATATCTATGCTTAATCGCTTAAACAGTTTAAGCGCTTAAACTGAATAATGCGAAGTAATACTGGTTCCTTCAAAAGGTAATCGCAGACGATTGCCGAGCGAAAGGCAAAGCAGCTGAAGAAAGGTAAAGATATGAAGCTTTATTACCAGTTCCCTGGCACTTGGTTCGGTGACTGCATGCCATTTGGCAAGGGCGACGAATTCTTCCTGTTCCACCAGCGGGACAATCGCAACCCGGAGCCGTTCGGAGAGCCGTTCGGCTGGGATCTTGCCACAACCAAAGATTTCGTATACTTCGGTACCACATATCGCACGATGCACGACGTTTGTCATCATCTGACGACGCTGTCAGAATCATTATTTTTTTGGAGGAGATCATGAAGAAACTCACTCGTACCATCGCCGCAGTGTCGGCGCTCGCCATGTCCGTTGGTGCGCTCTCCGCATGCGGCGGCTCAAAATGTCAACGCTGACAAAGGGCATGTATATTTTCTCAGCATGAAGGTGGAACAACAGGACCAGTTCAAGGAACTGGCCGAAAAGTTCACCAAGAAGACCGGTATCCAGGTCGATATCGCCACTGCATCATCCGACACCTACGAGCAGTCGCTTAAGAGTGAGCTGGCCAAATCCGAGGCGCCTACGTTGTTCGATGTCGGCAACAACGACTTTCTGAATTGGACTAATTATTATGCCGACATGTCGGGAACCAACATCTACAAGGATCAGGAGAACCCCGACTATGCGCTGAAGGATGGCGATACGGTTGGTGCTGTGCCCTACGTCATAACGATATGGCATCTACAATAAGAAGCTGCTGCAGAAGTACTTCGATTCTTCCTGGGCAAGCATTAAGTCGGTTGACAGCATCAACAATTTCAAGACACTGAAGACAGTTGCCGATGAAATACAAGCACATAAGGTTGAGATGGGCGTGAAAGGTGCGTTCACCTCCGCCGGCTTCGACACCAGCTCCATCAAACGTTTCGGTGATCAGCTGGCGCATATCTCCGTCTACTATGAGTATCGCGATCAGGGTGTCACGCAAATGCCGGCCACTATTTCCGACAAGTACGTATCGAACTTCAAGAACATTTTCGACCTGTACATCAACGACGCCACGATTCCGAAGACGCAGCTCGCCAGTGCCACCATGGACGACGCCAACTCCGAGTTCGCACTGGGTGAGGCCGTGTTCTTGCAGAATGGCTCTTGGGCTATTCGCAGATTCGCGATCAAGAGGTCGCCGATGAAGATATGGCGTATTGCCAATCTATATGGGTGTGAAGGGTGAGGAGAATGCAGGCCTGACCGTGAGCTTCCTGTACTTTGCGATGAACAAGAACGCCTCTGAAAAAGATCAGAAGGCCACCAAGCAGTTCCTTGACTACATCCTGAACGATGATGAGGCACGTGACATCATCACGAATGAGGCGGGTTTCGAAACACCGTTTAAGTCATATGCGAGGCCGGCTACCAGACCAAGAACCCGATTCATCGCGCCAACGATGCCTATGCCAAGCAGATAAGTACGATATTGTGATCTATCCGTTGCCAAGCACTCAGTGGGTGTTGACGCTGGGCAACGCAATGTTGGAATATGCGCAGGAGACCGGTACATGGGACACCGTGCATGATGCATTTGTGGATGGTTGGGCGTCTGAATATAAGACCACTCATTGAGCGCAATAGAGTCTCATCGAATGCGCAAACGGGACTTGGCGGATAAACCTCCAAGCCCCGTTTGCGCATTACGATATAGGACTAGTCAGGTTGAGCTTCACCGGGACCGCGAAGATTTGCCACGCTGAACCTCACTGTAATGCGTATGTGTTCATCTGGCTTGTTGCAGGGCCTTTAACCACTACACTCAAACTCTC
>ENA-OQAJ01000541-OQAJ01000541.1-human-gut-metagenome-genome-assembly--contig:-NODE-541-length-11687-cov-1.836419_pt1 | contig 11687 bp, 17 predicted proteins | sample MGYA00242736_ERZ504529 | MGnify/ENA primary metagenome ERZ504529 (study PRJEB26092, sample SAMD00036275) | human gut metagenome | host: Homo sapiens | study: EMG produced TPA metagenomics assembly of...
CGCCGTCGCTCATGGTCTTGGCGGGGAAGGACTCGCTCATGTCCTCGCTGTGGCTGATGGTGGTGACCTGCATGCTCAGGTCGTCGTATTGCAGGTGCTTGAAGCTCATCGCGTCGAACAGTCCCTGCTGGTTCCGATGCCAGGAGAAGACCATGAGGTCGTACCCGTTATCCTCCAGGAAGAACACGCAGGGGCGCGGCTCGTGCTCGACCGCGTTCTGCATGAGGCTGGCCTGGAGCAGGTCGGGGTCGAGCCGTCCCGCCGCGGACGCGGCGGCGGCGAGGCTGGCGCTCCATCCCATAGGGAGCTGCCGGCCCGTCGTCGGATCCGTCATGCGGTACTGGCCCGGCGTGGCCACGGTGTCCCACCGGTCGGGATGGCGGTGGTTCCATTGTTCGATGCCCGCGAGCATCGCGTCCATCGGGCTCTGCCCGTCCGCCGGTCTGATGGCGAAGGATTCGGTGGCGCGGGTCACGTCGCGCGATGTGTTCCGGTGCACGATGGTGTCGCCGGGATCGTAGATCATGCCCACCGAGTCCTCGCCGCCGTCCTTGCAGTGCCGGCCGTCCATATCGTGTCGCCGGACGAGGCCCACATGGTCACCGGCCATGGGGTCGGGTCGTTGGTTCCGTTGATGGTGTCCTGGAAGATCGCGGCGTGTTTCGTCGCCTGTTCCTGCTGGTTCATTATGGTTTCCTTTCAGCGGCCCTTGCGGGGCGTGCGGTCCCTGTTCTGGGTGGGTGGCATGTGGTTCTTTTGTTCGGCGAGGTTCTCGTTGAGCCGGGTCTTGAACCGTTCGAGCAGTGCCTTCTTCGACCGGATCGGCTTCGGTTTCCGCTCCTTGCCGGCCGGCCTGGGATTGTCTGCCCTGGCCTGCGTCTGCTGTCGCGTGGCCGGTGTCCGGGCTTCGTCCGGCGCGGGTTCCGGTTCGCTTTCCGGCTCCGGTGCCGGCTTCTCCCGGTTCGGCTCGGTCGTCTGCCTGCGTGTCTGCTCCTGGGTTTGCGCGCCCTGCCCGTAGTCGTCGCGCAGGATGGCGTCGAGCTCGTCGCGCAGGCTCGGGTCGCGGCGGCCTTGCCGATGACTCCGGTCCGCGAAGTCGCGGCCGGCCTGCTCGTCGGCATGTTGTGTCGCCCATGAGCTTGTCCATGAGAGTTCGGGATCGCCGGGCGGCGAGGCTGTTCGCGGCCATCTCCATGACCTCCGGGTCCACGAAGTCCCAGGCGATGCGCTGCGTCGGCATGGGCTTCATGCTGGTTCGGCCGGGGTCTCCCGGCGCCCGGGGTTCTGGGCTCGTTTCGGGTTCGTGTTCCGTCTGCTCTCGACGGTGAAGTCGTCGTCGTGACGTCCAGGCCCATGCCTTTGAACGCGCGTTGCACTGCGTGGCGGACATGGTCTTCGTCCTTGCCGGCGAAGTGCAGGATGAACTGGCCTTGGTCGGTGCGTTCGAGGTGGTAGTCGATGCCGGCGGTCTTGAGGCTGTGCTGTACCTCGCGCATGGTCGAGTCGTCGAGTTGCAGCTCGTGCAGGTCGCCGTCCTTCTTCCTTTGCAATCGTTTCTCGGACATCTCGCCGCTGTCGATCTTGTTCTTGACGGCCTCGCCCGCGGCGTGCACGCCGGTCTTGGTGAGCTTCATGCCGGAACGGAGCAGCGCCATGGCCACGCCCTTGGGGATTCTGAGCATGAGCTTCGCGCCTCCGGTGATGATGGTCTGGACGGCGTTCTGGATCTTCTCCTCAGCCTGTTCCTCGATTGGCATTGTGGTTTCCTTTCTGTTGTCGGTTGGTGTTTCCTGGGACGGTTCAGATGGACCGTCCACGCTTGTGCTGATGCTGTTCGCGCTGCTCGGTCTCCGTTTGCTCGCGGTCGCGGGTCGTGTGGATCTCCCGTTCGATGGCGGCCAGCTCGCCCTCGTACCGGTCGCACAGGGCCTCGCGACGTTCCATCTCGCCGCGCGTCTCGGCCACGAGGTCGGGGTCTCCCTGTTGGATCGCGTCATGCAACGCGATGACGGCGGCCTGGAGTTCGTCGTGCGATTCGCGGACCTTTCCGCGCAGCAGCTTGAGTCCCTTGGCGCTGTCGCCGCCCGCGAGCCTGGTCCAGCGGATCGCCGCGTTCAGCGCCTTCGCCTCGCCGGCGAGCCGGTCGAGGCGTCGCGCCTGTGCCTGGTAGTAGCGCTGCTGGGCGGGGCTTACCCCGTAGCGCAGGGGCAGCCGTTCGGGCGAGGCCAGTGGTTCGAGTCGCTCGCGGGCTCGCCGAACCACTGGTAGAGGCCGTGGGTGGTGGTCTTGCCGGCGTACCGGTTGGACGGGTCGAGGATGATCTGGTCGCGGTGGAGGGGCAGGAACGCGCGCAGCGTGGATCCGCCGTCGTCCACGAGACGCTTCGCGTCGAACGTGATCTTTTTCTTCCGGTGGGTGCCGGGCAGCCACACGGTGACCGTCTTCCTGGTCTGTTTGGCGACGAGCGACGGTTGAACGTGATGGGGATGACGGGCGTGCTTTGCAGTCCGGCCATGATGTTCGTCATGTCGTACGCCGAGCCGAGTTTCGTGTCTCGGACCTTGAAGCCGGTGTCCTTCATGGTGAGCGTGAAGTGCTGTCCTCGGACCGTCACGTCCACGCCCTGCACGTCGAGCATGTTCCTCCAGTCCTCGAAGTTCTCCGCGCCGGCCAGGGTCAGGTCGATCAGCATGCGGAGCTGGTCCTTGACGCCCAGGCCCTTCGCGGACGCGTAGATCTCCTCCATCGACATGCCGTAGCGACGCTCCATCGGCTCCTCGTTTTCGGCCCGTCGCGTCGTTCGCGCCGTCGCCGCCGTGCCCGGTTCGGAAGTCTCTTCGACATGTTTGGGGTCGCGTGCCTGTGTCGTCGGGTCTTCGTTCGGCGTGGTTTCGGCGCCGCGCATTTTGCGTGCGACCCGCTCGGTGGCGGGGTTGAAGATGACGCTTAGCCCCTCCCTCTCGCTGATCTCGTTGGCGATGACGCGCCACTGTTCGATGATGTCCTTGGGTAGTTCCGCCTTCAGATGCTTCCCGTATCGGGAGGCGGCGCACACCATGATGTGGTCGTGCAGGTGGTGGCGGTCGGTGTGTGTGGCGACCACGAACTTGTATTCATCACTGGTGATGCGGTGCGCAAACTCCACACCGAGTTCGTGCACCCGCTCGGGCGCACGGGGTCATCGGGACTGAAGCTCAGCTTGATGTGGTACGCCAGACGGCTGTTCTTTTGGATGCCTTTGGGTGAGTTCTCGTTGTCTTCGAGCATTGGATCAGCCAGCGCGTCGTAGTCCGTTCCGGTCCGCTCGTAGTTGGAGCTGACCAGTCTTCCGCCGTCGGTCTTGGCGGGGTCGATGATGTACGCCATCGCCCCGTTGGGGCCGCCGAGATTCGATTTCACGGGCTTGCCGAGCTTGACCACGGCCATGCTCACACGTCCTTCCCGGCGGTGCGTTTGTTGGCGAACAGGTCGCCGAGCAGACGCTCGATGCGGCCGAACGACGCGCGGAGCTCGGCCACCTGCTCGGCGGTGATGTGCTCGTTCGCGTTGGCCCAGTGGGCGATCTGGTTGACGTTCACGCCGATGCGGCCGATCTCTCTGGCGAGCGGCTCGGGGTCTGTCAGCGGCCTGATCTCGGTGACGCGGATCTCGCCATCGGTCAGCATTTTGCGTGCGAACACGGTGAACGAACGGTATCTTGTCGTGTACTTGTTCACCTTTTTTGTGCAGCGAATTGACGCGTTCCCACTCGTCGGGAGTGAACGTGACGAGCTTCTGCACGGTGCGTCGGCGCTTGTTCGCCCAGCTCATTTCGCACCTCCCGTGGAGGTGTGCGGACGGCACGTCCGTGATGCCGCGAAGCGGTCTGGAGAGCTTGCTCGACCATGGGGTCTGGGTCTCCCGAGCAAGCCGATTCGCGGTGCGAATCGAGTGAACGTATATACGTTCACGTCACTTGCTACTCCCATATCAATTTCATTGATTGGGAGCGATTTCGCACGGCATGATTGCGGAATGCCGTGAAGGATTATCGCGTTCACTCCTCGCTCCTTTTCGCCCATGGCCTTGAGGGAATGGCCGGTGTCTTACGCCAATCGTCCGTCGTGGAAACGGCGGCGGGTTTGGACACTCGGAGCGCGGGAAATGAGAAGGCCCCGCGAAAAAAATCGCGGGCCGGTGGGTCGTTGGTGGCGCGTCATGTCCGTCATGCATATGGGCATGAAAAAGCCCCGGCCGTCTTGGATGACGGTCGGGACAGGGACACGCGGGTTCCTAGATGACTTGCATGTCGGAGCGGACGCGTTCCGCGGCGATGTCGATGTCTCCGGGCCATGAGGGCACGCCGAACGCGAGTCGCACGCGGTCGAACGTCTGCGGGTCCTTGAGCGGTTTGAACATGCCACGGTCGACGTATCGGGACATGTCGAAGATTCCGGTCGCGCCGTCGGAACAGGTGACCTTGAGCCTGTAGCCCGGCATGGGCTCGCATTGGGTCACTTTGATTGAATAGTCGATGGTCATGTCCGTCGCCTCCTTGTCAGCGTAGCGGGTCGATTCTGAACGGGTGCTCGAGGTTGAAGGCCAGCTCCCAGTCGGCCTCCAGCTCTTCGGCATGCAGCAGCACCCATGCCTCGACCAGTTTGCGCTGCTTGCGCGGGAAGTCTCCCTTGAGCAGATTGCCATCGAAGGTGAAGGACGCTTCATGTCCTTGGTATCTGGCGTGGATGTGCGGCGGAACATGGTCGTCCGCGTTCATGGTGATGATGATTCCGAAGAACATGCTGATGACCGGCCTGCCCGCCTCCTTGCTTTCGTTGTCTTCCATTCTAGGATATTTTTCTTTTGACCGGATGGTCAAGCGAAAGCGCCAGCGGTGGTAGCGGGTTCCGTCATGAGAACGCGTCGAAACCACGGGTTTCGCTGCGCGGGCGTTGACGGGTTCCGCGGGCCGCTATGATCAAGGCGTCAGCGGCCGGTCAAAAGAAAATCCTCGGGATGCGCGCGGCATTGGTGCCGCGCTCCGTTTCCCGTCGGCGAGCCGTGGCCTCCGTGCACGGCGACGCCCTGTCAGGTCCGGGGAACGTTCCCGGCGCGTGGAGTACAGAGGACGGTAGCCGTCCTCTGGCCGCCGGAGGCGCGCCCGCATGACGCGGGCGGCATCGGTCCCGGTCCGTCACTCGGCCGGGGAACGGCGATGACGTTTAGCCCTCGACACTTGTCCAGTAGAGGCCGTCGTCGGGGATGTCGTCGACCTCGTCCCACATGGTCCGGGCCCGTTCATCCCACCATGCCGCGTCGTCCCAATGCGCGTCGGCCTCGTCGTATCCGACGCTGCCGTTCGCCAGAGTAGCGTACCGGTCGAAGTCGATGCCCGTCGGGCATATGGCCTCCATCTGTTCGGCGGTCGCATAGTAGATGCTGTCCAGATGGTAGGCCTCCCGTCCGGTTTCCAGCGTGCGCGGCGAGGTTGGCCCGCGCCGTCCCGGCGAGCTCGTCGTGTTTGGCCCGGAACCATTCCTCGGCCCTGTTCTTCTCCTTCATGTCCATGTCTCCTTTCATTCTGCGCGCCCGAACGGTTCGTCGGTGAACCACCAGTCCCTGATGACGAGCATCCACCCGTTCCTTTCGAGCAGCGGGTCGAGTCGTCGGGCGTGATGATGTCGCCCGCGTGGTTGACCCATACTGTTTTCTCGATGCTGCATGGCGGCCATCCACCGTCGCCGCCCCTGACGGCGTAGCAGTGCCATCCGTCGGGAATGTCGCCCGCGTGGAGCCGTACGTCGCTCCACATCGCGTCGATTCGTCCCCCCGTCGGTCTCGAAGACGACGTGCTGCAATTCCATCGGTTCCATCTGCATGGTTCCACTCCTTAGTGTCCCGCCGGCATTCCTGTTTTCCTTTCGCCGGACATGGGGCAGCCTCGCGGTCCCGCCGCGCGGTGGAGGACGCGTGGGCCGTGCCCGCTTCGGGATAATCGGGCGAAGCCCTCCCGGAGCGGAGCACGGAACACGCAGATCCGAAGACGCGGGCGCGGGGCTGCGATGATGAACCATGGCCGGCCGACTGTTCCCTTCCAGCGTCGACGCCTGGAATCCCGGAAGTCGGCAATGATCGCGCGCGGCCACCGGGGCCGCGCTCCGTTTCCGGCGAAGCCAGGATCACAAGCGTGTGATCCTGGCGGAGCCCGACTGTCCAAACCGGCGCACGTCCGATCGCGTGAACATGGTTCCAGCCGGATTAAAACCGGGATGAAAAAGACTGGAAAGGAACACGGACATGGCATCCGATTATGTGGACGACTTCCTGCGCGACGAACGCGAGTCGTTCAAGCGCAAGGAGGCGGCGGCGAAGAAGTTCGACAGCCGCCTCGACAATTTCCGCAAGAGCGCGCAGGCGCTGCGCGACGCGGCGAGGCAATTCGAGGAGGCGTTCCCCGGCATGAGTCGGACGATGATCGCGGACAAGCTGGCGATGACCGGAACGGAGAAGAACATCGCGTTCGACGCGAAGGGCGAGCTCGTCGCCGCGCCGGGCGGAAGAAACGACCCACCCTCCGAACCGGAGACCGTCGCCGAATCGGATCCGGAGACGACCGGATCCGACATCCAGGCGACGGACGACGAGCCCGCCCCCGCAGGACGCGCCGGGCCGGACACGTCGGATGCCGGACGACCCGCGTGGGCGTCCGGCAGCTACTGATGATCGGATGTGATGCGGGATGCGATTGATCATCGCCGAGAAGCATTCGGTCGGCCAGGCCATCGCCCAAGCATTCGGCGGGCATGCGGAAAAGCATGACGGCTACATCGAGGTCGGCGACGACCTGGTCACCTGGGCGCAGGGCCACCTCGTCGACCTGGCCGCGCCCGACGAATACCAGGGCCACGACTGGGGCAGGTGGAGCCTGGACACGCTGCCCATCGACCCGACGCCCGACTGGCAATGGAAGGTCAGCCGGGAGAAGGGCGCGGACCGGCAGTACAAGATCGTCGCGGGACTGATGCGCCGAGGCGACACCGACTCATTGGTCAACGCGTGCGACCCCGACCGCGAGGGCGAGGCCATCTTCCGCAGAATCGTGACGCATGCCGCGTCTCCAAGCCGATGCGACGCCTGTGGGTCGCGAGCCTGGAGGAGGACGCCATCCGCGACGCCCTCGCGTCCATGAAGGACGAGACGGAATACCGGGGGCTCGCCGATTCGGCGATGATCCGCGCGAAGGCCGACTGGCTGATCGGCATGAACGCGTCGCGCGCCTACAGCCTCGTCTACAACGCGAGGTTCACCGTCGGCCGCGTGCAGACACCCACACTCGCGATGATCGTGGACCGCGACCGGCAGATAGCCGGCCATGTCGCCCGACCGTACTGGAAGGTCGTCGCCCCGATGGGCGGATGGAAACTGGCCGGCGAACGCCTGGACAAGCGGGAGGACGCCGAGACGCTGCTGCGGATCGTCAACTCGGACGACTTCGCCTTCTCGATCTTCAAGGCCGAACGCAAGCAGCAGCACGACGCACCGCCCCGCCTGTACGATCTGACCGGATTGCAGAAGGACATGAGCCGGCTGCACGGCCTGACCGCCGCCCGCACCTTGGCCGCCTTGCAATCCCTGTATGAGAAAAAAAACTGGCGACGTATCCGCGCACCGACTCGCAGTACATCACGCACGACGACCTGGACACGCTGCGCGGCCTCACCGAAGCGACCGGCTCACCGCCGGCTTCATCGAACCGGCGCGAAACCGGAACGGCCACATCTCGAACTGACCGTGAACGACGCGAAGGTGGCCGCCCACACCGCCATCCTTCCCACCATGCAGACCGACAAGGCGGCGCTCGATGAGCTCGGCGACGACGAACGTCTCGTGTTGACGCGCGTGGTGCGACGCATGTGGGAGGCCGTGGGCGACGACTACGTGCACGACGTGACGAACGTCGTCGCGAACATCGACCCGCATTGGTGCGAAAAGCATCCGGACGAAGGCCGCCTCCTGTCCGAAGGCGAATGCCGTTTCACCAGCCGTTCCGACCAGCCCGTCTCCCTCGGCTGGCACGCATCGAACATGACGGGCCACAGGAAGATCAGGACGACAATGACGAGACTGCGGGCAACATCATCCCCGCGAACCTCGTCACCGGGGTCTCCATCGCGCCCGTCCCGCAATGCGGCGCGACATTGTCCGAGGGAAAGACGAAACCGCCGAAGCCGTTCAGCGAGGCGACGCTGCTCGCCGCGATGGAACACGCCAGCCGCTGGGTGGAGGACAAGGACCTCAAGGCCGCATTGGACGACGACGAATCCCACTCGGGAGGCATCGGCACCCCGGCCACGCGCGCCGACGTGATCGAGAAGCTGATCCGCACCGGATACGTGGACCGCAAGGGCAAGCAGCTGCGCTCCACGGACCAGGGCCTTCCCTGATCGACGTGGTCGCCCCGAAGCTCAAGGACGTGGCATTGACCGCCGACATGGAACGACGCCTCTCGGAGGTCGAACACGGCCAGGCCGCGGCCTCGCAGGTCGAAACGGAGTTCCGCGACCTCGCCGCGCGCATACCGGCCGACGCGCAGACCGCCATCCGTCAGGACCATGTGCAGGCGAAGACGCGGAACACGGAATCGTTCGGCGGCTGCCCGCGCTGCGGCAAGCCCGTCGTCAAAACGGGCAAGGTGTTCCAATGCTCCACCAACCGGCGTGAGAAACAATCCGACGGTACATGGAGGACCACGGAGGGATGCGGCTGGCGCGCCTGGACGACCGTGGCCGGCAAGACCATCACCGACACGACCATGCGCAGGCTGCTCGACGGCCGGAAGGTCGGTCTGAAGGGCTTCACCTCGAGGAAGGGCGGCACGTTTGACGCCGCGCTCGTCATCGACAAGGACAAGGGCGTCGCCTTCGACTTCGGCCAACGCCACCAGGAAAGCATGGACATGGCCCAGAAGCAGTACACGGCCCAGACCAACAGCGTCCTGATCCAGCAGCAGATGCTCGACCAGCAGCGCAAGGCCACGGCCGACGATAATCCATCGATACCGACCGAGTGACGAAACCGGGGCGCAGCCACGGCCGCGTCCCGGGAAACGCCGGGTCCGCCCTGTAGAAACCTCGATTATACTAAAAGTATAATCACGGTTCGCGCAGGCGGATCCGGCTTTCTTATATCCAGGAGGGACCATGGCAAAAGAGGATTGGAGCGAGGCCAAGGCGTGGATGCGCGCGACGCGCGAACGCATCGGCATGACCCAGCACGACGCGGCCGTGCTTGCGAACCTCACCGTGGACATGGTCAAGAAATACGAGTCGGAGAAATACCGGATCCAACCCTCGGGGAGAATGCGGGAGATGCTCGAACACTATCTCGCCGAGCACAGGCGCGCCGTCGTGGCCATCGTGGAACGGCACAGGGGAGATGAGCGGGCCGTGCTCTCGTTCTCCCGCGTCTCCGACCTGCCCGAGGGGCTGCCCGACTGGGTCCGGGCCGAGGAATCCGTGAAGCGCCGCGCCGCCGCCGTGCGCGAGGCAGCCGTGCTGCTTGAGGCGGAGGGCGTCGCCGTCGACTACACCTATCTGCCCGAAGAAACGGAATAGGAGAGGGAAGGAAGGCCGATCATGTTCGGACTCTACATGCTCGCGATATACCTGGGCGTCGCCGTCATCGCCGCCGGCTTCGTCGCACTGCTCGTCGTCGTCGCGCTGGCGGTGGGACTGGTCACGCATCCCATCCGCACGCTCGCCCTCGTGTTCCACAAGCTCGCCGCCCTGTCCGCCGGCCTGGCGTTGATCCTCGCGTTGATTGTCTGGTTCTGGTACGACCACTCCAAGCCGGACTTCGTCCCGTGCTTCTGGGGATCCATCGGCGTGATCGTCGCGTCCATCCTTATCCGCGCGTTCGCCGAGTGGATTCTCGAACGGCCCACCAGAGCCGAACGCCGAGCCATGAAACGTGCCGCCGCGCAGGAAACCGGCAGGGTGACGATGCGCATGCCGGTATCGGAAGAAGTGGCCGCGGCGTTCGAATCGACCCGGGACGGCCGGCGCGCCTCCCTATGACATGCAGACCGCAGGACGGAACGAACCGCGGCTGGAATAATGGACTTTGCAACCGGAACACGAAAAGAGGGACATGATGGCCAATCCCGAGCTATCGCAGCGCATACAGGAACTGCCCGAGGAACTGCTCGGCCTTGAACGCGAGCCGGGAATCGTCGAACGCCTGCGACGAATCGACGCGCTGAAGGACCGTGCCCGCGCACTGGACCCCCTGGACGCGTCGAGGACATGGCGCTGGCGGATTACGACCGCGACTGGCTGGTGCGCTACACCTACAATTCAAACGCCATAGAGGGATCCACGCTGACCCTGGAGGACACGTCGCTGGTGTTGGAGGGCGAGTTCGTCCCATCGGACTCGCGGCCAGATACGTGTTCGCAGCGCGAGGGGTCGCTGACGGCATGGCCTACGTGCGCGAATATGCCAAGGAGGGGCGGAAGCTGAACGAGGAGCTGATCCGTCGTCTACACGAGGTGACCGCATTGGATCTCCAGCCGTTCGCCCGCGGCACGTTCCGTCCTTATGGCTATTTGGCGCGGATCACCGCCACCCGAGTCAAGACCGCGGACCCGCTGGAGATCCGCGACGACCTGCGGGCCCTGATCGACGGGCTGGACGCGAGCGGCGCTCATCCGCTGCTCAGGGCCGCCGGCTTCCATGCGATGTTCGAGAACATCCACCCGTTCATGGACGGCAACGGGCGGACCGGCCGCCAGCTGCTTAATTTCATGCTGCTGAAGCACGGCTATCGTCCCGTGGCGATCAAGTATGACGCCAAGCGCGACTATGCCCGCAGTCTGGAGACCTGGCAGGTGGACGGCGATCCCGTGGCGTTCTGTTCTGTGTTCCTCGACTGCGTGGAACAGGAGGAACACGCGTTCATCGATCTGGTCGAGGGATTGCGTCGGAAGCCGGACGCCATTCGCAGCAAAACGGATCTGCTGGACAGATTCGGCGACACGCTGCGGAAGAATCTTGCTCGGCAAGACGGGGATGGCAAGAGTGCCGGGATTGATCGCGAAGGTCCTGGGCGCCATATGAGCCATTAGACCAAAAAGCCTATACTTTGGATATATCGATTTGATGTAGCGAGGAGAACGGGTCATGCCGACTTTGGAGTGGATGGGAAAGAACAAGGTGGTCGCATACCACCGTCAAGTGCCGTACCGTGTACTCGAACACGTTCCCGAAAAAAGCGTCATGGATTCTCATGGCTCCGACTGCGGCAACATGGTCAGTCCATGGGGACAATCTTGAAGCGCTCAAGGCCCTGCTGCCCGAATACGAAGGGGACCTGACCCCCGTTAGGTAGACACCTCTGATTCCAGCCAGTGTGGTTGGGAAGGAAGGTAATCTACCACCATGCCCCGCAAGGTTTACACGGAACAGTTCAAGCGCGACGCCGTCGCGATGTTCGAGTCGAACCCGGATACCTCAATGCGCAAGGTCGCAGAAGAACTCGGAATCAATCGCTCGACTTGGGATGCTGGTACAAGCAATTCGGCACTAACGTCGCCAAGGATGAAGATGCAGCGTCACCCGTAGAAAAAGCTTGCTGATGCGGAAAGAATCCGCCAGCTAGAACGCGAAAACAAAAAGGCTTCGTGAGAGCGCGATATTCGCGTAAGGCCG
>ENA-OQAJ01000543-OQAJ01000543.1-human-gut-metagenome-genome-assembly--contig:-NODE-543-length-11641-cov-1.585114_pt1 | contig 11641 bp, 14 predicted proteins | sample MGYA00242736_ERZ504529 | MGnify/ENA primary metagenome ERZ504529 (study PRJEB26092, sample SAMD00036275) | human gut metagenome | host: Homo sapiens | study: EMG produced TPA metagenomics assembly of...
TGGAAGTTTAACTGGTTATTTAATGATGGGACAGGCTGTTATAGGAACATATAAGAAATTATTCATGAAATCAATTGAAAATACTAAAAAATAATTTTCAAGATAAAGAAATATTAAAAAATATATCACAGAAATTACAATTTTAAGCGAGGAACAAGTTTATGCTTTTGCGAATATTTGTGATGTATGTGCAAAATACATTTCACTTACAAACCGTATCCAAGCAAAACATGATCATCTTGCCCAAGAAGTTAAACACTATATCATTGCAAACTACAATAAACAAATTACAATTGAAGAATTATGTTCTTATTTTTTCTGTAGTCGTGGAACTCTTACTTAATCATTTTAAATCAAAATACAATACAACAATCATCAATATCTTTTGGATTATCGTTTAAAAAAAGCCACAGAACTTCTTATAAATGATGAGTTAAATGTTAAAGAAATTGCTCTTTTTTGTGGTTTTGAAGATCCTAATTATTTTTCTAAAGTATTTAAAAAAAGATATGGTCGATCCCCTCTAGAATTTAAAAACAATATAAATCAGTAAAAAAGCCCTTAGATTTCTCTAAGGATCTTTTTAACTTTATAATAAGTCTCGCCCAATGAGATATGTTCTGTAATGGCTTTAGCCACTCCATACAGGATACGCTCCAAATAATACAGCTCACGCGTATTTTGAATCTCGATGATAACAATCTCATTTTTACTATTGAGAGCTTTGATATCAACCCGATTGAACTTATCATTCTCCGTTTGCTGGTTACCCTCGCTTTCCAAAATCTCCACTATATGAATTTCATCACCTATCAGTACCGTAAGGAATCCTTCGAGCACACCAAAATTAGCTTTATGACGCAGCAGACGCTTAACAGCCCAATCAAAGCGGATATATTTATCTTGTAATTCCATAAGAATATAATTTATTCATTTTCAATGGACAAAGATAGCAAAAAGGATCATTCTTTAAAAATTTATCCTACCTAAATAATTACCTTTTCTTTTTATTTCGCAAAGATGATTTCTTTTATATGCTCTCTCTAAAAACACCGACCACAGAGTTTTAAATCTTCTTGAAGCTCTTGCTTGAAACTACCTTTTTCATTTTACAAATACAATATCACCTACATGTTCCCCAACAAAGAAACGCGCCATGTCCGACGTTTTATACACTGCAGGCTTACCGGTCATACCATCCGATATAACTTTACCGTTTATCTTCAGATTCTCAAAACGAATATTCTTCACCATCCGTTCCTCGTCGTAGCCAACGATATGTGAGAATTCGGCATGATCGCCATTATAGGTAATATCTTTAAAAAGCACATTCTCAATGCCCCTGCCGGAGCCTTGCAATACTTCTTATTGTAAAATATACGCAGATTCACCAATTGTCCTTGCCGGAAATTCTCGATGCGGATATTCTCGAACCGTACATTCCGGACCAGATTATTATCACCTGCATTGATAGCCAGACAGCCTTGATAATCCACTTGCATTTCCCGATGATCCAAAATATCAATGTTCCGGTAAGTCAGATTCTCCATCACTTCATTCCTATCCACATCTCCGTGTAACCCGATAAAAATAGGGTGCGCCACATCTGCCCACAAGGTAGAATTCTGCATTGTCACATTACGGCATCCGCCATGAAACCCCATACGTGTAGCATACACGGTAGTGCAATCATCGGAGTTACGGCAAAATACTCCATCAAACAAGACGTTGTTGCTGGCAAATACATTCATACCGTCCCCCCACCCATATGAACTGACAGCCTTTACATTGCGGATTGTCACACTGTCCGAACCTCCAGTGGGGCATTGGGTTGTGATGAGACCTTCCACATATATATTTCGTGAATTAATAATGCTGATGCCTGCCCCACGACCTTCGGGATGCACCTCACCCCGTCCCAGAATTTTCACATCACGGGCATTGACCGCACGGATACATCCACGCACAATGGCCCCACCTGCCACATAGACCGTCTTTCCCGAAGGAACATTAAGTGTATCGCCGGGTAACTGATGTATTCCCGGAGCAAAATAAATCAGATTCTTATCTTTCAATTTCTTCGGGCGATTTTCATCTATCGGATTCGCAAAAAGATGAAGATTATGGAATATGTCTCCATTTACCTCAATGGACAGATTACGCGGACGGTCTAGCGTAAAAGTCATCGTACTGCCGCTGATCCTCGGAGTGATACCATACGACAACGGACGCACCCTGCCACTCTTTACTTCTCCTTTATTATAGGTAACGGAAACTTCCACCTGACCGGAAAAGTCAAAATATCCCATTGAGGCCAGTTCAACATGATGCTTCGTCTGGCGTACTTCATCTACTTTCATCGGATAAGTAACTACTTCTTTCCATCCACTGCCAGATTGCCTCACCCGAACTGTAAAATCGTCTTTCAACTCCACCCCGTCACTAGGAACCGTATAAGTTATCAACTGGTTTTGTGCATAAAGAATACAGGTCATCATCCATAAAAGACCTGTCAAGCATAATGTTCTCATTCTTTTCATTTGTAAAGTCTGCTATTTATTTTAGAATATACGTTCAATAACTATCAATCACTCAAAGCGCCTACCAGCAATTCTAATATACCACAATTTCATTATCAATTAGGGCATGAAATAATCCTTTACCTAAAGAATATTCTTATTTCACACCCTAACTACTATAAATCAGTCTATTGATTTTCGATTTATCCTTCAGTTTTTATTACCAACCAGGATTCTGCGTTAATTGCGGATTCAAACGTATCTGCTGACGAGGAATAGGATCTAAATAATCCCTTTGTGTATAAAGCAAATTACCAGCCAAAGTTGCTATAGAACGTCCATAGTCAGGGTCGTTAGGATCAGAGCCCTCATAAAGCCCATAAAGCAAAGGATATTTTTCTGGATAATAACAGGGTTCACCGAAGTAAGTGGCATCATTGGCTTTCTCTGTTTCGTATGCCGTCCCCAAAACATGTCGACCCAATTTACGACCAGTCAAGTTAATATGCGCAATACCCCAACGTTTTAAATCGTCCATACGAAACCTTCACCAAAAAGTTCACATGCACGCTCTCTACGTATTTCATCCAACATATTCATTTTTTACAAATAGTTTTTCCTGTAGCATGATCCCAATAACCAGCATCCCAAACATTAGCAATTAACGCATTGGTCAAAGGAGCCACTCCAGCACGAGCACGATTTTTATTAATAGAGAAATTAAGATCTTCATCTGAAATGTTTCCATTATTCAATTCACAAGTCGCCTCGGCATAAATACAATGCACCTCTGCCAAACGAATCAATGGAAAATCTGCAGATTCTGTATTATCCGGACGATTTGCCCCTTCAATCAAATACTTACGGCTGCTGTATCCCCCCCATTGTACTATTATTTCTAATTGTGGGATGGAAGACTGCACAAGAACTACTATATACGGGATCAGTAGGATCATAATGATCATTGTCCTTAGGAAACACAGGAGTAGGATAAGGTTGACTAGCATCCATACGTTGACGTCCATCTTCAGTACGGCTACTATAAGATACACGGTCAGGTAAGAAAGTACAAACCAAACAAAACGATAATCACGATTACGATATTCACCTATAAATGTTGCATATCCCTCGAATTCTGGATTATTCTGCGCATCAGACATACTACCTGTATAACTGATACGAATAGGAAGTCCATTACGACAAAGGAAAGATTCACCAAACTGAGCACTCATACCCGTTGCTGCACCTACCATGACCGAATGCGATAAATTAATACCACCACGACTCAGATCGTAGTCACATTTTTTTTGAGAAAATAAATTCTTTATTCGTACTTTTTCCAGCACTTTTGAAATTAGGAATATTTCCACCCTTATCATCAATATTAAACAAATAGTAATAACTCAAAGAATCACATTCTGCCCACAACTTATAAGTTCCACTTTCAGCTTCTTCTATCACCTCTTTTGACATCTGCTTTGCTTCTGTCAACATATCGGTTATAGAAGGATATCCTTCCGGTTTAACAGTTCCTGCCCCCTGCGAACTCCCATCACCATCTAAATCATAATTGATAGCAGGAACATACTTTTCCCACGTAGCCTCATAAAGCAATACTCTGGCCAAAAAAGATTGGTCAGCTTCCTTGCTTACTTTTTCCTTTGCTTCCTTCCGGAATTTCCGTTTCTTTAGGCAAACGCTTACAGCCTCTCTTAAATCGGACATAATAAAGGCTGCCACCTCATACCGACTGTTTCGCGGGGCCTGTAACACTCCATCACTAACAGTCAACACATGGTCTGAAATAGGCACACCACCAAAATGTTGCAACAAATAAAAATGCTGCCATGCGCGAAAAAATAAGCAGTCCCCACAGACTGGGCAATATCACTTTGGCTACCATCATAAGCTTCTGCCTTTTCCAACAATATATTGCAAGTACGGATATGCGAATAAGGCTTATCCCAACTCCAATTTCCTTCCGATGCCGAACCACCTCCATTGCTTCCTAATCCACTGATATCCGTCCCTCGGTCCATTATATCACCGTATGACGGCTTATTATCCAGATTTTTCCATCCAATTACATTATATAAAGCATTGGCTGCCTGTTCAAAATGTTCAGGAGTCTTAAACACAATAGCCTCTGTTCCCTGAGACAACGGTTCTTTATCAAGAAAGTCACTGCATGCAGTCAATGACATCACCACAGCCGATGCAAGAAAAAAATTTATTTATTATGGTTTTCATATGTTTATATTTTTAACAGGTTATTAGAATGTAACATCTACTCCGAATGTCAGCAATCTGCTGAACGGGAATGTGTTATTTGAATTTTCACCATATTCCGGATCATATCCATCCTTTACTTTTGTCCATTCCCAAAGATCATCACCGGAGAAGTAAACTCTCAATTTACTGAGTCCGGCTTTTGAAATCCACTTTTGAGGCAATGAATACCCCACTACCAAAGATTTCAAACGGACATACCGATTATTCTGAACACTGACATCTTTATTATTATAATTCCACTTATTAAAATTCTGGTCACGTGAAGCAATAGTATATTCTGCATCCCGATTATTCTCACTCCACATTTTCCCTGCGAAGTTTTTATTTTGCAGAACATAATTTGTAGTCCATGGAGCAGCCAAATATCCACCTCTTAACAATACTTGTTTACCTACTCCTTGGAAGAAAGCCGAGAAATCGATTCCTTTCCATTCCAATCCCAATTTAAAACCAAATGTCAAACGAGGGGCCATATCTCCTGCATAGTAAAGATCATCTTTTGTTATAGCACCGTCACCATTCAAATCGACTACTTTACGAGCCCCCGGACGAAGTGTATTAGTAGATGCCTCCTGAGGTGCAGGAAGAATATTATTAGCTTTCGGTCCTGAATGATCCGCATTCCAATAATACTTCTCATAATATGCAGCCACTTCATCTGCACTTTGGAAAATACCATCAGTTTGGTATACATACAATGCTTGTCTTGGCATACCGATTAAGCGATTTTCATTCTTACCCTCATTAGGTACATTTTCATTATTAGCTAATTCAAGCACTTTTGACCATGCATCCGAAAGAGATCCTCCAATGTTATACTTTACCTGACCTATTTGATCATTCCAATTCAAAGCCAACTCCCAACCACGGGCACGAAACTTACCATTGTTGGTTTTAGGAGCAGCCGCACCTAAAATAGAAGGATATTGTACATCGATAAACATACCGTTATTGGTCTTGATAAAATAATCAAATGAACCTCTCAAACGATTGCTAAGAAAAGCAAAATCCACTCCCACATCGTGGCTGTCAATAGTTTCCCATGTACGTTCCGCAGATCTCATACCGTCTACCCACAATGAAGTATGCGTACCGGGATTTACACCAAAAATAGTCGTACCAGTTTTGATAGTAGCAAATCTCTCGTAATTGTCAATACCTTCCACACTACCTGTTCTACCATAATTGTAACGCAGCTTCAAATCACTCAACCATGAAACATCTTTTAAAAAGTCTTCATTTGAAAGTCTCCAAAAACCAGAAATAGAATAAAAATTTTTCCAACGTTGTTCTTTCGCCAACTTAGAAGACCCATCCCGACGACCCAATACCTCTATTGAATATTTATCAGCATAAGTATAATTCAAACGCCCTAAATAAGAAACCAATCCCCAAGAATTCTGTCCACCATATGCCTCATTATTATTTCCATTCACCCATACATCCAAATCTGCTAATCCAGACCCCGGATAAACAGCACCGGATTTACGAACCGCACCTACCCTTTTATATGTTTCTTGTTCGGCAGTCATACCCAACATGGCAGAAACGCTATGCACATCAGCAAAAGTACGATTATAATTAGCAAAAGCACCTAAAGTAATGTTTTCCCATTTCGCTATTTCTTCTTTCAATTGTCCGGGACCTTGCTTATTACCAGTCTGTGTACCTACCCAATCATAATATTGTACTTTATTCTTCACTTCCTGCATATTTCTCTGTACAGTCTTATAAGCCCCCGAAGCTGAAATAGAAAGTCCTTTTACCCATTTAGAAAAATCATAAGTTGCTTTAGCACTTCCTCTAAAAGTTGTCAATGAATTTTTCTTCTCCCCTCCTTGGGTCAACCCACCAATAGGATTCCGGTTACCACTAAAATGTATCATAAGCCTGACCATTTTTTATTATACACAGTCCAAAACCAAGGATCAAAATATCCAGCTCCCACATCAGTAGTTGGGGTTATAATATCACGTTTGTCATACGACATACTTGTTTCAAATTTCAAAGCATCTGTCGCTTGATAATCAGCATTTAAACGACCACTATATTTTTTTCTCCATCATTAGCAACTTTCAACTGTGAATTATTATCCGCATACCCCAAAGACGCTCGATAACTAAACTTTTCATCTGCTCCAGAAATACTAATCGAATGCTTTTGAGAAGTTGCCTGACCATAAAGATAATCCATCATATACACATTTGGGTCCCAACGTTCCACTTTATCACCATTTTGTAATGTCAAGACTTTACCTGCACGAAGAGCATTAAAAAGAGTTTCCCCCTTATATACTGTTGGTGCACCAGTAGCCGGATCAATATCCGATTGATCCAAAGTAGGACCACCAAAAGAATTAAATATCCACCAATTTACAGCTTTATGAATTTCATCAGCAGTAGTTAAACTAGGATTTAAAGCGGCAGCATCATTATATTGAGCTTCATAAAACATATCCAACCATTCCCGATTATTTGTAATAGGAGGCTGAATACCGTTAATTGTGCGACTAACAGAGCCACTATATGATATTTGAGCCTTTCCTTTTTTACCACGCTTTGTTGTTACCAGTACAACACCTGAAGCCGAACGGGCACCGTATATCGCAGCCGAAGCATCCTTCAAAACTGAAATATTTTCAATATCACTTGCATCCATAGCATTTAACTCATCCAATGAACCTGTTATACCATCAATGATAACTAATGGAGAAGATTTTCCATTAACAGAAATATCACCACGTATTTTCATCTCTGCTCCCTCACTACCCGGACGAGTAGAAGTGCGTGTAATAGTCAATCCCGGAACTTCACCTTGCAAAGCTACTGTAGCATTAGCAATACCCTTATTTTTAAAAGCCTCATCCCCCTTGATCTGACTAATAGAACTAGTTAAAGAAGCTTTCTTTTGGGCACCATAACCAACTACTACTACTTCATCCAGCACCTCAGTATCCTCTTTCAAAACGACCTTAACGTTTGTTTTCCCTGATATATTAACTTCCTGAGTCTTGTATCCGATATAAGAAATGACCAATATGCCTTTTTCCGGAACATTATTCAATGTAAAATTACCATCAAAATCGGTAATTGTACCATTAGTCGTGCCTTTTACTTGTACCGTAGCACCAATTACCGGTTCTCCTGTAGCATCCACCACTTGCCCTTTTACCGTTCCAGTCTGCATAACAGTCTGCACCCCATTCACCTCTGCAAATACAGTCTGCGGGCTACCTGCCAACAAGGCAGAAGCCATCACCGTAGAAAACAAGATTCTTCTCGATGAAAATTTAAAGAATTCGTTTTTCATAAACTTAAAATTTAATATTAACAGTTTTATTGTTGTTTTCTTATTATATACACTGTTTGATAAACTCGCGCACCTCATGCCGCCCTATCCTTAAATGGTTTTCAACGGTACGGTGCGAAAGATTTAATTCCGCTGAAATATCTGAAATAGATTTGTCTTCAAAAACGACTCATTGCATAAATAGTACGACGCCGTGGAGGAAGCAAAGACAATCTATATTTCTCACACGCTTCCAAATCATTGGCCACCACACGAAGTTCTGTTTCATTTGTATAAGCAACCGTATGCTCATATAAATAAGAAGTAACTTCTTGCCTCTTATAATAACGACGTAAATAGTCAGTTACCAAATTACGAGCAATAGTAAAAATAAAATACTTAATAGTCTCTGCACAGAGCATCCGATCGTAGTCCATCAGCCGTACATACACATCTTGAGCCAAGTCTTCCGCCTCTTCTTTATGAGCTATCCTATAATAGATATACAGATAGACCGAATGATGATAATTCGTATAAGAATCCTCTATTAATTGAGTAGATTTCATGGATATGTTTTTCATGTCTTCAGCTTTTTGGGTTACATTTACGAATGCAAATATAGAAGGTAGAAGAACAAGAAAAGCACTTTTCCGGTTCCAATAAATCTCATATCATTACCCTAGACCAAAGACAGACTAATCCGCTAGTTTATAACAGATTAAGAATTTGACACACTCAGTATCATATAATAATTTGAGACTCTCAACAAAAAATAGAGAGGTTATTCATTGTTTTTCCCAATACTTCGGATGTACTCATTGGGAGTGATATTAGTCGCTTTTTTAAAATATCGAAAGAAAGAAGCTCTTGAACTGAACCCACACAACTCAGCCAAAGCACTCAAAGTGTATTTAGCATATTCATCTTTCTCCACCAAGCGCTTGAATTCAGCTATACGATAATCATTAATATAATCATAATAATTACGGTTTAAATACTGATTAAACAAATAGGACAAAGTATGAGATGAGGTTCCGATAGAGGCGGCCAAATCGGCAATCTTCAAATTAGGATTGGTATAAGGCTTTTCTTTATGCATAACAATCTCCAATTTCTCAGCCAACCGTTTACATTCCTCCACACTTATCTTATTTGTCCTGTATTTCTCTTCCGCTACAATATGGGATTCCTCAACTGGCTGAATCTCCTTTTCTATAACTTTAGCAGAGTCAGGCATCAGTTCTTCCCTTTCGTTCTCCACCTCTTTCTTTTTTTGATAAAGGACAGCAATGCTTCCGGTCACCACAGCTATCACGATGAACACTATGCTCCATATACTAATAGAAGACGCTATTTTAACCGTTAGCTGAGTTTCTGACTCTGGATTCCCCATCTGTCTTACTTTAAAAGTATAATTACCGGACGGTAAATCATAATAAGTAATATCCGAACGACCTGTCAAAGCCATCCATCCGGTATCCTCACCCTCTAATTGATATTCGTATGACATAAAAGCAGGTGCCGTATAACTGAAATCAGAAAAGTAAAAGGTAACATTCTTCTGAGAAGCTTCCAATGAAATTTCACTCTTGCCGCCATCTCTCACAACAGATTGCACTACAGATTTTCCATTTACACATACCTCTGTTATGGCAACCGGATAGGGAATGGATTTCTTCTGATTCATCCGCACTGCATCCAAATATAAGAGCCCTTTGGAGTTTCCAAACCAAATGCCATTCTCATCACGCACCGGCGGACAAAGAGTAAATATGGAACTGGGAATGCCATCGACAAAATTATAAGGAATAAAAACAGTCTTTCTTATCATACCGGAACAAACCATTGTTAGTTCCCAGCCATAACCACTTTTCACGATCCTCTACAATAAACATACCATCATTCCCATCCAAAGGAGTCCCCGGCTGCAAACGCCTAAAAATAGTCATAGACAAATCAGAGATAAAAAGAGAGCCTTTGTCCGGAAAAAATAAAGATCATGGTTGGAATCTTCGTAGATCACTCTTATTTTTTCCTTATGAATAAATCCCTCAGGAAACACATCGGTTTTCAATGTCCGGGCAGAGGGGTCCCAAATGCACATTCCATTCTCTGTACATATCCATCCTTTATGAGTGGAATCAAAATAGATTTCATATACGTTCCCTTCTGGCAACTTAGAATTGGCACTGGTATAATGAGCTATCTGTCTGCCGTCTTTATAGCAGAATATTCCTAAAGATGTTCCTATCCACAAATTCTTTTCACGATCCTGCTTGATACAAAAAATATGTCCCTTACTAAAAGGCATTCCTCCATCCGGTTCAAAATCTCTGAGTGTCAAAGTCGCAGGATTTAAAACATACATTCCACCACCGTATGTACCTATATAATACTCATTCTGATAATACAGACAACTGAAAATCATATTTGAGCGTAACTGTGGAACCTTGAAACTTTTATAACGATGATTTTCTTCGTCAATATAAAAAAAGTCCGTCACGAGATCCAATCAGTTTCTCTTTCTCTTTGATAGCAAGTGCACGTACTGGCATATCTCTGGAATCAAAAAAAAGGAGCATACGTATAAGTGGAGAACAGCCCACTCTGATATAATGTGTAATCCAACCCCAGCTGATAGAATCCTACCCAAATCAAACCTTCTTTATCAACCAAAACAGAATAAACGGAATTAGAACGCAAAGTTTCATCCTTGAACCGAGAATGATTATATACTAATCTGATAATCAATTTATATATTAGTCTTTATCTTTTATTTGATACCGTATAGTTCCCATATTCTGTCGGTTTCCCAAAGGTTATTATTATTTTACTCACTGTCTAATAAAAGCTCTTCATTTTGAGGTATGGTGTTAATGTTCTACAATGGGTCTGTTAGAACACCCCCTTGACGGACTATGATAACCCTAATTTAATGTATGCGGTCCATGATCGGGGTTTTAAGCCGCAAAGCATTCTATAATGTCCGATTTTCTTTTAAGAATTTCGGACATTTTTATTGCTACATCAAGAGTAATATCGTATCTTTGCAACTAGAATCATTGTGGATATGAAGACGATACTGACGAAGGAAATACGAAACATCATAGACCGAAACGGACCGAACAGGCTTTATATGGTGAGTGATTTTGCCCATCTGAATAATGACGGACTAGTTACTCGTGCGCTTTCCCGATTAGAGAAAGAGGGTGTGCTCATTCGTCTTTCTCAAGGTCTATATCTATATCCATTACGGAATAAGTTCGGTGTACTTCGTCCCTCTATAGAAGATATCGCATACGCTATAGCGGAAAAGGATAAGGCTCGTATTATACCTAGTGGATTGACAGCATTGAACAAATTGGGACTTTCCACACAGGTCACGATGAATGCAGTCTATTTGACAGATGCCACAGCAAGGGAACTTACTATCGGGAACCGTAAAATCATATTCAAGCGCAGCGCACCTCGCAATTTTGCCTACAAGACAGACTTGTTTCCACTTATAGTCGCTGCCATGAAAGAATTAGGGAAAGATAACG
>ENA-OQAJ01000544-OQAJ01000544.1-human-gut-metagenome-genome-assembly--contig:-NODE-544-length-11629-cov-3.451834_pt1 | contig 11629 bp, 14 predicted proteins | sample MGYA00242736_ERZ504529 | MGnify/ENA primary metagenome ERZ504529 (study PRJEB26092, sample SAMD00036275) | human gut metagenome | host: Homo sapiens | study: EMG produced TPA metagenomics assembly of...
ATTGCGGGAATTGATTTTTCAGACACGCTCTAGTCTTTACCCGCTTTTTATATTTTCTTCATTTATCAGGGAAACTGTGTTTTATTTTTTAACAATTTCTTTCCTTGAGAAACGTATTTTCTTTCATGACCAGGGATTACGATTCTCTTCTCTTATCAATTTGCACAACTTTTATCCAGTTTACTCACATTTTTTGACGTTTCAACAAAAATTTCTTGACATTTTTTTCTCAAAATGATATATTGTATTCATCAATTGAAAGAACCTTCGAGTACTGACGGAAAGAGTGGAGTGCAAACCACGTGGAGTCGGAGGTTTGTGGGAGCCGACCGTCTGGGCAGTATTTGAAATATTCAGATACTGCGTCTTTTATAACTTTCAGGGCAAAAATCAGGAATACCAGGCAGACCGGCCAATACTTCTTTCAATTAATAATTGTTGCTGATCGCGGAGTGAACAGCAACAGAAGTTTTCATGTTATGCGGAAACGAAAGGAGAAAAACAATTATGGGATTCAAATCAGACATTGAAATTGCACAGGAATGCGAGATGCTTCCAATTACTCAGATCGCAGAGAAAGCAGGTATTGACGACAAATATCTGGAGCAGTACGGAAAATACAAAGCAAAAATCGACTACAATCTTCTGAAAGAAAGTGATAAGAAGGATGGAAAATTAATCCTCGTTACAGCTATCAACCCAACTCCAGCAGGAGAAGGTAAAACTACTACTACTGTAGGTCTTGCAGATGGTATGCAGAGACTTGGCAAGAGTGTTATGGTAGCTCTTCGTGAGCCATCCTTAGGACCGGTATTCGGTGTAAAAGGTGGTGCAGCAGGCGGCGGATATGCACAGGTTGTTCCTATGGAAGATATTAACCTTCACTTCACAGGTGACTTCCATGCCATTGGCGCAGCTAACAACTTACTTGCAGCTATGATCGATAACCATATCTTCCAGGGCAATGCATTAAACATCGACCCACGTAAGATCACATGGAGAAGATGTGTAGATATGAACGACCGTCAGCTTCGTAACGTAGTAGATGGTCTTGGCGGAAAGACAAACGGTATGCCTCGTGAAGACGGATACGACATCACAGTTGCATCTGAAATCATGGCAGTTCTCTGTCTTGCAAGCGACATCAAAGACCTGAAAGAAAGATTATCCAAGATCATCATCGGATATACATACGGAAAAGTTTCCGAGCAGAAACCTGTAACAGCAGGTGACCTTCACGCAGAAGGCGCTATGACAGCCCTGTTAAAAGATGCTCTGAAACCAAACCTTGTACAGACTCTGGAACACGTTCCTGCAATCGTACATGGCGGACCATTCGCAAACATCGCTCATGGATGTAACTCTGTAACAGCTACAAAGATGGCTATGAAGCTTGCTGATTATGCAATCACAGAAGCTGGTTTCGGTGCTGACCTTGGTGCTGAGAAATTCCTTGACATCAAATGCCGTATGGCTGGTTTAAAACCAAGCGCAGTTGTAATCGTAGCTACAGTACGTGCCCTGAAATACAACGGCGGCGTTGCTAAAGCTGACCTTAACAATGAAAACCTGGAAGCTCTTGAAAAAGGTATCCCGAACCTGTTAAAACACGTTTCCAACATCAAAAACGTATACAAACTTCCATGTGTTGTTGCTATCAACGCATTCCCTACAGATACAAAAGCAGAGCTTGACTTTGTAGAAGCTAAATGTAAAGAACTGGGCGTTAACGTTGCTCTTTCTGAAGTATGGGCAAAAGGCGGCGAAGGCGGAATCAAACTTGCAGAAGAAGTTATCCGTCTTGTTGAAGAACCAAACGACTTCTCCTATGCATATGAACTGGAAGGTTCTATCGAAGACAAACTGAACCAGATCGTTCAGAAAGTATATGGCGGTAAGAAAGTAGTTCTGACAGCTAACGCTCAGAAACAGGCGAAACAGTTAGAAGCTCTTGGCTTTGGCAACTGCCCGATCTGTGTAGCTAAGACACAGTACAGCTTAACAGATGACCAGACTAAACTGGGTGCTCCTACTGACTTCGAAGTTACAGTACGTAACCTGAAGATTTCCGCTGGTGCAGGATTCATCGTAGCTCTTACAGGCGAGATCATGACAATGCCAGGTCTTCCTAAAGTTCCGGCTGCTGAGAGAATCGACGTAGACGAGACAGGTAAGATCACAGGTCTGTTCTAATCCGGTTGAAATCAGTCGAATAATTCAAAAATATAAAAATCATATTTATATATGATATGTGTCCAGACGATTTTACAGGCGGGAAGATTTTCCCGCCTGTTTTTTTCTTTATTTTTTATAAGATAATCTTTTCCGGAAATACCAGGTTCCGTCATATGGACCGGATCCAGAATGCGATTAAGTTCATCCTCGTCCATAAGCTTTTCTTTCAGAATCAGACTTCTTACAGATTCGCCTGTCTTAATTGCCTTTTTTGCAATATCCGCAGCCTTCTGATATCCAAGATGGGGGCTGATTGCAGTGATAATACCTACACTGTTTTCTACCAGATAACGGCATCTTTCTTCATTTGCCGTAATTCCTACAATACAATTATCCACCAATGTCTGGACTGCATAGCCAAGAGTATCGATAGACTGGAACATGCAATAGAAAATAATCGGCTCAAACGCATTTAATTCCAGCTGACCAGCCTCTGCAGCCATGGTAATGGTAACATCATTACCAATAATATTAAAAGCAACCTGATTCACTACTTCAGGAATAACCGGATTAACTTTACCTGGCATAATAGAGGAACCATTCTGTTTTGCCGGAAGATTAATCTCCCCAAAACCAGTACGTGGACCGGAGGACATCAGACGGAGATCATTTGACATTTTGGAAAGAGTTACCGCACATGCTTTCACAGCACCGGAAACAGCTACAAATGGATCCAGATTCTGAGTGGAATCAATCAGATCAAAAGCCTGTATAAAGTCCATTCCCGATATTTCAGTGAGATTTGGAACAATTCTTCTCAGATAGCCCTCATCTGCATTAATTCCTGTTCCAATAGCAGTACCTCCCATATTAAGAGTCCGCATTTCATCCATGCTTTATCCATTCTGTGGATATCACGCATGATTGCTACCGAATATGCCTTAAATTCCTGTCCCAGACGAATTGGTACTGCATCCTGCATCTGTGTACGCCCCATTTTTATTATGTGATCAAACTCTGTAGCTTTTTCATTAAGAGCATCATAGAGGCGAAGAAGCTGTTTTTTCAGATTCTGCAACAAACGAAGAGAAGTCATTTTACCGGCAGTAGGAATAACGTCATTGGTAGACTGTCCACAATTCACATCATCGTTAGGATTTATAATTGTATAATCGCCCTTTTTTCCTCCCAGTATCTCAATCGCGCGATTTGCAATTACTTCATTGGCATTCATATTTAAAGATGTGCCAGCTCCTCCCTGAACAGGATCCACAATAAATTCATTATGGAATTTTCCTGAAACAATTTCATCACATGCCTGGACAATCGCCTGTGCTTTTTTCTTCTCAAGAAGCCCCACCTCACAATTGGTTATCGCTGCTGCTTTTTTTTATGTATGCAAGACTGTTAATAATTTCCGGATGCATATTCAGCCCCGTAATGTGGAAATTTTCAGCCGCACGTAAGGATTGTACTCCATAATATACATCTTCCGGAATATCCTTTACACCAATAGAATCCCTTTCTACACGATAGTCTGTTTTTTCATTAGTTATTCGCCCTCCCATGTATTTGCCCTCATTATATATCTCTGCTATAATATAATCAAATACATATATTTATAAAATATATAGTGTTTAAGTTATATATCGGAGGAGTTTATATGTTTCAGGGAATGGAATACATCTATGAGGTCTACAAGGAAAAAAGCTTTTCCAAAGCTGCTGCTGCTCTTTTCATTTCGCAGCCTTCTTTAAGTGCAAATGTAAAACGTGTGGAAACCGCATTGGTTATCCTATTTTTGATCGAAGTACCAAACCTTTACAGTTAACTGAAGTCGGAAAACATTATATACAGGCTGTTGAAAAAGTCATGGATATTGAAAATAATCTCGAAAACTACCTACTGGATCTAGGAAATCTCAAAACAGGAACTCTTAATGTAGGTGGCAGTAACTTTTTTTCTTCGTGGATTCTGCCTCCCCTTATTGCTGATTTTTCCCAAAAAATTCCCCCCATGTTCAAAATTTCTCTTGTAGAAGAAAGTACAGCAAAGCTATCCCAGTTTCTCCAGGCCGGAAAGTTAGATCTGGTAATTGATAACTGTATTCTGGATAACCAGATTTTTGAACATTATATCTACCAGAAAGAACAACTTCTTCTAGCGGTTCCCAAAAATTATTCAGTAAATACCCGACTGCAGGAATATCAGATTCCTATTGAGGAAATCCGGAACGGACAGTTCCGTTCTTCTCATATTCCTTCTGTTCCATTAAACAAATTCGAGAACGAACCATTTATTATTCTTCGTTCAGATAATGATACCGGTAAGCGTGCACTTACCATTTGTCAGGAAAATCACTTTTCGCCTTCTGTAGTATTTCGCCTGGATCAGCAGATGACTGCCTATAATATTGCATGTTTGGGAATGGGTATCACTTTCATCGGGGATCTTCTGCTCTCCAGAGTTCCAACAAATTCAGAACTTGTTTTTTATAAGCTACCCGGTCAGAGCAGTAAACGCACTGTGTTTTTTTTACTGGAAGAAAGGCCGCTAATATCAGCAGAGCCATGGAAGAATTCCTGAAGCTGCCCTTTTCCTGATATGTCATAATCAAATAGGTTAATGGTGATTGGTCATCATCAGATGTACTCAAAATGGGTTGTTGTGCTAAATAAGCACAACAACCCCAGTATGTCAGGCAGATATTCGATTAGAACAATGGCTTCATCGCCGGATACAGAGTTCTGAACTTCTGATATCTCTCTTCATATTTTGCAACCAGTTCAGGATCCGGTTCTACTGTATCAACAACTTTGGCAAAATTTCTTACCGATGGTTTCTACATCCGGGTAAGCACCACAGCCTACTGCTGCCAGCATAGCTCCACCCATGGACGGTCCTTCTTCGTTCTCCAGAACATCAACCTTCAGGTTCATAACGTTTTGCAATGATCTTCTTCCACAGTGGGCTCTTAGCTCCACCACCGCAGATCTTGGTTCTCTCAATCTTGATTCCAAGGCTTCTTGCAACTTCCAGGGAATCACGAAGACCAAAGGCAACACCTTCCAGAACAGCCTGTGTCATGTCTGCTCTTGTGCTGTCCATGGACATTCCGAAGAATACACCTCTTGCATCAGGATTATTATGAGGTGAACGTTCTCCCATCAAATATGGAAGGAAGAATACATGATTCTCTCCCAGCTTCTGAATTGGAGCCTGCTCTGCTGCGAAATCCTTTGTCTGAAGAATCTCCTCTGCCCACCATTTGTTACAGGAAGCTGCGCTGAGCATGCATCCCATCAGATGATAGCTTCCATCTGCATGACAGAAAGAATGAAGTGCGTTATTTTCGTCCACACCAAAGTTTTTACTGGAAATAAACACAGTTCCGGATGTTCCAAGCGAAATATTACACTGACCGTCACCAACTGTACCTGTTCCTACAGCAGCTGCCGCATTGTCACCTGCACCTGCAACAACTTTTACATTCTCACTGAATCCAAGTTCTTTCGCAATCTCAGGTTTCAGAGTTCCTACTACTTCCCAACTCTCATACAGTTTCGGAAGCTGCTCTTCTGTGATTCCACAGATCTCCAGCATTTCTTTTGACCAGCAGCGGTTCTTCACATCAAGAAGAAGCATACCGGAAGCATCAGAAACATCTGTACAAAAAGAACCGGACAGACGATATGCCAGATAATCCTTAGGAAGCATAATCTTTACTACCTTCTTAAAGTTCTCAGGCTCATTTTTCTGCATCCAGAGGATCTTCGGTGCTGTGAAGCCTGCGAAAGCAATATTTGCTGTATACTGTGAAAGTTTGTCTTTTCCGATCACTGTATTCAGATATTCTGTCTCTTCGCCTGTACGTCCGTCATTCCAGAGGATTGCAGGACGGATCACATTATCATCCTTGTCAAGTGTTACCAGACCATGCATCTGGCCGCCAAAACCAATTCCTGCTACCTGCGCTCTGTCGATATCCTTTGTCAGCTCTTTCATACCTTCCATACTCTGTGCAAACCAGTCTTCCGGTTTCTGCTCAGACCAGCCCGGATGTGGGAAGAATAAAGGATATTCTCTGGATACGATGTTACAGATTTTTCCTGATTCTTCCATAAGAAGAAGTTTTACAGCGGAAGTACCAAGGTCAATACCAATATAATACATAAGTGCTCTCCTTTTCTATTTCTAATCTAATACATCCCAGAGCAAAGCCCCGGGATGCCTTTAATATAGTGTCAGTTTATTTATTCTGTATTCAGATTCATTCACTTCACATGAACATTAATAATCCGTTTTACTGATTTCTCATTAACCCCATGGATTTTCTGTCGGGTATCTTACACCTGCCGGCTGGTTATATCCAATCTTCTTAACATCCAGTCCAAGGAATTTCACTACCTCATAGAATGCTTTTCCGTAATGTCCAAACATAACTGCTCCATGATGCGGATAGTTGCCCTCGATCAGTACGTGACGGTAGAATCTTCCCATTTCTTTGATTGCGAAAATACCGATACCACCGAATGATCTTGTAGGTACATCCAGTACTTCACCTTCTGCAACATAAGAAACCAGCTCGCCCTCGGAATTGCACTGTAAACGATAGAATGTAATGTCAGATGCAGCGATATCACCTTCAAGAGTTCCTCTTGTGAAGTCTGGTTCAGATCCTGCCGGCTCAAGAAGTCTGTGCTGGATCAGCTGATATTTAACAGCTCTGGAATCACACATCTTGCATGCAGGAGTATTTCCACAATGGAATCCCATAAATGTATCAGTAAGCTTATAATCGTATTTTCCTTTAATATCTTCATCATAGATATACTGTGGAACAGAGTTGTTGATATCAAGCAGTGTAACTGCATCATTGGAAATGCAAAGTCCGATGTACTCGCTGAGTGCTCCGTAGATATCAACCTCACAGGATACCGGAATTCCTCTGGAAACCAGACGGCTATTTACATAGCAAGGTTCAAATCCAAACTGTGACGGGAATGCAGGCCAACATTTGTCAGCAAATGCAACGTATTTTCTTGCTCCCTTATGAGCCTCTGCCCAGTCAAGAAGTGTAAGCTCAAACTGTGCCATTTTCACATTAAGGTCAGCATAATATTTGCCTTCGCCCATCTCTTTTGCCATATCTGCACAAACTTCCGGGATACGAGGATCATTTTCATGCTCTTTGAAAGAAACAAGAAGATCAAGCTCTGAGTTCTCTTCAATCTCAACACCCAGCTCATAGAGGCCTTTAATAGGTGCGTTGCATGCGAAGAAGTCCTGTGGACGTGGTCCGAAAGTAATGATCTTAAGATTGCTGACACCGATGACTGCACGTGCAACCGGTACGAAATCAGCGATCATCTTTGCAATATCATCTGCTGTTCCAACAGGATATTCCGGAATATATGCTTTCAGATGACGCATTTTTTAAGTTGTAGGAGCAGTTAAGCATACCACAGTAAGCATCACCTCTGCCGTTGATCATATCACCGTCACCTTCTGCTGCTGCTACATACATACAAGGTCCGTCAAATCTCTCTGCGATCAGAGTTTCAGGAGTTTCAGGTCCGAAGTTTCCAAGGAAAAACAACCAGCGCATTACACTCTGCTTTGTTTACATCTTCAAGAGCTTTCTCCATATCCTTCTCGTTCTCAACAGTTACAGGACATTCATAAAGTTCACCTTTATAAGTTTCCTTGATTGCTGCACGTCTCTTTTCAGAAAGCTGAATCGGAAAACAGTCACGGCTTACTGCGATTAATCCAAGTTTTACTACTGGTATATTGTTCATAATATAAATTCCTCCATATTTGATATGTATTTATATGATTTTGTTATTCATTTACTATATTCTGATACTCTACTGCCACAGATTCCGAGCAACTCAGTCAATGGTGATATTCTCTCCACGAAGTCCGTTTACTGCACCCTCGATTGCCGCATCTTCATGTGCAATGAGCCATTTGTTCTTAGCTGTCAGCAGGCTGTCCTCGCCTGTCTTAGCTGTCTCAAATGTAAGATCTGTATTGGTTCCTGCCGGAAGTACGACTACACACTGGAAACCGCCATCCTGTACATTGCATGGCGCATAATGAAGTGTAGTTGCATATACTTCAATACCTGTTCCTGCAGGTACCAGGAATGCTTCGATCTTAGAAGTATCATATGTAAAATCATCTGTGATATCCTGCTGACTTCCGATAAGCAGCACCAGATCTGTTACCGCTACATTGATCTCTGAACTGCGGTGATATTCTACTGCATTTAATTTCTTATTATGTCCGTTGCAGTATCCAATTTCGATCGGGATTCCGCCAAATCCTTTATTCTGCAGTGCTTTTGCTACATCCAGAGCTTCCAGCTCCTCAACAGATGGTACATAAACCACATCATCCGGAACCGGTGTATGTTTCATTTCTTTGAGAAGAGCACTGAAGTCATACCCTTCAAGCACCTTTCCATATTTACGGAAGGAAGCATCTGTTACATTCTGAATTTTCACTTCAAAACCTCCTTATATTCTGTAGATATTACGTTTTCTTGACTGTGCTTAGAATATATCAGAATAAAGGGTACTTTTCGCCAGTTTTCTTGTCTAATCTATAGCGTTTTTTTGACCTTTTTCATTTATCTGTTTTCGCATCTCACTTGGAAGTACCCCATATCTTTTCTGAAATTCCCCGGAAAAACCCCTGCTGCTGCAAAATCCATTATCTAGTGCAATCTGACTAATTGTATGGTCTGTATTCAGCAAATCCCTGTACGCATATGCCATACGGATATCCTGCAGATAAGTTTTATAGTTGATTTTTGCATATTTTTGGAACATTCGCGACAAATATGCATCCGAGTATCCAAAAGTAGCCGCCACATCAGAAAGCTTCAGTTCCTCCCTGTAATGCTCACGCATATATGTGGTGATTTTTGACAATGCATCCAGACGGCGGCTGTGTCGGATATCCTTCTCCCTGGTCTCTGTCACACGGTAATCCTTCACCAGGATATACATAATCTCGTAAAAAATAGAAATTGTCCGGAACTCATATCCAATTTTCCGCTCGGAATACACATGATATAATTTACGAAGCAAAGAAGCCAGTTTCTTATCCACCAGCTCCTCCTGCCCCCGAAAACGGATATATCTCTGGGCAGTAAAATAATTCTCAAACTGTTTCAGAGGAATCTGCAGAACTACTGTTTTATTTTTCTCCACAGCATGGATAGAGTGGATCTCATTGGAATTAATGATTATCTGCTCTCCAGCTTTCAGCGGATATTCATCCTTATTTACAAAAAAATCCAGGCGTCCCTCCATCACAGCAAAAATCTCTACAGACGTATGCCAGTGCTTCTCACGCACATAATTGCCATTTCCTCCTTCAAAAAGAAAAACCTTAAACGGAAATCCCTCATTAGGAATGATCAGTCATGCTGAAACTCCATATATATATTCACCTCCTAATAAAATACCGCAGTATCCGGACATTCCAGCATACTGCGGCTATTTTGATAACTATCCAGCTTTCTGCATACCAAATCTGCTGGATGATCCTATTCTTCACATAGTCCCACCCACTGCTTATTGCTTTTCGCAATTGAAGCAGGGGACTTACTTGATTCGGTTAAGATAACACATTATTTGCAGAGCTCTGCCACAACCTGATTAATCACCTTTCCGTCTGCTTTTCCCTTCATATCAGCCATAACAGCCTTCATGATCTGACCCTTATTTTTCGTCGCAATCACATCTGCAAATTTTTCTTCCAGATATGCTTTTACCTCTGCTGCATCCATCTGTTTTGGCGCATATTTGGCAATCACATCATACCTTGCCTGATATTCAGCCTTCAGATCCTCACGGCTTTCCGGACAGGTATCCAGCTGTTCTTTTACAGTTTTCAACTCCTTCAAAATAACTCTGTCCACCAGATCACTCTTAATCTCATCACGGCATCCCTCATCAATCGCTACCTTCTTTACCGCAGAGATCAGAGAGGAGACTGCTTCTTTTGTTACTTTATCTTTGGCTTTCATAGCTGCAACCATATCTTTTCTTAATACTTCTAATTCCATTTTATATTCCTCCTCGTTTTTTCTAGTGATTCCATATCGTTCTACTGCTGCACAGTCAAATGCGCCTGCATTCCTGATATTTTTCACTCAAATCATAATTCTATTCATCAGCATACCACGATTTATCTGAAAATCCAATGCTAATTGGCATAAAAATTAATTTTTTAGTCCCCGCTTCATCGTGTTCTCCAGTTCCTCCATTTGTCCCAAGATCAGTTTCTGTCTGTCATCAAACAGTAGTCCCTTGTTGTGACGGTAATACTGGTCAGAACCATTTTCCCGGATAAACCAGATACTGTAAAAGTTTGCATTCAGTTCCGTAATAAATGCTACCATTTCCTGGCTGTCACCAAAGGCTGCTTCCATAAAATCAAAAACATTCTGAAGCGTCTGAGAGATATATTCTGTCTGAGTTTCCAGACTGTCAGCCTCCGTTGCAAAAGCTGTTTTTGCCCGCTCATAGGTATCTTTTTCTGAAATTTCAACAGCTTTATTATTCTCTGTTTTATCTTCAGAACCAGTTTCTCCCCTCAGTTCTATCCATAATTTCTCAAGAAAATCCACTGTACGGATAAATACTTTTTCTTCATTTTTAGTGAGAAGCTCAGATTTTTTTGCAGTCTGAAAATCATTTTCTGCCTTTTTATAAATGGATTCCAGCGTCATTTCCGGAAGGTTATCTCTGTATTCTGTCATGTAACCATAGAGCTTTGTCACATAGGCATCCATAAAATAACAGTCTGCAAATAACTGGCTGAGCTTTCCGTTCAGCAGACCAACAATACTCAGATGCTCATCCAGTGAAGCATTGCGGATCTTACCCAGAGTGATGGGTGTCCATTTACCCTGAAGCAGATCCTCCACTGCATAGTCTGTCTTATACTTATTGTATAATGCCAGATATGCGGCAAAATCTTTTGCGATCATTGGATGCTGGATATACTGATATACCACCTCTCTATCCACTTCTTTATCCAGTGTTTCATATACCTGTATCAGCCTGGAAAGATCTTCCCAGCCTCTGGCAGTGGCAAAAAATCCGTCCGTCTACTGTGTTCTCCATTCTGTAGAAATTCTTTCTGCGAAGCTCCAGATAAGAGATAACAGCCGGATGGATTCCCTGCTCATAGGCATATTCTTTCCACACTTCAAAATCCGGCTGCACATCAATCCTCTTGATTCTGTCAAGGGTTACTACGTCAAATTCGCGGACAGATTTATTGTATTCCGGCGGGTTTCCTGCTGTCACGATCACCCATCCTTCCGGTACTTTCTGATTGCCAAATGTCTTTCCCTGAAGAAACTGCAGCATCATAGGCGCCAAGGTCTCTGATACGCAGTTAATCTCATCAATAAAAGAATTCCTTCTCT
>ENA-OQAJ01000545-OQAJ01000545.1-human-gut-metagenome-genome-assembly--contig:-NODE-545-length-11618-cov-2.278479_pt1 | contig 11618 bp, 15 predicted proteins | sample MGYA00242736_ERZ504529 | MGnify/ENA primary metagenome ERZ504529 (study PRJEB26092, sample SAMD00036275) | human gut metagenome | host: Homo sapiens | study: EMG produced TPA metagenomics assembly of...
CTGAGCCTGCTTCTTGGTGCCGACGAACAGCACGGTGCCGTTGTGAGCGACGGTAGCCTTGATGAAGTCGTAGGCCTTGTCGATCATGTCGAGCGACTTGAACAGGTTGATGATGTGGATGCCTTGCGCTGGGTGAGGATGAACTGCTTCATCTTCGGGTTCCAACGACGGGTCTGGTGGCCGAAGTGCAGGCCTGCCTTCAGCATGTCGCTCATAGTGATCTGAGCCATGGTATTACTACCTCTTTCTGTCGGTTCTTGCCTGGTCATGCGTTCCTGCGTGCAGCCAAAGCCTTGCGGCGTCGGCCGACCGACACAGGTCGTCGCGAACATGACGCGAATTGGTTGTATGCCGGTTGACAATATTGGGTGGCTCAGGACTTTCACGACAAAGCCCTTCGCCGGATGGCACACAAGGCATAAAATACCATGGGGTCACGTCTTTTCGCAAAAGACGTGACCCCAAGTCGTCATATCGGTGAGATGCGAACAATCACTTGTGGTGATTGCGCATGTAGCGCATCGCCTCTCGGCGTTCCTCTTTCTCCAAACGATCAAGATAGACATGACCGTTCAAGTGATCGGTTTCATGCTGCAACATGCGGCCCATAATGCCACGACCTTCCAGCACGACCGTCTTGCCTTCCAAATCGATGCCACGCACACGAGCGTAATCGGCGCGACGGGTCTTGTACCACAATCCCGGCACAGACAGGCATCCCTCATCTCCGTATTGTTCACCGCTGGTCTCTTCGAGGACAGGGTTGAGCACATACCCGATCTTGCCGTTGATGTTATAGGAAAATGCCCTCAGATTCACGCCAATCTGATTAGCTGACAAGCCAGCCCTTCCTGGATCGTCAACGGTATCAAGCAGATCCTGTACCAGATGACGCACGGCCGGCGTAATTTCCTTGATAGGATCACAGGGGGTACGTAGCACCGGATCAGGTACGACTCGAATCTCACGAATTGCCAAGATTATCGCTCCTCGTTCATGGTTGTTTCCTCAGTTTCCGATGAGTCTTCCGGCGTTTGGAACTCGCCGGCGTCTTCGGTCTGCTTCTTAATTTTCTCCTGCATGGTATCAAATGCCTGCCGACCTTCGGACTTACGGATTCGGAAGCCTGACGCATGGATTCGGAAGCCTGCTTGACCGTTTCGGTGGTTCGGTCAAGAATCTGCACCGTCTTTGGCAGCGGTTTGTTGGATGGCTTCGGCGCATACAGCACATTGTCGATGACATTTTCGTACCGCTTAAGCACCTTCGGCCTGACAACTTTCAGGCTCGCCGTCAGAGTGCCCTTCTCCTGGCTGAACTCCTCGTCGAGGATTTCGAACTTGCGAACGGATTCAGCACGAGAGACATTCGCATTCGCCTTTTCGACATACTGCTGAATGAATGCGCGCACGGCATCGTTCTTCGCGATCTGCTCCATGGGCATGTTGCTATCAAGTCCCTGCTGTGCAAGCCAGGAACGAACCATCTCCTGATCAAGCTCAATCAAAGCTCCGATGAACGGCTTGCCATCACCGACCACCACACCATGCGACACGATCGGGCAAGTGTTGATGACATCTTCCATAGGTGCCGGACTGACGTTCTTACCGCCGGCCGTAATGATGATATCCTTCTTGCGACCCGTAATGTACACGAATCCGTTGTCGTCGATGGTTCCCAAATCGCCGGTCTTCAGCCAGCCATCAGCCATCTTGACATCGGCTGTCAGCTCCGGCTTCTTGTAGTAGCCAAGGAACACGTTGGGGCCCATCACCTGCAGTTCGCCGTCGTCATCGGTGCGCACGCCCATGCCCGGCCCGGGCTTGCCTACGGAACCGACGCGGTTGGCGTCCTGCCAGTTGACAATCATGGGAGCGGCGGTTTCCGTCATGCCATAGCCCTGAATGAAGGTAATGCCATCCATACCGTTGAAGAAATGGGCGAGATCGACGTTCAAAGGAGCGCCGCCACAAGCCAGATATCTCATGTTCGGACCCAAAGCAGAACGAATGGATTTGCCTACGACAGACATAAAGAACGAATGTTCGGCACGAGCCACAATGGAATGGCGTCCGGTTTCCTGCTCGTCCTTCGACCATTGCACAAAATGATCGAAAGCCTTGGCGAACACTCTTCCACGAATACCCGCTCCGGCCTTTTGCGAAGCCGCGTTATACACTTTCTCGAACACACGGGGAACTCCCAGCAGATAGGTCGGCTTGAAGCTACGCAGATCGGCAAGCAGATGCTTGGCTCCGGGCAGATAGCCGACCACCCCCTGCCCGCCAATCGCAACATACTGAATATAGCGAGCGAAGCAGTGCGCCAACGGCAGGAACAACATCAGACGATTCGGCTGATATAGCATTTCATCGAGAATGATGTAGCCGTTCAGCACGATATGCGTGAAATTCCGGTGAGACAGCATCGCTCCCTTGGGCTTGCCAGTGGAACCAGACGTGTACACAATGGTGAGCATGTCATCGGCCTTGACCCTGGAAATCACCTGATCGAGCGTGTCCTCGCCGACACCTTCTCCAAAATCAGCAACGGCATCAAGACCATCCGCCTTGAAGTTGAAGACGTAGCGCAGGCTGCTGTGCTCATCGCGAATCTGTTCAAGCGTTTGTGTATGCGCGAAATCACCGGCAAAGGCGATGATCGGATCCACCTCTTCGATGATGGACGCGGCCTGCCTGGCGGAATCGGTTTCATACACGGGCACGCTTACCGCGCCGATTGCGGCGCAGGCAAAATCGATGACTCCCCATCGTAGCAGGTAGGCGAATAGATGACCACCATGCTTCCGGCCTTGACCCCTAGGCCAAGAAGACCTTTCGCAACCGCGCGCACACGCTCAAGCATCTCCCCCGCCGTAACGTCATGCCATCGACGAGTCCCGTCGTCCTGCCATTGGGCGATGAGATCATCAGGATCACGTTTAGCGCGTCTGGAGAGCAGTGCGAAAACGGTATCCTCATCCGTAGTGCTATACGCAGGTTCCGGTACAAATTCTCTCAACATGAGTCCCTATAGTAGTTGCAGTATGCTCAAGGCACGCTGAAAACCCTTGAAAACGGCTGAATTCAGCCAATTCCAAGGGTTTTGAATGGTTACTTGTTATACGTCACACGCCGAAATCAGCGACTTCGCACTTCCAAGCAGATCCCTTGAGGACGCACTTCAAATTGCTGCACAGCCTTCGTCCTCCAATGCCCATCAGCACGGTGCTTTCGAAGCATGTCGGAGAGACCAACCAGCTGTCAACGTAATATACGGTGATCGGAAGCAGACCCAACTGCGCGTATATCCTCACATCCTTCTTCATCTGTGCTGCGATCTGAGCGGAGGCATTTCTCAGCTTTCTCATGCAGGCCTCGCTCAATACCCTTTCCACGCGTGCTTCTTTCTGCCTGCCACGGAAGATATCGACAACATTGCAGATCAACTGCGCCGCGAACATGTTCATGGAGTAGGCAAATTCAGCATCGCACGGCCCAGGCATTATCTGGATGTAATGGAATGGTATTTTCCTGCCGAAAAGATCTGAATTAAGAAACCCATCATACGAGGGAAGCGTTTTTATCGTAATCGAAAACCGGCTTTCTGCCAAGCTCAAGAGATATCCTTTCCCACTCTGTCAGGTTTTCTCCCTCGCGTTTCTTCCCACTTTTATCAGCGCGCTTCGCATTGGCCGCTGATCCCTGGTCAGAAGGTGGAACCTCCGAGAAGGGCTCGTTAGCCTCCGGCGGCGGAACATCATTTTCACATGAATCATCCATGATGAATCCCTTTCTTATTCGCCCGACTCATCGTTGAGAGGGGGTGTAAGAACCATTAAGGCACAAAAAGCCATCCCCCGTCAAGTTGACATTTTGATTCTTGTGGATAAGTGGATAACTTCAGATATTTCAAACACTTTAGAACACCCTAAAGATAAATTTTATACCCCTAAAACATTTACAAAAAAGGTGGCATATCATTGAAAAAGCAAAGAGAATCCTTCTTTGGCGAAAAAACCCTAAGTTCGTCTCAAAAACGCTTAGTAAAAATGAACGGCATTAGCCTTCACTGAAAGATAATGATCATGTTTGTTCGTATATGCTCACATAAAGTTATGTTACCGGGCATACACTCCTCTAAGTGCGCTCAAGAAAAATAAAAAAATATGCTCTGCGGCATTCGCCGCAGAGCCGTCTGAGAATGGGCTCCCCCACCTGGACTCGAACCAAGACAAAGGGTTCCAAAGACCCGTGTGCTGCATTACACCATGGGGGAATGGGCGGAAAACCTTGCGGTTACCACCAAGTGTCTATTATGCCACATGTCGCCAACACCGCGTGTCTCGACGTGTCGCACTAATAAAAACAGTTGTTTAAGGTGCACAAAAAGTGTTATGCGCACCTTAAACAACGGTACTCGCTTCACTGATATGGGAGTTACCCCACAAACATGCGGAACGTACGCTAAGCATGCCCGCGCAACGCGTCATCAGGCGAACAAGAAGCCCTGTCCGTGATGCTCCGGATATGTGTCGAACAACTCAGCCACAGAGCCGTCTTCGAACACAGCACGGATGGCGCTGGCCAGCAGCGGCGCGATCGACAGCACGGTCAAACCGTCCCAACGCTTCTCTTCAGGAATCGGCACGGTGTCGGTAAGCACGACTTCGCGGGCTCCGCTGTTCTTCAAACGTTCGACGGCGGGACCAGACAGCACGCCATGTGTGGCGACGACAGTCACCGACTTGGCACCGGCATCCTTAAGCACGCTGCATGCACCGGCAATGGTTCCGGCGGTATCGATGAGATCGTCGACGAGCACGCAGTCCTTACCTTCGACATCGCCCACGACTCGGTTGGCGACCGCTTGGTTCGGACGGGTGATGTCACGCGTCTTGTGGACGAATGCGAGCGGACCACCGCCAAGACGCTGCGCCCACTGCTCCGCAACACGAATGCGGCCCGCATCCGGAGAGACGACGGCAACATTGTCAAGCTGGTTGGAGAAACGGTCGCGAATGTAGTCGACCAGCACCGGCATAGCGATAAGGTGGTCGACAGGACCGTCGAAGAAGCCTTGGGACTGCGCCGCATGCAGGTCGACACTCATGATGCGGTCGGCACCTGCGGTCTTCAGCAGGTCGAACATGAGACGGCAGGAAATGGGCTCGCGGCCGCGATGCTTCTTGTCTTGGCGCGAGTAGCCAAGCAGTGGGCAGACCGCGGTGATGGACGCGCGGATGCACGCTTGAGCGCATCAATCATGATGAGCTGTTCCATAATCGATTGGTTGATCGGGGCTGCGTGGCTTTGCAGTACGAACACGTCCGCGCCACGCACGGATTCGGTGTAGCGCACGTACATTTCGCCGTTGGCGAAGTCGTATGCTGTGGTTTCCAGAACATCAATGCCAAGTTGTTCGGCGACTTCCGCCGCCAGTTTCGGATGTGTTCTGCCTGTGACAAGGATAAGGTTTTTATCCGGCTTTCCTTCAAGGATTGCGCTCACCATGTCTCCAAACGTCTGTTTTCGCGTCAAGTGGACGTGACCCATATTAACCATCTGCGCAGACCGTCTCACCCGCGCGTGTTCACCTGAAATTTACCGGTACAGTCCGTGCTTGCCAATATATTGCACCACGCCGTCCGGTACGAGGTACCAAACAGGCTCCCCCATGCTCCGCACGTCGCCGCACATCGGTCGAGGAAATCGCCAGTGCCGGTATTTCCAACGTATCGACCTTGCCTTCCGGCAGTTTCACCCCTTCCGGCGATGAGTACCCGGGGCGGGTCACGGCCACGAAGTGGGCCAGATCCCACATTTTGTCGGCGTCTTTCCATTGCATGATTTCCGCGACCGCGTCAGCTCCGGTGATGAAGAAGAGTTCCGCGTCGGGATGTTGCGCACGGATGTCTCGCAACGTGTCGATGGTATAGGTGACTCCCGGACGGTCGATGTCCACGCGTGATACGGTGAATTTCGGATTGGACGCGGTGGCGATGACCGTCATGAGATACCGGTCTTCCGCGTTGGTGACGTTCTTGTCGAGTTTGAATACGGGGCGTCCCGTCGGCACGAAGATCACTTCGTCGAGGTCGTACACCCACGACACTTCTGAGGCCGCCACCAAGTGGCCGTTGTGGATGGGGTCGAACGTGCCGCCCATGATGCCGATGCGAGGCCTGCTATGCCAGTTGCCGCGTGCTGAACGTCGGCCTGTGGCCACCGCGGAACCTGCTGATTCCACGGAAAGGTCGGACATGCGCCGTTCCGGTTCCACCACATAGCTGATGGCAAGTTCGGAATCGGCTTCGGCGGATTCGGGCCGCATGCGTTTCGGGCCGGTCATGAGGCATCCTCGTTTTTTTGTTCCTGATCGCGTCCGCGGTCTCACGGCCGATGCTGTCTGCCGTTGGCGATGCGTTGTCCGGGTCGATTTTGCCCATATCCTCATCCCACTCGTCCTGCACGACGCGCCTGATCTCCGCGAAAGTCGGCAGAGGGAAGTCCGGCTGATAGGCGCGACGCACTTCCGCCACACGTTCGGTGACGCGAATCAGCGTATCGGTCATGCCGTCAATATCCTGTTCGCGCTCCATGGCGCTGAATTTGGCGATGTACTGTTCCATGAGCCGCATCTGCTCATCGACGCTTTTAAGCTTCTCTTCGTCGAGTTCCACCACGTCTTCGGCATCGACTTCCGGCCAACCGATCAGCACCGCGTCGGCGTATTCGAGTGAAGCACGCTGTGCCGCCGATGCGATGCCGTCCTCGATCTGCACGAGAAACACGTATCGCACGATGCTTAATCGTTCGGATGCGAGCTTCAATCCCAGATAGGGGTCATTGAGATCCGCATTCCATGGGTTCTTAGCGTCAGTCATTGTTTCCTCCATCTGGCCGTCATTATTGTTGTGTTCGTTCATGCCCGTACCTGGCCTGTTCCGTAGCCGATCCACTTGGTCGTGGTCATTTCGCGTAGTCCCATGGGCCCGCGTGCATGCATTTTTTGCGTGGAGATACCAAGTTCCGCGCCGAAGCCGAACACTCCCCCATCTGTGAAACGCGTGGACGCGTTGACCATCACCACCGCCGAGTCGATGCGTGAGGTGAATTCCTCAATGGCCGAATAGTCTTCGGCGATAATGGATTCGGTATGCCCTGTGGAGTGGCGGTTAATGTGGCTGATGGCCTCGTCGAGTGAGTCGACCACTTTGACGCCGATCTTCAACGCGAGATACTCGGTATCCCAGTCTTCCTCAGTGGCATGTATCAGTTTCACCCCGTCAATACCGGTTTTGTCGATGATCTCGTAGGCCTGTTCGTCGGCATGCACTTCGACGTCGGCTGCGGCAAGCGCTGTGGCGATTTGCGGAAGGAACGCTTCGGCGATGTCACTGTGCACGAGGAGTTTTTCAGTGGCGTTGCAGACGCGACGCGTTGCGTTTTGGCGTTGAGAATGATGGGGATGGCTTTGTTTTTGGTCGCCGGTTCGGTCGACGTAGATGTGTACGTTGCCCGCTCCGGTTTCGATGACGGGTACTTTGGAGTTTTGCACGACGGCTTGGATGAGGCCCGCTCCCCCTCGTGGAATAAGCAGGTCGATGTGGCCTTGGGCCTGCATCATGGCGTTGGCGCCTTGACGCCCGTATTCGTCGACGGAAGCGATGAGTGCGGCATCATATCCGTGTTCGTGCAATACGTCGGCGATGATGTTGAGGGTGGCTGCGTTGGTGCGTTCGGCCGCGTGTCCTCCTCTGAGGAGTGCCGCGTTGCCTGATTTGATGCAGAGTGACGCGACGTCGACGGTGACGTTGGGTCGTGCTTCGTAGATCATGCCGAGCACGCCGATGGGCACGCGGGTTTGTTCGAGTCGCAGACCGTTGTCGAGGTGGTATCCGCGCACGATTTCACCGATCGGATCCTGTAGGGTGGCTACGTGGCGCACACCTTGTGCGGCTGCGTTGACGCGGGGTACGTCAAATTTGAGCCGGTCGAGTTTGCCTGCGTCCATGCCATGTTCGGCGGATTTCTGCATGTCGATGGCGTTGGCTTCCGCGATTTCATTGGCGCGCGCGTCGAGTGCGTCAGCGATGGCGTTGAGAAGTTCGTTTTTACGCTGCGTGTTGGTTTGGGCAAGTTGCGCTTGCGCGATTCGGGCGGCGTCGGCTTTGGCGCACACCTCGTTGAGCACATCGGGCTCCATGGCGTTGGATTGGGTCTGTGGGTTCGTCATAGCTTCCTAGATTAGCGCGAAATCGCGCCTTGTTCCGTAGCTTCGACCATTATTTCGTCGTAGCATCGGAAACAGGGCGCGATTTCGCACGTCACGTGTCCTCAGAGATTTATATCCGAAACCGTTCTCGATCAACCGTTATTCGACATGGAATCAGTGGATCTGATCGAGACCCGGATACAGCGGGAAGTCTTCGGCGAGCTTGTCGCGCGAGCCTGAGGGCTTCCACGTCGGCATCCTTGCCTGCTGCGAGTGCGGTTCCGATGATGTCGGCGACCTCTTCGTATTCCTTGTTGCCGAAGCCGCGGGTGGCGAGGGAGCTGGTGCCGATGCGCAGACCGGAAGCCACGCTTGCCGGACGCGGATCGAACGGAACGGTGTTGCGGTTGATGGTGATGCCGCACTGGGCGAGGAGGTCTTCGCCCTGCTGGCCGTCCATTTCGCTGTTGCGCAGATCAACCATGACGAGGTGGACGTCGGTGCCGCCGGTGAGGACGCTGATGCCGTTGTTCTTGACATCGTCGGACATGAGGCGTTCGGCGAGGATCTTGGGCACGTCGAGGGTGCGCTGCATGCGGTCCTTGAACTCCGGAGAGGCTGCGACCTTGACGCGACGGCCTTGCCTGCGATGACGTGCATGAGCGGACCGCCCTGCTGACCCGGGAAGACCGCGGAGTTGAGCTTCTTGGCATAGTCCTGCTTGGCGAGAATGAAACCGGAACGCGGACCGCCAAGAGTCTTGTGAGCCGTGGAGGATACGACATCGGCGTACGGGACCGGGCTCGGGTGCAGTCCGGCTGCGACAAGGCCCGCGAAGTGTGCCATATCAACCCAGAATTTGGCTCCGACTTCGTCGGCGATTTCCTTCATGGCCTTGAAGTCTTCGATACGCGGGTAGGCGCTCCAGCCGCCGATGATCATGGCCGGGTGGGTTTCAAGCGCGCGCTGGCGGATGATTTCAGGATCGATGCGGAAGGTTTCAGGATTGACTCCGTAGGCTTCGGCATGGTAGAAACGTCCGGAGAAGTTGATTTTCATGCCGTGGGTGAGATGCCCGCCATGGTCGAGGGCAAGACCGAGCACGGTGTCGCCCGGCTTGACGAGCGCCTGGTAGACGGCTGCGTTGGCCTGTGCGCCGGAGTGAGGCTGCACGTTGACGTATTCGGCGCCAAACAGGCTCTTGGCACGCTCACGGGCAATGGTTTCGATCTTGTCAACCTGCTCGCAGCCACCATAGTAGCGGCGTCCCGGATAGCTCGGCATACTTGTTGGTCAGCACGGAACCCTGAGCCTGAAGCACGGCACGCGGCACGAAGTTTTCGGAGGCGATCATCTCCAAGCCGTTCTGCTGTCGAGACAACTCAGCGTTGAGTACCTCGGCGATTTCGGGGTCTGCTTCGGCGATAGGCGCGTTGAACATGTCGTTCGGAGTTTGCGCGAGAGGCGATGCGGTCATTGAGCTCTCCTTGGCTTGGAGGATAAATACGTTGCCCGTACGAACGTGCAGGCTTAACGATGAAGTGTACGTGCACAAATCGCATGAGGGAATAGGGCGTTTCGAAACATGGAAGCAATCACGAAACAAGCAGGAAACAATCACCACCCATAAACACGCATCGTCCCATTCCACGGACGCCAAACACGCTTCTTCCCGCCCATAACGCTACACTCAATATTGTTTGACGTTCATTGTCCGTTCTATTGCTAAGGAAATCCAGTGACTACGTTCCACAGCACTCGCAGCACCACCGATTCACTCACCTCCAAGCAAGCCATACGCAAAGGCATCGCCGACGACGGCGGCCTGTTCGTAACCGACTCACTGGGCGAAACCCACGTAGACGTCGCATCTCTCGCAGGCAAGTCCTACCAGCAGATCGCATTCGACGTGCTGAGCGTGCTGCTGCCCGACTCTCCGAAACCGAACTCAAGGCATGCATCGATGAAGCGTACGGCGCGCAATGGTCCGACGAAAAAGATCACCCCGGTCAAGCCGCTCGGCGATGACTACGTGATGGAACTGTTTAACGGCCCGACCTCCGCATTCAAAGATGTCGCATTGCAGATCCTGCCGCGTTTCATGGCACGCACCACCCCGGCCGGCGGCGACGGCAACGAGAAAATCATGATCGTGACAGCCACCTCCGGAGACACCGGCAAGGCGGCGCTCGCTGGTTTCGCGGATGCCGAGGGCACAGGCATCACCGTGTTCTATCCGGAAGGCAAGGTTAGCCAGGTACAGGAACTGCAGATGAGCACGCAGCTGGTTCGAATGTGAATGTCTGCGCGGTGAAGGGCAATTTCGATGACGCTCAGTCCGCTGTCAAACGCATTTTCGGTGATCGTGAGCTTGCCAATCGTTTGGCTTCCGATTCGCATGTGGTACTGTCTTCCGCAAATTCGATCAATGTGGGACGTTTGGTGCCGCAGGTCGTCTATTATTTCTCCGCTTACGCGCAGCTGCTCGAACAGCAGGTCATCAATGTCGGTGATGAGGTCGAGTTTGTGGTGCGACCGGTAATTTCGGCGATATTCTCGCCGGATATTATGCGAAGCTGTTAGGCTTGCCGGTCAAGCATCTGGTTGTTGCGTCCGATAAGAACAATGTGCTGTTCGATTTCCTGACTTCCGGCACGTATAACCGTCAGCGTCCGTTCTATCAGACGATTTCCCCCGTCGATGGACATTCTTATCTCCTCGAATCTGGAACGCATGCTGTATTACATGTCCGACAAGGACACTCGTCTGATCGCCATGCTGATGAACGATTTGAACCAGTGGGGCGCCTATGAGGTTCCCGAACCGATGCTGGCCAAGATTCGTTCCCTGTTCGGCACCGGCTGGGCCGATGAGGATCAGGTGCGTGAGATGATCGCGGATTGCTGGAACAAGAACCATTATGTGATCGACCCGCATACCGCGTGCGGTTATTACGTGATGCAGCAGATGCCTCGCGATCCGCTGACGCCGCGCGTGCTGCTGAGCACCGCCAGCCCGTACAAGTTCCCGCGCGTGGTCAACGAGTCCTTGGGTTTGGATGCTTCCGGCACGGATTTCGAATGCATGGACGTGCTTGCCGAGGCGACCGGCACTACCGCTCCGGCCGCGTTGCGCGGTTTGGAGACCGCCGACGTGCGTTTCGACCATGTCGTTGACATCGACGGTATGGAAGGTTTTGTCGAGCAGGCCGCCAAAGCTCTGTAAAAACTCTGTAAGCGAAGCATACTTTCACATCGTTAAAGCCATCTCCATCGCCGTCCGCAATATGTGGACGGCCGTTTTTCGTCAAGGCTGCTACAGTTGCATGCTCGGAGGCGAACGAGCATGACAGCACCAACGATACCCGCATCTGAATCGGTACGACAGAAGCAACCGGCACA
>ENA-OQAJ01000546-OQAJ01000546.1-human-gut-metagenome-genome-assembly--contig:-NODE-546-length-11598-cov-6.065382_pt1 | contig 11598 bp, 15 predicted proteins | sample MGYA00242736_ERZ504529 | MGnify/ENA primary metagenome ERZ504529 (study PRJEB26092, sample SAMD00036275) | human gut metagenome | host: Homo sapiens | study: EMG produced TPA metagenomics assembly of...
AGCGCCGCCAGTGGCGGAAACAGCGAACCGAAGCAGGGGCAGCGGTCGCAGAGTGCGAGGGGCTTTTGCCCCCGAAGCACGATGCGGGTACCGCAACCCGACATTATCGAGCATTTTGGCAACGCAGCTGCCGTGCCGCAGCTGCCGGAGCGGTGCTTAAGCCGCAAGGCGGGAATTGTGCGGTGTTGCCTTAATTGGGGGTAAGCGGACTGGGCGGCAGTGCGCTGCCGCAGCTTTTGCAGCCCTGCTTACAATATTACAAGTTTATCATAGCGTTTTTTAGCGGGTTATGCAAGGCAGCGGGCACGGGATGGTCAAAATAATTTTACAATTCCAACATGAATTTATGGTATAATATCACTTACGTTAAAAAGATTAGGAGAGTTTTTAAGATGGCATGGGTCACAAAAGACAGCGTTGAACAGTATGAACGCCCGAATCGAAAAAAGAATATACCAAACAGGAAAAAGCTGCCAACTGGTGGTATTACCACAAGCTGTACGTTGGCATTGCGGTCATCGCCGTGGTGCTGGTGGTGTGGATGGTGCACGATGTTGTTACCCGGGTGCGGCCGGACTACCGCGTTGGCTATGTGGGCAGCAGCAACTTGCCGACTGATACGGTAACGGCCCTGGAAAACACGCTGGCCGCCTACTGTGATGACCGCAATGGCGACGGCAAGGTGGTAGTGGAGCTGGTGCAGTATAACCTGGATTTTGATTCCGAGAGCGAAAACACCGATGCATACACCCAGATGGCTGATGTGACCCGGCTTTCGGCGGATTTATCCAGTGAGGATGGGCCTTACATCTTTATCATGCAGGATACCGATTACGCGCAGCAGTTTGCGGAAACCACCGGCGATTTGCAGTACCTGGACGGCACCATGCCCGACACGGAGAATGTGGATGAAAATGATAATGTGATCGTGGACTGGACCAAGATGTTTTACCGCTGGACGGACTGCCCGGCTCTGACCGGTCTGGATTTGGGCACCTACACCGGCCTGACGATGGTGGATGACCTCCAGGGCGAAAACCAGGACATCATGAAAAACACCTACATAGGCCGCCGCGCGTATTATACCGACAAAACCGCGCTGGAAAGCGAAACCTATGATGCCCTGTGGAACATCTTGACCGCGGGTGCCGTTTCCACCGTGGGGCAGCAGTGATGCGCTACCGCCCAGTAAAAAAGCCGGCCCCCATGCCGGAAAACCCCTACCACCGCATCTTTACCCCCATGCCAAGCTTTGAGGATCTGGTGCGGAAGGCGAGGGAAGAGGAAAAGAAATTAAAAAGTAATAAAGAATAAAGAAAAATGAAGGTGTGCCTGCGGCACGGATTGAGATATTAGGCTGCGGGCACGCATAAAAGAATGGCAGGAAGCTTATGTTTTCTGAGCGGCGTTGCGCGCCGCGGTCCACCAAAATTATTCATTATTCTTTATTCACTATTCTTTCAATCAAAAAGCAGGGCTTCGGCCCTGCTTTTTTGCTTTTTTTGATGGTGCCCTATTGCGATATAGACCGTTTTATAGTATAGTAAAATATGAATAACCATGGAATGTGAGGAACCTGTCTATGGATCAGTTGCAGCAGGCCCGTGCGCAGATTGACGAGATCGACGCAAAGATGGCCGCATTGTTTGAACAGCGTATGCAGGCAGTGGGCCAGGTGGCACAGTACAAGGCGCGCACCGGCAAACAGGTGTTTGACCCGGCACGCGAAGCCCTTGTGCTGGAAAAGAATACCGCCCGCGTGCAGAACCCGGAACTTCAGCCCTATTACCGCGAATTTTTGAAAAAGCGCTGGCGGTTTCCCGCGCGTACCAGCATGTTCTGATTGGGCAGGATGTTGCCGCCTACCAGGGGGTGGAGGGCGCGTGGTCCCACATTGCGCTGCGTCAGCTGTTCCCCTTTGCCAAGGCACAGGCGTACTCCACCTGGAACGAGGTGGTGGAAGCCGTGGAGCGGGGCGATGCTTACTGCGGCGTTCTGCCGTTTGAAAATTCCAACGCGGGCGATGTTTCCGCTGTGCTGGACCTGCTGTATGCCCACCCCGGCCTGAAAGTAGCCCGCATGTGCGACCTGCCCATCCGGCAGGACCTGCTGGCGCTGCCGGGCGCGCAGCTGAGCGAGATCAAAACGGTCATCAGCCACCAGCAGGCGCTGGCGCAGAGTGGGCCATTCTTGAAACTGCACCACTTTGCCACCAAAGCCTGGGGCAACACAGCGGATGCCGCCCGCTATGTGGCGGAACAGGGCGACCAAACCCTGGCAGCTATCGCTTCCGCCGAAACAGCCAAGCTGTACGGGCTGCAGATTTTGGCCGAGGGCGTGAACGAGGACGGCGACAACACCACCCGCTTTATCGTGATTGAAAAAGAGGGCGCCCAGCGGCAGCCGATCGCCGCCGCACCGGGGCAGCGGCTTTCGATGCTGTTTACGGTGGACCACAAGCCGGGGCGGCTGGCGCGGGTGATCCAGATCATCGGCGAGCGCGGCTTTAACATGGAAACCATCAAAAGCCGTCCGCTGCCCCATGTTCAGTTTGAATATTATTTTTATGTTCAGCTTGTCTGCCCGGCCAATGCAGCAACGGACGATTGCGCCAAGCTGGTGCATGAGCTGGAAAACGTGTGCCGCACGGTGCGGATACTGGGTGTATTTGACCTGTAAATGACGGAAAAACACGGGAGGAATTGTTATGAAATTGACCATGCAGCTTGGCAGCCGCAGCTATGATATCATCCTGAAAAGCGGGTGCCTGGCCAACCTGTACCAGTTTGCCAATGTTGCCAACCGCAAGGTGTTTATCCTGACGGATTCCGGCGTACCGGAGCAGTATGCCCAGACCGTGCTGGCCCAGTGCCCCAATGGAATGGTGTACACTGTGCCCCAGGGCGAAGCCAGCAAAAGCCTGAAAGTGTATGGCCAGGTGCTGCAGGCCATGCTGGAGTTCAACATGACCCGCAAGGACCTGCTGGTGGCCGTCGGCGGCGGCGTTGTGGGGGATTTGGGCGGGTTCTGCGCGGCATCTTATATGCGCGGCATTGATTTTGTCAACTGCCCCACCACCACCCTTTCCCAGATCGATTCCTCCATTGGCGGCAAAACCGCCATTGACCTGGGCGAAACCAAAAACATTGTTGGCGCTTTCTGGCAGCCCAAGGTGGTGCTGGTGGATTTTGATGCCCTGGCAACGCTGCCCCGCCGCCACTTTGTCAACGGCCTGGCGGAGGCCATCAAGGCGGGTCTGATTGCTGACCCGGAGCTGTTTGCCCTGTTTGAGTGTGAACACCCCGAAGAAAACATTGAGCGCATCATCTACCGTTCCCTGCGCGTGAAGAAGAACGTGGTGGAAAACGATGAGCACGAGCAGGGCCAGCGCGCCTGCCTGAACTTTGGCCATACCATCGGCCATGGCATTGAGGCTGTCAAGGGGGTGCGCGGCCGCCGCACCAACGGCCTGTTCCATGGCGAGTGCGTGGCGCTTGGCATGCTGCCTATGATCGAGGATAAATCCCTTGTGCGCCGCACCCGCGCCATCTACCGCACTTTGGGCCTGCCCACCCGCACGGGTGTGGACAAAAATAAGGTGCTGAGCTATATGCAGCACGACAAAAAGAGCGCGGGCAGCACCATTACCGTCATCAAGGTGCCCGGCCTGGGCTGCTGGCGCGCCGATAAGATTCCCATGACCGAACTGCCCGCCCTGCTTGGCATCAAGGAAAACGAGGACTGAGCCGATGAAAAATACCTTTGGCAATGCATTGGGCCTGACCATTTTTGGCGAAAGCCACGGTGCCGCCGTCGGCGCTGTGCTGGACGGCCTGGCCGCGGGGTTGCCGGTGGATGAAGCGTACATCGCCGAGCGGATGGACCGCCGCCGCGCCCGCGGAGATGGGCTTTCCACCGCCCGCACCGAGCCGGATGTGGTGGAGTTTTTGAGCGGTGTGGTCAACGGCCATACCACCGGCACCCCCATCACCATGATGATCCGCAACACCAACATCCGCAGCGGAGATTATGCAAAAACGGCGGATCTGCTGCGCCCCGGCCACGCGGATTACACGGCATATGCCAAATATGAAGGCTGGCAGGATGCCCGCGGCGGCGGCCACTTTTCCGGCCGCATCACCGCAGCCAGCGTGGCTGCGGGTTCGATCTGTGAGCGCATTCTGGCACAGCGCAGTATTAAGGTGTATACCCACATTGCCCGCTGTGCGGGGTGGAAGATGCTCCGCTTTCCAGCTCTGCCGGTTTGATTCTGGCGGAACCACAGCCGGGCCATTTTGCCCTGTTGGACCCCGAAAAAGAAGCCCCCATGCAGGCAGCCATCCGCGCAGCCGGGGCCGAGGGCGACAGCGTGGGCGGTAGTTACTGGAAACTGTCATCACCGGGGTGCCCGCGGGCATCGGCGAACCGTTCTTTGACAGTGTGGAAAGTGAGATCGCCCACCTGGCGTTTGCCATCCCCGCTGTCAAAGGCATTGAGTTTGGCGCGGGCTTTGCCTTTGCGGACCTGCGCGGCTCCCAGGCAAACGACCCGTTTACCATGCGGGACGGCAAAGTGGTAACGGCCACCAACAAAAACGGTGGCATCAACGGCGGCATTGCCAACGGCATGCCCATTGTGTTCCGCACGGCGGTAAAGCCCACCCCCAGCATTTATAAAGAACAGGATACCGTGGATTATATCGCCAAGCAGATGCAAAACTGCAGATCAAGGGCCGGCACGACCCCTGCATTGTGCCCCGTGCTGCTGTGGTGCAGAACACCCTGGCAGCATTTGCCGTGCTGGACCTGCTGACCGTGCGTTACGGTACGCTGGGGCAAAAGTAATACAGCCGAAGCAAACAGAAAGGAAGCGCAATATGGAATACGGTCTGATCGGAGCCAAACTGGGCCACAGCTATTCCAAAATCATCCATGAGGCCGTGTGCGGCTATTCCTATGAGCTGCATCCGCTGCCCACGGAGGAAGAAGCCCATGCCTTTATGCAGGCAAAGGAGTTCAAAGCCATCAATGTTACCATCCCGTACAAAAAGCTGGTCATCCCATATTGCGATGAGGTGGAACCACGTGCGGCGGCCATCGGCGCAGTGAACACCGTGGTCAACCGGGATGGCAAGCTGTATGGCTATAATACGGATTATACCGGCTTTGCCTACCTGGCCCGCTGCCACGGCGTGAAGTTTGCCGGGGCTGTGGTGCTGGTGCTGGGCACCGGCGGCACCCACAACACCGTCACGGCTGTCTGCCAGGACGCCGGAGCCAAACAGGTGCTGACCGCCAGCCGCACCGGCAAGGACGGTGCCCTGACCTATGAGGAAGCCCAGCAGCACCCGGAAATCAATATCATTATCAACACCACCCCGGCGGGCATGTACCCCAACAACGGCAGCTGCCTGCTGGACCTGCATGCCTTTCCCAAGCTGGAAGCCGTGCTGGACTGCGTTTATAACCCGTTCCGCACCGAACTTTTGCTCCGTGCGGAGGAACTTGGCGTGCCCGCCTACTGTGGGTTCGAGATGCTGGTGGCGCAGGCAGTGTACGCGGCGGAGCACTTTACCGGCCAAAAGCTGCCGGAAGCTGTGATCGCTGACACCCACCGCAAGCTCAAGCGAGATCTTTCCAACGTGGCCATCATCGGAATGCCGGGCTGCGGCAAGTCCACCATCGGGCGTGCCCTGGCCAAAACGCTGGGCAAAACCTATGTGGATCTGGATGAAGTGATCGAGAAAAACACCGGAATGCCCATCCCGGATATCTTTGCGCGTGAAGGCGAGGCATCGTTCCGCAAGTACGAATCTCAGGCTGTGGCGGAGATCAGCAAGCAGACACGGCAGGTCATCGCCTGCGGCGGCGGGGTGATCAAAACACCGGGCAACGCCCGCACCCTGCGCCAGAACGGCCCTGTGCTGTGGGTGCAGCGCCCGGTCGAACGGCTGGCAACCGGCGGGCGGCCGCTTCCACCGGGCTGGACGCCCTGCGCAAGATGGAAGCCGAGCGGATGCCGCTTTACCGCGCAGCGTCCGATGCCGCGGTGGATAACACCGGCCGCCTGGAAAACACAGTAGAAACCGCCGTGCAGGCGTTTGAAACAACATTTGATGCCTGAACGGCACGAAAGAGGGGAACACCGTGGAAGCAACCGTTGCAGCCATTGAACCGGGCCGCCTGGCCGGAACCGCTGCCGCGCCGCCCAGCAAAAGCGCGGCACACCGCGCTGTGGTGTGCGCGGCCCTGGCCGCCGGTACCAGCCACATTGGCAATGTGGAATTTTCGCAGGATATTCTGGCCACGTTGGGGGCTGCCCAGCAGCTGGGGGCCAAGGTGGAGCGGGGCGAGCATGAGCTGACCATTACCGGCCGCGGCAATGCGGACGGTTTTGCCACCATTACCCGCCCGGTGTTCTGCAACGAAAGTGGCAGCACACTGCGGTTTATCCTGCCGCTGTTCAGCCTGACGGCCCAAAAAGTGCGCTTTACCGGCGCAGGCCGCCTGATGCAGCGCCCGCAGGAAATTTATGCCCAGCTGTTTGAGCGCCAGGGGCTACGTTTTGAACAGAACGAACAGGGCATTACGATTTTTGGCCGCCTGTGCCCCGGTACCTTTACGCTGCCGGGCAATGTGTCCAGCCAGTTCATCAGCGGGCTGCTGTTTGCCACCCCGTTGATGGAAGCCCCCAGCGCCATTGAGGTGCGCGCTCCCTTTGAAAGCCGCAGCTATGTGGACCTGACCACAGACGCGATGCAGAAATTTGGCGTTAAAGTTTCGGTCCGCGCCCGCAAGGATGGCTCCGCCACCTACAAAGTGGCAGCGCCGCAGCATTATGCGGCAGCAGACATGGATGTTGAAGGCGATTACAGCCAGGCGGCGTTTTTGGCCGTGCTGGGCAGCACTGTGGGCGGCATTACGATAACGGGTCTGCCCTCCGGTTCCCACCAGGGAGACCGGGTGATCCTGGATATCTTAAAGCAGTGCGGCGCAAAGTTTGAGCGCAGCGGCAGCCATGTGACCTTCCATCGCAGCCTGCTGAAGGCGGTGGAGATCGACCTAGCTGATTGCCCAGACCTTGGCCCGGTGCTCATCGCACTGGGGTGCTTCTGCAGCGGCACCACCATCATCCGCACGCCGGGCGGCTGCGCATTAAAGAGTGTGACCGCATTGCCGCTATGCAGGAAGAGCTTGCCAAAATGGGCGGCACGGTAAAAGCGGACGGCGATACCCTGACAATTGAGGGCTGCGCCCTGCACAAGCCCACGGCGCCGCTGAACGGCCATAACGACCACCGCATTGTAATGGCAATGGCCGTTGCTGCCCTGGCCGCAGGCCAGCCGGCGGTCATCGAGGGGGCCAACGCGGTCAACAAAAGCTGGCCGGATTTCTTTGAGGTCATCAAGGGCCTGGGGGCCCATGTAACAAATCAGGGGTGAAAGCAAAATGGACGGGATGGATAAAACAACGTTTTTAGTTGTGGGCCTGGGCCTGCTGGGCGGCAAATATGCCAGGTGCTCAGCCAGAAAGGCTACCGCGTGACTGGCATTACCCACAGCCAGAGCACGCTGGATTATGCGCTGGAACACGCCTATATCTGCGAGGGCCGCAACGAAAACTTTGACGACCTGGTGCAGAACGCGGATTACATCATCTTTGGCCTGTACCCCACTGTGCTGCTGGAATGGGTCAGGCAGTACGGCCACCTGCTCCGCCCCGGCACGCTGATAACTGATGTTTCCGGCGTAAAGCGCGGCGTGGTGGAGCCGGTGCAGCAGATGCTGCCGGAGGGCGTGGAGTTCATTGCCAGCCACCCCATGGCCGGCCGTGAGACCAGCGGCGTGGCCCACAGTGCCGAGGTAAACTTTGCCCCGGCAAACTTTATCATTACCCCCACCGAAAAAAACACCCCGGAAGCCATTGAATGGTGCCGTACCCTGGCCCGCACACTGGGGTTTGCCCGCATTAGCGTGCTCAGCCCGGCAGAGCATGACCACATGATCGGCTATGTCAGCCAGCTGTGCCATGCCATTGCCGTCAGCCTGATGTGCGCCAGCGATAACACCGAGCTTGCCAAGTATACCGGGGACTCTTTCCGCGACCTGACCCGCATTGCGCGCATCAACGATAAAATGTGGGCGGAGCTGTTCTTGTGGAACAAGGATAACCTGATTAGTGAGATCGATATGTTCAGTGATGCACTTGCCACCATGCGCCAGAAACTGGTGGATGACGACCGCGAAGGGCTGGAAAAAATGTTCCGCCTTTCCACCGAGCGCCGCAAGGCATTTGATAAAAAATAACCGGGAAGCCGGTCTGTTTTGCCGGAAGGGAGGCGGCCTTTATGCCCCGTAAAGAAGGACAGAAATTAAAGCTGCTTACGTTGTTGGAAATTTTTGTGCGGGAAACCGACGAAAAGCACCCCATCAGTGTGCCGCGCATGGTAGAACTGCTGAAAGAGCGCGGCATTGTGGCAGAGCGCAAAAGCGTGTATGACGATATCCAGACCCTGAACGAAATGCCGGATACCCCCTTTGAGATCGTGCAGCAGCGCGGCCGCGGGGGCGGGTATTATATGGTGGATACCCCGTTTGAACTGGCGGAGCTGAAACTGCTGGTGGACGCTGTGTATGCCAGCAAGTTCATCACCGCGCGCAAAAGCAAGGTGCTGATCGAAAAGCTGGGACGGTTCACCTCCCGCTACCGCCAGGAGGAGCTGGACCGCAAGGTGCTGGTTTCCGGCCGGGTGAAAAGCCAGGAGGAAAAGATCCTTTACAGCGTGGATACCCTGCACAGCGCCATCACCGCGGGCAACCAGGTGCGGTTCAAATACTGTGACTGGGACCTGCAAAAGCAGATGGTGCCCCGTCATGAAGGCCAGCTGTACACCGTCAGCCCCTGGGTGATGGTGTGGGAAAACGGAAACTATTATATGATCGCCTATACCGAAGGCCGTCTGAAGCACTACCGCGTGGATAAAATGCGCAAGGTGGAGCTGCTGCCGGATACCGAACGTGAAGGCGCTGAGGAATACGCCGAATTTGACGTAAACCAGTATATGCAGCAGATGTTTGATATGTTCAACGGCCCGGTGCGCAAAGTGACCATGCGGTGCGAAAACCGCCTGGCCGGGGCGATGATCGATCGGTTTGGCACGGGGGTTACCCTGGTGCGCAACCCGGATGGCGACCACTTTAATGTGGTGGTAAATGTGCAGGTCAGCCCCCGGTTTTACGGCTGGGTGGCCGGCTTTGGCACAGGGATCGAAATTCTGGACCCACCCAGCGTGCGTGCAGAAATGAAGAAAAAGCTGGATGAGCTGGAGGGCCTTTACCGCTGATGCAGACAGCAAAACAAAAGCTCAAACGCGCAGCACCGTGGCTGTTTTTGCTGCTGGTGCTGGCCGGGCTTGCCGCAGTGCGCGGTCTTGCCGCCAATTATGAGATCGGGTACGAGATCATGAACGGTGACTTCCAGAATTATAACCCAGTGCGCCACCTGCTGGCCGGGCAGGTACCTTATCGTGATTTTACCGTCTACCTTGGTGCGGGCGAGCTGTACAGCGTGGGCGGTTTGCTGCTGGTGCTGGGCAACAGCTTTGGCCGCAGCATGTTTGCCACAAACTTTTGCACCTGGTTCTATTTTGAGCTGCTGGTGCTGGCGGTCTGCCTGGTGGTCATCGGCACTGCCCGTGCGGCCCGCGCGGCAGCGCTGGCGCTGTGCAGCGTGTTTTTTGCCTATGTGCAGGGGGCAAACCTGCCGTTTGCCGGTCAGGTGAACACCCTGCTGAGCTATGCCGCCGCCAACGGCAACAGCGCCCGCATGATGCGCTCCGCCGCTTTAACACTGGCGGTACTGGTCATCCTGCTGGGACTGCATTTCTGGCAGCAGGATACAAGCAGGCGGCTGTTGGCCCCGGCGGTGCTGGTGCCCTTTGCCGCAGGCTTTTTTGTGCCTTGGAGCAATGATATGGGCGGCGCTGCCTATATTTCCATTGCGCTGGGGTATGGGCTGTATCTCATCCGGCTGTATCGCAGTTCCATCGGTAAAATTGTGGTGCAGACACTGCGCTACATCGTTACCAGTGTGGTGGGGCTTGGCGTTTCGGTGCTGCTCATCAGCTGGGGGCACCCGCTGGCCTGGCTGCGCCAGACCCGCGGACCAGCGCTTACCAGACTTGGTATTACGGCAATACCCTCAGCGACCGAGTGTGCAGCGTGGCAGACCTGCACTGGCCGGGCGCGGCAGTGTTCTGCCTTGCGGCGGCACTGGCGTTTGCCATCGGTATTTTTGTCTGCCGCAGCAAACGCTCTGCTGTGTTGGCGGCCGGGGGCTTTGCCCTGACACTGGGCATGGTGCTGTGGAACCTGCTGTACGGCATGGTCAGTGCCTCCAACAATGGGCCCACGGGCGGCGCGGCGGCACTGGCTGCCGTACTGGCCCTGGCGTGTATCATCAAATCGGTGCTGCTGGTTTGCCAAAAGGTAAGCTTTCCGCAGGTTGCAGCGCGCATTGTGCCCGCAGGCTGTGCGGTGCTGGGGGCCGCTGTGCTGGCCGTGGGCATGGCCGGGCAGGTGCAGACCCGCATTGGCGGGCACGAGGGCTATACCTTTGTGCCGGAGCTGGGCGGCTGGATCGGCGACCAGGCCGAAAAGCTGGCAACCGAAAAGGAACTGACGGCGGGCAAGCGGCTGTTTGGCACCTATTCCAGCGCACTGGAAGCCATGACTGGCCAGCTGCAGCCTACCGGCACGGATTACATCATCCATGCCTGGGGGATCGCCAACGCCTGGCGTACCTGCAAACCTTTCAGCAGGGAAATTTTGACATTGTCGTGACCCCCAGCCCCAAGGTGGCCCCGCCGGAGCGGTGGAGCCGCAACGCCAACTGGTGGTTCTACCGGGAGCTGTACCGTTACTGGCAGCCGGTGGCAAACACCTTCCAGTCCGGCGGCATGCACCTTTTCTGGGAGCGCACCGGAACCGATAACAATCTGAACGTGGAAACCACGACCGCTGCCACCCTGCAGGGAGATGGCACTGTGCTGGTGACCGTAACGGCGGCGGACGCGGATTTTTGCGGTGTGGCGGATGTAACGCTACACTATGGGCTGGTCAGCTCTGACAGCATGGACCACCCGTTTGACCGGCAGTTCCTGCATGTGACCTGTGTGACGGAAAACGAACTCTGCGCCGCCGCGGAACGCGACACCAACCAGGGCGATTTCTACCTGCCCACCGACCGCGACAGTTACGAGGTGCCTATCACCATTTCCAACGGTGTGGGGCAAATTCTGCTGACGGCAAAATCCGGCAGCGGCACCGTGTACCCGCAGGTAAACGCAGTTGAAGTGAATGCGACGTATCAGGATTGGGAGTACTTCTTCGAGTAACGCGGAAAAAACTGCAGGTCCGGCAGCGGGAGTGGAAAGTTGTAAAGGCAACACCGCACAATTCCCGCCTTACGGCTTTAAGCACCGCTCCGACGGCTGCGGCACGGCATCTGCGTTGCCAAAATGCTCGATAATGTCGGGTTGCGGTACCCGCATCGTGCTTCGGGGGCAAAAGCCCCTCGCACTCTGCGACCGCTGCCCCTG
>ENA-OQAJ01000548-OQAJ01000548.1-human-gut-metagenome-genome-assembly--contig:-NODE-548-length-11570-cov-2.226689_pt1 | contig 11570 bp, 18 predicted proteins | sample MGYA00242736_ERZ504529 | MGnify/ENA primary metagenome ERZ504529 (study PRJEB26092, sample SAMD00036275) | human gut metagenome | host: Homo sapiens | study: EMG produced TPA metagenomics assembly of...
ATAGCTTTGGCTTTGGCTGCATTCGGAAGACCATTTTACGCGGTCAACTCCAGCAGTTGTTCTTTGCCTTGTTTGCCAGTAACCCGAACTACGGCAAGATACGACCGTAGAACGAGTGGGTCAGCAGCCATTGCAAGGATTTAACCTTGCCGTACTTGCCTTCCCTCTGAGCCTTTACAATACGTGCTTGCAGCTTCCGAACATAGTCCTCAGCCTTGCGACGGTCAATCCGTTGCCAACGCTCGGTGTAAGTAAGGACTACATTTTCAGGTGCACACGTTTCTTTCGATTCGTTCATTTGCTTTCCTTTCTTTAGAAGTTCTATAAAGTTTATTGTAAAGAGTTACCTTGTGGAAGTGGGCACACTTTCGTGTCGGATGATGTGGCTTTCTGCCATACATGGCAATGAGGTCAATCCGTATCCGCTCCATTACAGAGCGGCATTCGCTTTTTCCACATTCCTATATCCGCATCCCGTATAGGCTTGCCTTACGGCTCGCTTACCATTCCATAAGAAATGGAGAGATACGGACTTGCCGCGTTCCGTGTAAGTGACAATGATGGGTTAGGTTCGTCCTATTCACCGGCAGTCTTGATGTCCGTGTAACCCCACAGAGACAGGGAGTTAACCGACTGCTCACCTTTTGGTTCAAGCCTCAGATTTCACTCGGAAGAGGAAAATCAACAACATCATTAGGCTTGTTCTACGTAACGATGTTTATCAGACGTTCACACTGAGTTAACCATACCATCAAGTCTCGCCCCTCGCGGAACGATGTTATCCGCCATTGACCTCCGCTCACGTTTTCGGTCTATTCCTTTCGGAAAGGGTACTTTGTCAGAGCAGCTTCGCACAATTTTGATTACTCTCAATGCACGTACTCTCAGACTACTGCAAACGGAATTGCAGGTGCAATCAATGACTCTCTAAACCAAAGTTGCACAATCACTTACACGGCTTTTCGCGTCACACACCCTGCTCGTAATACTGACGCACCATGTGGTTGGTAAAGAAAGACTTACCCGACCCGCTCGGCCCAAGTATGAACTTGTTTCTGTTGGTCGTGATGCCTTTCTTCATGGGCAAATCCGATATGTCGATATGCAGCGGGCGACCGCTCACCCTGTCCACCATTTTGATGCCGAACGGGGAAAGCGAACTCTTGTAGTTCGTTTCTTCCACGAACAGGCAGAGAGCCTGCCCCAAGAACGTGTAGAACTTCCTCTGCGGGGAAGTCCGCTTCATTTCCGGGTATGCCCGCCCAAAAGAGCGTGGGCGTATCGACCGTGTTGTGGCGTGGCTTGCACTCCATTAGCGCAAGCTGGCTTCCCACATCGTTGCGTATGCGTTTGAGTTCTTCCCGGTCGTCACTCCATGCCATAACGTTGCAGTGGCAGCGTACCGAGATAAGCCCCTTGCTGTGCGCTTCGTTCAGGTACTCGTCTATCCACTCCTTGTTCACTTGGTTGGCACGGGAGTAACGGGAGAGCGATTGCATGTTCCGGGCGGTCTGCTCGAAGTTCTTCAGGTTTTCGGCGTGGTCGTCTATGAAGATGAACTGGTTATAGACGTGGTTACACGACAACAGCACGCCCACCGGGGCGGCAAAACTTAACCTGCAATCGCTTCTGTCTGTGGACAGCTTCTCAAATCGGCAGTCCGTCCCGACCTTTCCGGGCAAATCTTCCACGTCCGAAAGCGTGTGCAGGCACAGTATATCGTCCCCGACCCGCATTTCTTCCGGGTACAGCCCGATGTCTTTCAGGCAAGTAGTGTCGGTTTGCGAGAGCGAGAAGTATTTCTCGATGATGCCCGCCTTTCCGTCCTGCCCGGTGATTTCCGATGCCGCCAGCCGGGTAAGGGTGACAAAACCGCTGTCGTTCATAATCCTTTCAAACTGCCCGACCGCTTCGATGAACTTTGCCGCCGCTTCCTTGTCGGCTATCTCCTGCGGTACAATCCTGCCCCGGCAGAGGGTGGAGAAGTCGCTCTGTCGGCGGCTTCTCTCCCTTGTCGTCTTTGTCAGGAACAGGTAGCAGTAATGGTTCAGGAACGGGCGTCATTGAAATGCCGTTCAAAGGAGCGGCTTAAAAAACTAAGCTCGTCCCTTTCGGTGTCGGGCTGGTAGTTCTCCTTGATGAAGAAGTCCTGCTTGTGTACTATGGAGTAGTCGGGCAGCACCTTGACCGCCTTGTACCACGCCGAATGTATGGCTTCGTACTCGGCACTGGTGACGGTGAACAGTTCGGGCAGTTCCACCCTGAAAGCCACCGTTATGTCCGCATCCTTTGAAATGATGCAGCCGTTCTCCACCGCCAAAAGTGGAAATTTCCTTTCCAGCGTGGTAGCCTTTAATGTATTCCTCATGTTCTTTTCTTCCTTTTCTTTCTTTTGTAATTGAACAGCCGGGGGTATCGCCTTTTCGGCTGATAATGAAGCGTGGGTGTCTTTTTGCGTGCGGCTGCTTTCATCAGCCCGTGCGTGCCGTACCGTGCGTTGAGCCGGAACGTCTGCCACACGAGCAGCAGCGAAGCCGACACGATGAAACCGATACATAGCCACTGGTTCACGCCTGCCATGAACAGGACGATGAACACCACGAAGACGGCGAGCAAGCCGCCGCAAAAGATAAAGAGGTACTGGCTTTTCAGCCCCTTGAACTCCACCGGCTTCCCGATACCCCTGTTTACCGGATATTCAGACATTGCCGCCTTTTTAGAGGAAGAACGAACGCAGGATAGTGGCGGCGACAATCAGGAAGATGCACGCCCCGAACCAACTGGCGGCGGTCTTTGAGGTGTCGGGGTCGCCGCTTGAAAACTTGTTATATACTTTTACCCCGCCAATCAAGCCGCAGACCGCCCCGATTGCGTACACCAGTTTTGTTCCGGGGTCAAAATACCCGGTGATTAGGTTCGTGGCTTCGGTGATGCCCGCCTGCCCGTTTCCTTGTGCGTAGGCACTTACCACGGCGGCAAGTATAGCCGCGACAAGAAGATTTTCTTTCTCATTGTGATTTGTTTTTAATGCCGGGGCGGCGGGTGGATAGTCCGCCTTTCCCGGCTGGTGAATAATTTGAAATTTTAGTGGTCGGGGATAGTCCCGTTTGTCTGTTTGTTTTCAGGTTGCCAATCAACCGTAATCCCGTTGTTTCATACTGTCAGGCTTATACATTATTATATTATAGGAAATCGTTCATGTCGAACGCTTCGTGTTCCTTGCTTGTACCGCCAGCTTCGGCAGGGACGGCAGCCGTAGCCAGTTCCGCTTCGTTGCGTCCCAGCAGTTCCGCTACCTTTGCCAGTCCACCGTTGATGTTCTCCACCACCGCATCGTAGAGGTTTGTCCCCTCAATGCTTGCCAGCGTCCCGGCTGCTTGCCGTTGTTCCGCTTCGGTGGGGTTGTCGGCGTTCGCCGTGCGTACCGCTTCGCCCAGTTCGTCAAAGCTCACGCCCGTAGCCCGCCCGGTATCATCGTCACCGTCCATGTACCCGGCTATTTCCTCGTCCTCGTAGTCGGGTTCGTCATTCTCGTAACCGGGCGTTTCTTCCGCTTCGGCTGCTGTTTCCGGAATGTTTTCTTCCGGCTGTCCGTCAGCCTGCGGCGCAAAAATAGTATCATTTTCAGCCGCTTGCGGGAGGTGTCCCGATTTGTCCGCCGCTGTCCCGATTAGTCCGCCCTTGTATCGGCTTTCACCTATCAGCGTGTAGCCTGAAACCTCGTTTCGTGGGAGTGGCGCATCATCCGTTCTGCCCGTTGATGTCCGGCTGTCCGTGTAGCGATACCACAGCCATAGGGCGATATAGTACACCAAAAGCCCGGTAAGTATGCAATAGATTATCATAGTCAGACAGGCTTTTGGAAGTGGCTTTCGTACAGGGTGTTTATCTCGTCTTGGTACTGCTCGAAGTGCCGCAGCAGAATGTTTTCCACGTAGCTGCTTACCGTCACCTTGCGCCCGCCTATCACCGTCACGATACGCATCAGCTTCTCGTGCGTGGTACGGCTCACGTATAAGGCTGTCGGTCTGCCAGTTCCACTTTCTGAAAGTAGGTTTCCCGGTAGTCGCCCGAACCGCCCTTGCGCTTGCGGGGTGTCGGTTTCTCTACTTGCACCGTTTCTGTTTGTGTTTCTTGCGGTACATCATTCGTCTTATTATTATCTTGTTTACTGGGAACACCCTGCGAGATAAGCTCTTTCATGAAATCCTCGTCTATCTTCGGCATCCCGCCGCTTTGCTTTGCCATATCATTTTTAATTTGATGTAGTACACTATTTCGGTTATCAGTTCTTCCAAGTTGCTTCCCCTTACCAGCGGGCGGCTGGCGGGAAAGAGCGTGGAGCGGAACACCGCCTTTTTTATCCGCCACCAGTTCCTTTTTTGTAGCGTTTGGTATCGGGGATAAAGGTTTTCATCAGCGGCAGTTCCAGTTCCTTAATGGTCTTGTCGTAGGCGGTGTAAAGGTCTGTTTTCTCCCTACCGTCCACCATGTTCCAAAAGAGGTACAGCCCGGCAAGTCGGCAGGCTTCATTCCTCACCAATAGCTTTTGGATAGCCATTGCGAACGACAGGCTGCTTTCCAGCACCACCTTGTCGGCGGAAATGGGGGTGAAGATGTAGTCCATGCCCGCAAGGGAGTTTATCACACCCTCGCTGTTCACCGTGCCGGGCAGGTCGAAAAACACGATATCCGGCACGTGTCCGGCGGCTATATGTTCGTCAGCCGTTGCAATCGCCTTTTCAGGTGAACTGCACAATACCGGGTAGCTTCTTTCCCATCGCCGGGTAACGTAGTTCATACGCCATGCGCTTGTAATCTTCATCCGCCCCGACCTGCTCGGCATCCCGCTTGCGCATCCCGGCAATGGAGTGTTGCGGGTAGTCGCAATCGACCACCGCCACATCGTAGCCTTTGAGGTAGTATAGGTAACTCGCCGCCAGCACGGTAAAGGTGGTTTTGCCGACCCCGCCCTTTTGGGTGGAAAAGGCGACATAAAGGGGTGTTTTCTCGTTTTCCATATTGCTTCCGTTCATTATTGGTTGATAGATTTGTTTATTGCTTTCAATCATTCATTCCATATTGCAATCTTGAAATATTGAAAGATTGTTTTATTTCAATCTTGTTTTCCTGCTTTCATTCTTTCTTGAAATATTGAATCCTGCAATCATGTTTTATTGAAATCCTGCTTTCAATCATTCTTTCCTGATTGGAATATTTCTTTCAATCTTGCTTTCAATATTGAAATCCGATGCAAAAAAGGGAGAAAAAAAAAAACGTCCCCTGAAAACCTTGTCCCGATTTGTCCTGCGCTGTCCCGTTTTGTCCACCAACCACCTATTTTACAGCATTATAAATCACCGTTACTTTGCAGCGGAGTAACGAACCGCAGGGGGCGCAGGTGTAAAACCGGGCTGGTGAATGGCTGGGCTTACCGTTCCACGCTAACCCCAATCCGTCCGTGACGGATTTCGATTTTCGTCAGAAAATAGCAAGGTGTGTTCTATGGCACATAGAACCGTTTTCCGTGCCTGAAAAACGCCTTGCCCCTGTCGGGGGTAAAAATCACTCCGAAGTCGTAATTTTTTAATCCAAAGAAGCATGGAAACAAGAAGAACCAACAAGGGCGGTCGCCCCGCCCTCGCAGACCCGGCGAAGCATCGCCATATCCTTTACCTGACGACCGGGAGAATGCCCGCTTCCTCTCGCAATGGGAGCAGTCGGGCGTCACGAGCAAGTCCCGTTTCATCGCCGCCCGGCTGTTCGGCGAGCCGTTCCGGGTGGTGAAAGTGGACAAATCGGCAGTAGAATATTGCGCCCGGCTGACCGAATTTTATGCCCAGTTCCGGGCGGTTGCGGTCAATTACAACCAAGTGGTAAAGGCTCTGAATAGTAACTTTTCGGAGAAAAAGGCACTGGCTTTTCTCTATAAACTGGAGAAAGCGACCACCGAACTGGCTGTGTTGAACCGTCAGGTTATCGACCTGACAAACGAGTGCAGGGAACTATGGTTGCCAAAATAAGCACGGGCGGCAATATGTTCGGCGCACTGGCGTACAACCAAAACAAGGTGGACAGCGGGGAAGCAAAGGTGCTTTTCTCCAACCGGATGCTGTTAAGCGAGGACGGGAATTTCTCTATCGGCGAGTGTATGCGCAGCTTTGAAATGCAGATGCCCGTCCAGCTATCCACCAAGAAGCCGATACTTCATATTTCCATAAACCCGCACCCGGAAGACGTGCTGACCGACCGGCAGCTTTCCGACATCGCCAAAGAGTATATGCGGAAGTTGGGCTATGGCGACCAGCCTTATCTGGTGTACAAGCATACCGACATCGACCGCCACCATATCCACATCGTGGGGTTGCGGGTGGACGAGAACGGCAAGCCGCTGAATGACAAGTTCGAGCATCGGCGCAGCAAGCAAATCACCCGTGAACTGGAGCAGAAATACAACCTGCACCCGGCAGAACGAAAGGAACGTGCCGAACGCCCCGAACTTAAAAAGGTGGACTATGCCGCCGGGGACGTGAAGCACCAAATCGGCAACACCGTGAAAGCGGCTTGCTATGGCTACCGCTTCCAGTCGTTCGGGGAGTACAAGGCTTTGCTTGCCGCTTACAACGTGTGCGCCGAGGAAGTCAAAGGCGAGATAAACGGCAAGCCCTATCAGGGCATTGTCTATTCCGCCATGAACGACAAGGGCGAAAAGACAGGCAACCCGGTAAAGGCTTCCCGCATCGGCAAGTCGGTAGGTTATGAAGCGGTGCAGCGCAGAATGGAGAAATCGGGCGAAGCAATTAAGAACGGGAAACTGAAAGAGCGCACCCGGAAGATTGTAGCCACTGCCATGCAGACCGCCCGCAGCCGCAAGGAACTGGAACGACAGCTAAAGAAGCAGGGCATTGATGTGGTATTCCGTCAGAACGACAACGGGCGCATCTATGGCGTTACGTTCATCGACCACGACAGCCGGGTGGTGCTGAACGGTTCACGCTTGGGCAAGGAGTATTCGGCGAACGTGTTCAACGAACGTTTTTCGGGCGAAACCGGAAAGATACACCAGTCCGAAGTGGCAGCACCGCAGCAAGACCAGCCCACGCATCAGGAACAGCCGGGCTTCACGCCGAAAGCCGACATCGTTTCGGGCATGGCTTCCGTGCTGGGTGCTTTCGGCGGTTTGCTGGGCGGCGGTGCATCAGGCGGTGACGAGCCGCAGGACACCGACCGCCAAAAGAGAAAGAAGAAAAAGAAGCGCACAAGGCGCATCAACTAACTTAAAACATTACAATCATGCAACAGGAAGATGATTTGAGAGGGCTTGCAAGGGTCATGGACTTTATGCGGGCTGTCAGTATTCTATTCGTGGGAATAAACGTGTACTGGTTCTGTTACTCCACCCTGAAAGAATGGGGAGTGACGTTTGAGGTGATAGACAAGATACTGTGGAACTTCCAGCGCACCACCGGGCTGTTCTCGTCTATCTTATGGACAAAACTATTTTCGGTGGTGTTCCTCGCCCTGTCGTGTATCGGCACTAAGGGCGTGAAAGAGGAAAAGATAACGTGGGCGAAGATACATTGCACCTTGCGGCGGGTGTCGTGTTGTTTTTCCTGAACTGGTGGCTGCTGGAACTTCCGCTGCCACATACGGCGGACACTGTGTTTTATATCGCCACGCTGTCGGCGGGCTATATCTGTATGCTCATGGCGGGTACGTGGATGTCCCGGTTATTGAAAAACAACCTCATGGATGATGTCTTTAATACCGAGAACGAAAGTTTCCAGCAGGAAACAAGGCTTATCGAGAACGAGTATTCTGTAAATCTGCCTACCCGGTTCTACTATAAGAAGAAGTGGAACAATGGCTATATTAACGTTGTAAACGTTTTTTCGTGCGAGTATCGTGTTAGGAACGCCGGGCAGCGGGAAGTCATACGCAGTAGTAAATAATTACATAAAACAGCAAATCGAGAAAGGTTTTGCGCTCTACCTGTATGATTATAAGTTTCCTGACCTTTCGGAAATCGCTTACAATCATTTGCTTAACCACTTGGACGGCTACAAGGTCAAGCCGAAATTTTTACGTTATCAACTTTGACGACCCACGCAAGAGCCACCGATGTAACCCTATAAACGCCAGCTTCATGTCGGACATTGCGGATGCTTATGAAGCCAGCTACACGATTATGCTTAACCTCAATCGAAGCTGGATAAGCAAGCAGGGCGACTTCTTCGTGGAAAGCCCGATTATCCTGCTTGCAGCCATTATTTGGTATTTGCGCATCTATCAAGGCGGCAGGTATTGCACGTTTCCCCATGCCATAGAACTGTTGAACAAGAAATACGCTGATGTATTCACGATTTTGCGCAGTTATCCCGAACTGGAAAATTACCTTTCCCCGTTCGTGGACGCTTGGGAAAGTTCGGCAGTTGAACAGTTGCAGGGGCAGATTGCCAGTGCAAAAATCCCGCTTTCAAGGATGATTTCACCCGCCCTTTACTGGGTAATGACGGGCGATGATTTTTCACTTGACATCAACAACCCGAAAGAGCCTAAAAATACTGGTTGTCGGCAACAATCCTGACCGCCAAAATATCTACTCGGCAGCACTGGGATTATATAATTCCCGTATCGTGAAGCTGATAAACAAGAAAGGTCAGCTTAAAAAGTTCGGTGATAATAGATGAATTACCAACTATATATTTTCGGGGGTTGGATAATTTGATTGCCACCGCCCGAAGCAACAAGGTTGCGGTTCTGTTAGGCTTTCAGGATTACAGCCAGCTTACCCGTGACTACGGGGACAAGGAAAGCCGGGTTATCCAAAATACTGTGGGTAACGTGTTCAGCGGTCAAGTAGTCGGTGAAACGGCGAAAATCCTTTCCGAGCGTTTCGGAAAGGTGTTGCAGAAACGGCAGAGCATGACGATAAACCAACGGGAAAAATCCACCTCGATAAGCACCCAAATGGACAGCCTGATACCCGCCAGCAAAATATCCAACCTCACGCAAGGTATGTTCGTGGGTGCTGTGGCGGACAACTTCGATGAACGGATAGAGCAGAAGATTTTCCACTGCGAAATCGTGGTGGACAACGAAAAGGTGAAGCGGGAAACCGCCCATTACGTGAAGTTGCCGCAGATTATCGACTTCACCGACAAGGACGGCAACGACCGGATGCAGGAGGAGATACAAGCCAACTATGACCGCATCCGTCAGGAAGTCAGGCAGATAGTCGAGGACGAGATAACCCGGATTAAGAACGACCCGGAGTTATGCCACTTGATTAAGGAGGAAGAATAGCTATATATAATAATGTATGGAGTGAAGAACAGCCGATGTAGCTTTACGGTTGTTCTTCATTTTGCTTTTTGGTGCGGTAGGCTTCAAAACGCACTAATATTTCGTGCAGGTTCTTCAATGCTTCCACAGCCTTGCCTATCGGCGGCATCTTGCTTTTGTCGAAAGTCAGTTTCTTCAAATCGGTAGTGTACGCCGTAGCCACTTCGGGTAACGCCATGACCGCTTCGGCATCCTTGAATATCGGTGCATCAGCCAGCGACAAGTGCGAACGGGAGTTTTTTATTTAGTCCGTCCTCTATCGTCACCCGGTACATGGCATCCAAGAAATCTTCCGAATGTAGGTAATCGTTATATTCCTGATTGTGGTAGAGTGCCGACAAGTCGTAAACGTCACGGATATGCTTTGCCAACAGTGCGGCTGCATCCTCATTGTAAGACAGCTTTACCAGCCTTGAAACCTTGTCGCAGATAGTCTTTCGGGGGTTGATACACTGCGTTTCAAAACTTTCCAGCCCGTAGGTGCTTATCAGTTCCTCTTGCCCGATGCTTTCAAGAAAGGCGGTCACAATCGGTTTGATAACCCGCTTGTCCGCCGGGTAGAACATCAGTTTTTTTGTCCGGCAGGTCACAGGATTTTATCTCTACTTCCAAATGTTCTTTCAGTCCCACGCCTTGAAATACATTGTCATACGAGAAATACAGTTTACGGTAATTACCGCCCGTTTCCGACAAATCTTCCTTGTATATGTCACTATTGAGTTCGGCTATGTATTTGGAAAGTTTCTTGTTCAATGTCTTTTCTGCCTGCTTGGACGCACCTTTATCACCCGTGAACACGAACAAGTCCAAATCTTCCGAGAAACGTTCTATCAGCCCGTAGGCTTTGGAAAGTGAAGTTCCGCCTTTGAAGTAGGTCTTATCCGCATATTCGGACATGGAAATATCCCGCAGTATCTTCGATACCCAGTAATCCTTTTCCACGTGCGACTGCTCGTAGCCGAAATGGTCAGCCGCCAGTGCGATGATTTCCTTGAACGCTTCCTTGTCCGAATGTAAATTCATATTTCTGTCCTATGCTGTTTTATAATCCAAGTTGAACCGTGTCGTGGGAAGAATGGTCTTTGCCATTTCCGTTTGCAATACGGTTTGTCTGATGTCGCCCAGTATATCCGCCACCACCTTTCTGACACGTGGCGGGTAACTTTTCGCCAAAGATACGATTTTTTCCAGTTCCGGCAGGCTGTACCCGTTGAAATATTGGCTTTTGACCCGGTTGTAGATGTCCTGCCCGGTTGTTCCGGGTATGCGCTTCATGTCCTTTATCGCATCGAGCAGCCGCAAGTACGGGACAAGGCTTTCATCCGGATAGACCATGCAGTAGGCTTTCACGCACTCTATATCCAAGTTCTTGAAACGGAAACGGCGAACCGGGTTAGGAGTGGCTATCGTTATGGTTGTGGCTACCTGTTCGGTCAGCCCCATTTTGTTATAGATGTAAGCCCCCGTGATATAGCCGTTCAGTTTTTCAGTCAGGTAGCGGAACTGTTCATCCTGATAGACAGGCAGCTTCCCAGCCCCAGCACTGATTTCTTGGGACGGTAGTACGCCCCCTTTTCAACCCGTACCAGTACCCCTTTGCGGCTCTGTTCGGAAAGTAGCACCGCAACATTGGCGGTCTTTTCCGTTTCAAACGATAAATCCCGGAACGTGAATATACGCCCGGTATCTATCCGTTCAATCTGCCCAAGTATCTCTTTTCTGAATGAAGCCATATTTATGTCCTTTGTTTCTATATGCAAAGATAGTATATTATGTAATCACCTGCAAAAACATAACAAAGATTTTGCCGAAGATGTTTTCTTTTTGTCGTGTCACCTGATAATAGGAGAATAACGGAAACTCAATCAAAAGGCTTGCCAAACGCTTCACAAACGTTCCAAAAATAAGCTGTATTTCAGTATTAATTTTGATATGTAACTCATTATTAGGCTATTGATAAAATAGCAAACGTTTCATAAAAACGTTTCATAAATGGCTCGCAAGCATAATGCAAATTTTAATAAGTCGTTGATTATAAGGTATAAGGTCTATAATTAAATGGCTCATAAATGGCTCACCCCAAGAGAGTGATTAACTTCGCTCTCTTTTTTTATGCCCTTTTCAATTCTCCAACCGTCAGTTGGAGATTTACCCCACCCGGACCAAATCGGGACAGCGCAGGACAAATTCGGACAGCCGTTGCCGCCCGTCCAAATATAGCATAT
>ENA-OQAJ01000549-OQAJ01000549.1-human-gut-metagenome-genome-assembly--contig:-NODE-549-length-11568-cov-6.576348_pt1 | contig 11568 bp, 12 predicted proteins | sample MGYA00242736_ERZ504529 | MGnify/ENA primary metagenome ERZ504529 (study PRJEB26092, sample SAMD00036275) | human gut metagenome | host: Homo sapiens | study: EMG produced TPA metagenomics assembly of...
CGCACTCTGCGACCGCTGCCCCTGCTTCGGTTCGCTGTTTCCGCCACTGGCGGCGCTCACCTTTGCAGCATCCAGTATTATCTGCGCTTTTGGCTTGGCATCTGCCGCACCTCGCTCGCCGTATCGGTACTTAGAATTATGCGGTATTGCCTTTATTTTTCCCTTAGCTGCTCTTCCAGCCCGGCGCGCGGGGTAATATAGACCGTTGTATAATCGTTATACAGCACCATGCCAGGGCGGGCGCCGTTGGCTTTCCAGATGTTGCGCACCTCGGTGGTATCCACCGGCACCTTGGCACCGCCATTCTGGCTGGAGTGCAGCACAGCCAGCTCTGCGGCCTCCTGTTTGGTGGTGTCCGGCACATCCTCGCCGCGGCTCATAACCACCGTATGACTGCCGGGAGCTTTCTGTACATGGAACCAGACATCCTTGCCGCGGGCAGTGTGCAGGGTCAGCTTATCGTTTTGCAGGTTGTTGCGCCCGATCAAAATTTCAAAGCCATCGCTGGAGCGGTAGCGCAGGAAATCCGCCGGTTTCTGTTTGCGTTCCCGCTGCTTATAGTATTTCAGGTAGCCCTGGCTTTTCAGCTCGGCGCGCACTTCGTTCAGGGCCTGCTCGCCGGGGGCAGTCTCCACCTCATACAGAACATTGGCAAGGTATTCGATCTCATCCTCGCCCTCGAGCAGCAGCTTTTTCAGCATCTGGCCGGCGGTCTGCTTCTTTTTATAATCGCGGAAGTATTTCTGCGCGTTCTCGTTGGGTCCAAGGCGGGGGTCCAGGCGGATGGTCACATCCTCGCCGGTATAGTAGTTTTGCACGGTGGCCTGGCGGTCGCCTTTCTGGATGGCCCACTGGTTGGCCTGCAGCAGCTCGCCGTACAGGCGCAGGGTATCGGCTTTTTCACTCTGGGCCAGTTCCTCCTGCCGGGCGGACTGTTTGCGCACAGCGCGTTCGTACAGGTTATGCACCGCTTTGTACAGCTCGCGGCTCTTCTGCTTCAACCGCTCGGCGCGGTCCTTGGTGGCGTAATAATCCTCCAGCAGCTCGCTGTAGGTGGGGTACTGCGTTAAAATGGCCGCACTGCCGTACTGCTGCGGGATAAAAAAGCTGAACTCTACCGGCTTGTTCACGCCGTCCGGCTGGGGGATGCGCACCGCCGTGGGGGTGCCGCCTGCAGCGTGTTCATCCTTCAGGTTTTCGATTGCGGCGCACAGGGCCTGCTTCTGCGCTTCGTCCAGGTCACAGGCCAGCAGGGGCGTTTCGCCGCCAAAGGCACGCCACACAGCCTCCCGCGCAACAACGGGGCCGACACCGCCAACCGCTTTGCCCAAAGCAGAAGCCACCGGCAGGTCTTTTTTCGCAGGCAGCGGCCACCATGGCGGCGGCGCTGGTTGCAGAAAATCCGGCTTATTGGGTTTGGGCGGTAGCGTATACGGCAGTCCGGGCAGCAGCTGGCGGATCTCGCTGTCCTCAAAATCCACGCGCTTGAGGGCATCGATGATCTTGCCGCTCTGGATCAGCACCAGGTTGGAGTAACGGCCCATCAGCTCGGCAGCCAGGGTATTGGTTACCAGGTCGCCCATCTCATTGGTGCACAAAAAGTCAAAAAACACAATGCGGTCGCCGGGTTCCATATGCAGCCCTGTCAGACGGCCGCCGGTCAGGTGTTTGCGCAGCAACATGCAAAAGCCCGGCGGGGTGAGCGGGTTTTCAAAGCTTTCTTTGGTCAGGCAGACACGCGCCGAGCCGCTGCGGGCAGACAGCAGCAGCTTGAACGTCTGGGTGCGAGTGCGCAGGGTCATCAGCACTTCATCCCGCGTCGGCTCAAAAATTTTATCAATTTTGGCATCCAGCAGGGTGCTGTTCAGTTCATTTGCGACCAGCGCAAGGGTCGCGGCATCCAATGCATGGTGGTACTCCTTTTCTTTTGGGGCAGGGTTTTATGAAAACGACAGCATTCTTCTCACGCGGCAGGATGGGTTCATCCCACCCCATAGTGTTCAGCCGCCGCAGGGGTTACAGGTAGCTGTAAGGGTCAACATCGGCCAGGCTGGGGGCCACAGTAACTTCTTTGGGCAGGCGCTCGGTCAGGGCATCCGCCAGGGCAAACACCACCGGGTGTTCCGTTCCCCAGTGCCCGGCAACAACCAGGCCCACGCCTTTCTGCTTTGCCAAAATGGCAATGTGGTGGGCGGCTTCGCCTGTCACCAGGCAGTCTGCGCCCTCGTCAATGGCCTGCTGCAAATAGCTGCCGCCTGCGCCGCTCACTTCGGCCAGCTTTTCTACCGGGTGATCGGCTTCCACAAACTTGCAGTGGGTGTGCAGCATCCGGCTGCAGGTTTCGGCCAGCTGTTGGGCCGTGGTGGGCACGTTCAGCGTGCCGATGCGGCCGCAGTTATCGGCGAAATCACGGCGGTTCTCAATGCGCAGCAGGTCTGCCAGCACATCGTTCACACCGCCGGGAGCGGCATCCAGATTGGTGTGCATGCAGATGGCCGAAATGCCGTTCTGCAGCAGCATTGCGGGCACATCCTCCGCCGTCACGCGGCGCAGCGGGTCAAAGATGACCGGGTGGTGGCTTACAATCAGCTCACACCCGCTTTCGGCGGCATCGCGCACCACATCGGCGGTAATATCCAGCGCCGTCATAATGGAGGTAACCGGGCGTCCGGCATCCACCAAAAGGCCCACGTTATCCCAACTGCAAGCCAGCTCCGGCGGGGCGATCTGTTCCAGAATTTCCAGTACCTGCTGTACTTTTACGGCCATAGTCCATCCTCCATTTCCTGTATCAGGGCATCCACCCCATCCGCCTGCGGGCCGGGTGCAAGGCCCAGGCGGTATTTTTTCAGTTTGACCAGCTGCTGTTCACGGTAGGCCTGGGCTTCGGGCTGGCCCTGCGTTTTGCCGCACAGGCAGGCAAGGCCGGTGGGCTCCGCTGCCCGGCCGGTATACTGCGCGTTGATCACGGTATACAGCCGCCCGGCTGCACGGCACAGTGTCTCGCTTTTTAAGGCAAAGCCGCGCTGGGCAAGGCCCTTGCGCAAAACGCTGTGCTTGGTGGCGGGTACAAAAACAAAGTTATACTGTTCGTTCCTCACCCAGGGGGCGGCATCCAGGATTTCCAGCACCGTTTCGGCCCCCATGCCGGCAATGATGATCTCCGTTGCCTCCCCCGGCTGCAGCACACTCAAGCCGGAACCGAGGCGGAACTGGATCTTATCCGCCCAGGGAGCGCAGGTCATGCGGGCTTTTTGCAGCGGGCCTTCCCGCAGATCACATGCAAAACAAGCGGGCAGCAACCGCTGCCCGCCAGCCATGCACTGAGTTTTCCATGGTCACACCCAATATCGGCGGCAATATGGCCGGGCCGCACATAGGCAGCCGCGGCGGCCAGCCGCGCATCCAGGTGCGGCACAGGCTTACAGGTGTGCAAAGTAGTCATTCAGTTCGGCGCACAGTTCGTCGGGGTCCACACCGTGGACCATGCAGGCCTGCTCCACGGTCTCACCATGGGCAGCCATGCAGCCAGGCAGTGCATACCCGTGTTCAAAAAGATGGGCACGCAGCCCTGGGAAGGATCGTTCTGCAGGATTTCGGCAATGATGGTATTACGGGTAACAGTCATGGTAATGTTCCTTTCTGCATTATACAAAAAACGTATAAAAATGATAATTTATGACGGCATCTGGAAGGTCGCGTACAAACCCGCGCCTTGCAGAATGACGAACGATGTCAGGCAGAGCATGGCAAATACCGCCTTGCGCTCTGCGGGCTTTTGCACGGCAAAGGTGCGGTTGTGGTGCACCAGCGCCAGCACCAGCGGCAGCACGGGCAGCCAGTAGCGCCCCTGCAGGCCAAAAATAGTGGTGTAATTGATGGGGGTCCAGTTGAGCGCCGTGACGAACGAAAGGGTAATCACGCAGAGAACAATACCCCAAACGCCCGCTTTGGTGCGGCGGCCCAGAGGTACGGTCTCACCCGCCTGCGGCAGCGCCGCGGCCAGCAAAGCCAGGATAGAGCCAACCCCCAGCACCCAGCTGGCATCCACGGTATACACAATGGGTTCGCCCAGGGCAGTGCCCAGCACGCCCTGCACCCACTGCGCCCCCTGCGCACTGAAAGAGCGCAGCAGCAGTTTGGCCGTGTTGGGCAGGTTGCGGCAGATATACCCGGCGGAATAGGTGTAGATGGAATCGCCGTTTTCCTGAATGGAGCCAACCAGCTGTTCCGGCGTTAAGCCGCCCCACATGTGGGTCAGCTTATACAGCCCAACCGGGATGGCCAGCACCACAACCGCGGCAATGGCACCCAAAAAGATTTTCTTCTTTTTGGGGTCGCGGCGGATCTTCCAGTACAGCAGCGCCAGCAAAGCGGCGCCAGCCGCGGCGGCACCACCGGCGCGCAGGATGCCCACGGTATCCACATCGCGGGCTGCATACAAAGCAGCGCCCATATTGACCTGCACCCAGCCGATAGCGGCCAGCACCAGCGCCAGAACTTTGGCAATGGGGCCAACTGGCCAGCGCTTGCCGGGCAAGGCAAGGTTAGCATCGGGAATCATAAAGATCAGCAGCACGGCGGGCAGATAAATTGCCTTGGCCGGGCCGATGAGCGCCGCCAGCACCACAGCAGCCACCGTTTCCGGCCAGCGGGCCGGGCGGGTGCGCAGGGTCAGGCAGAGCGCAGTAAAGCAGAAGAGATACCCCAGCACGGCGGCGTCCGCCGAAAGGCTACCCGCCAGCTGCAAGGGCTGGGCCAGCAGTGCCACACCGGCAAAAATGCCGCGCAGCCGCTGGGGTGCAATATTGACCGCAGCCGCAGCCAATGCCAGGTACAGCGCCAGGTTGCACAGCCGCCCCAACAGCAGCATGCCATGGAAGCCAAGCCCCATCATGCGCGCCAGCGTAATGCCGGCAATCTGACCCAGGTAGAGCGTATTGTTGATGGGGTCCGCCGTTACATAGGTATCGGAGCTGACAGTCGTTTCACCGCTGCAGCCCGCATCTCCCAGGTGTTCCAGCATTTCCTTGTAAGCGTAAATGCCGATATCACCGGTATGATTTTTGAAATAGGGAGCATCGCAGCTGCGCACCAGCAGCATATCATCATCGTCCGCCACCGGCTGGCTCAGCAATGTGCTGGACTGACGGTAGCATTTGGCCAGGTGGGTGTATTCATCGGGGCCGACAAGGGGCGGCGTAAAAAGGCAAACGCCACGCCCAGCACCGCACCGCACACCAGCACCACCTGCCACAGCTTGGCGCGGTGGGTGAGCAGGATAAAGCCCGCCACCACCGCCGCAAAGGTCAGCACGCCCAGCAGGCGGGAGATCACATGGGACCAGCTGCCGGAATCATTGACGACATACTGCAATGCCGGATGCCCGACGATGGAATCCGTTGTGCCGTTTGCATTCCGGCGGGTCATCTGCTGGCTGGTGTCGGCATCCGTCCAAAGGCCCAGCAGGTGGTACACATCCCAGTCATCGCCGGGGGTATGCCACAGGCGCAGGGTCATGTTGGGGTTTGCCAGGTCATAGTCCGCTTCGGCATCGGCTGTGCCAGGGGCGGTATAGGGCGCATCAAACGTGATGGCCGCAAAGGTGTTATCTTTAATGGTAATGCAGTCCAGCTCACCGTTCGCCACGGCGTTGCCATCGGCATCCAGCAGTGCAGCGTACAGGGTGCCCTGCCGGAACGCCCAATTATGGGTGGTCAGGTCCAGTCGAACCCCGTAAATGCGCTGCCCGCTTTTGAGCGGAACGGGCAGGTACAACCCAGTTGTGCCGTCATCCTGCGTTGCAGCGTCCGCCGTGGCAGGAATTGCAACGGTACGGGTATAATCATCGTTGACGATTTCATACACCGGCTGGTTATCCACCCGCTGGCCAAGGTCAAACCCGGCCCACGCGGCCACAGCGGCGGCAGCCAGCGCCACCAGCAAAGTCAGCCACAGCAGGCGGTGCCGCTTGCAGAAATCTTTGATTTTTTGCATGAAGCCCTCCCCTGCTTTAGGTTGCTTACAGACAGTTTTATTATACATGATGATTGGCGAAAGTGCAATATTAGCCTTACTGCACTTTACTTTTCTCATTTTTCCTCTATCTTTTTAGGCTAGAGAATGATATCATCTATGTAAAAATCACATAAAGAGGTCGTGATATTGCTATAATTAACTGATACAAAAACACCCCCGTCTGCATTACCAGGCGGGGGCATGTTATTGCATTACGAGAAACGGTCGCGCAGGTTCTTGAAGAAGCCCTTGCGCTTTTCGTAGTTATCCTCTTTCATGCTGTCCTCAAAAGCTTTCAGGGCTTCGCGCTGGGCGCGGGTGACCTTTTTAGGGATCTCAACATCGACGATCACATACTGGTCGCCGCGGCCGCGGCCGTTCAGGTACTGGATGCCCTGGCCGCGCAGGCGGAACTTGGTGCCGCTTTGGGTGCCTTCGGGGATATGCTGCACAATGCGGCCATCCACGGTGGGCACCTCAACGTCATCACCCAGCACAGCCTGGCTGAAGGTGATGGGCACATGATGGTAACATCGTACCCGTCACGCTCAAACATCGGGTCAGCCTTAACGGTAACATGCACGATCACATCGCCGGCCGGGCCGCCGTTGGAACCGGCATCGCCCTGGCCGCGCAGTGCAATGTTCTGGTCATCATCAATACCAGCGGGGATATTGATCTCCAGGCTCTTGCGCGCGGCGGTCTTGCCGGTGCCGCGGCAGGTCTTGCACGGGTTGCGGATAATGGTGCCGCGGCCGCCGCAGTGGCTGCAGGCTGCTGCTCTGCATTACGCCAAAGGGGGTGCGCTGCTGTGTTACAACATAACCACGGCCGCCGCAGTCGGGGCAGGTTTCGGGGCTGGTACCCTTGGCCGCACCGGTGCCGCCGCAGTCGGGGCAGGTATCCTGGCGGTTGATGGTGATCTTCTTGGAGCAGCCGTGGGCGGCTTCCTCAAAGGTCAGGATCACGCTGGCCTGAATATCATGGCCCTTGCGGGGTGCATTGGCGGTGCGGGTGGAAGAACCGCCGCCAAAGCCGCTGAATCCACCGCCAAATCCGCCGCCAAAGATATCGCCAAAGATGTCGCCCAGGTCCACGCCGCCAAAACCACCGCCGAACCCGCCTGCACCGCCGCCGTTGGCAGCCGCATAGTTGGGGTCTACGCCGGCAAAGCCGAACTGATCATAGCGCTGGCGTTTCTGCGGGTCGGAAAGCACATCGTTGGCTTCGTTGACCTCTTTGAACTTTTCCTCGGCTTCTTTATCGCCGGGGTTCAGGTCAGGGTGGTACTTTTTGGCAAGTTTGCGGTAGGCGCTCTTGATCTCGGCATCCGTGGCGTTTTTGCCGATGCCCAGCACCTCGTAATAATCTCTTTTTTCTGCCATATGATCACACCTTTATGTGTTGAAGTAAGTTGACTTTTATTCCTTTCCCCTATGGGAACAGCCGGTTCTTTGTCCGTAAGGGCGTACAGCCTGTGCCTGCAAGCGGCAACGTGATTTCACTGCGGGCACACGCTGTGCGCCCCTACGGACGGGACGCAGCTTTGTGGGCTTAACCCCACAATGGCCGCCGCCGGAATTGCCTGGCGGCGGCCTTTTGGGTTACAGGGATGTTCCCCTGTTTATTCTGTTATCTTACACCTCGTGGAAATCAGCGTCAACAGCACCGTCATCCTTCGGGGCGGAACCGGCATTGCCCGTGGGGCCCTGCTGGGCGTCAGCGCCCGGCTGCTGGCCCTGCTGCTGGGCAGCCTGCTGGTAAACCTTCTCGCTGATGGCGTAGAAAGCCTTCTGCAGGTCGTCCTGCTTTGCCTTGATGGCCTCAATATCGGTACCCTTCAGGGCTTCCTTCAGGGCGTTCAGCTTAGCTTCGCACTCGCTCTTCTCGGACGGAGAGACCTTGTCGCCCAGCTCGCTCAAAGCCTTTTCGGTCTGGAACACCATCTGGTCGGCGTTGTTGCGGGCATCAACATCTTCGCGGCGCTTCTTATCCTCAGCAGCATACTGCTCGGCATCCTTAACGGCCTTGTCGATGTCATCCTTGCTCATGTTGGTGGAAGCAGTGATGGTAATGCTCTGCTCCTTGCCGGTGCCAAGGTCCTTAGCGCTTACATGCACAATACCGTTGGCATCGATATCAAAGGTAACTTCGATCTGGGGGCACGCCGCGCGGAGCCGGAGCGATGCCATCCAGGTGGAAGGTACCCAGGCTCTTGTTGTCGCGGGCAAACTCACGTTCGCCCTGCAGAACGTTGACTTCAACACTGGGCTGGTTGTCAGCAGCAGTGGAGAAGATCTGGCTCTTCTTGGTGGGGATGGTGGTGTTGCGCTCAATGATCTTGGTGCAAACGCCGCCCAGAGTCTCAATGCCCAGGCTCAACGGGGTAACATCCAGCAACAGCAGACCCTTAACGTCGCCCTGCAGAACACCGCCCTGGATGGAAGCGCCGACAGCAACACATTCATCAGGGTTGATGCCCTTGAACGGCTCGCAGTTCAGTTCCTTCTTGACAGCGTCATAGACAGCGGGGATACGGGTGGAGCCACCGACCATCAAGACCTTAGCCAGGTCAGAAGCCTTCAGGCCTGCATCAGCCAGAGCCTTGCGGACAGGGGCCATGGTGCGGTCAACCAGATCAGCGGTCAGTTCATTGAACTTTGCGCGGGTCAGGGTCATATCCAAGTGCTTGGGGCCGTTGGCGTCAGCGGTGATGAACGGCAGGTTGATGTTGGTGGAAGTGGCGCTGGACAGCTCGATCTTTGCCTTTTCAGCAGCTTCCTTCAAGCGCTGTGCAGCCATCTTATCCTTGCGCAGGTCGATGTTGTTTTCCTTCTGGAAATCCTCAGCCATCCAGTCGATGATGCGCTGGTCGAAGTCATCGCCGCCCAGGTGGGTATCACCATTGGTAGCCAGAACTTCAGTAACGCCATCGCCCATCTCGATGATGGAAACATCGAACGTACCACCGCCCAGGTCGTAAACCATGATCTTCTGGTCGGATTCCTTATCAATGCCGTAAGCCAGAGAAGCTGCGGTCGGCTCGTTGATGATACGCTTTACGTTCAGACCAGCAATGGTACCGGCGTTCTTGGTTGCCTGACGCTGGCTGTCGTTGAAGTAAGCGGGAACGGTGATGACAGCCTCGGTAACGGGCTCGCCCAGGTAAGCTTCGGCATCAGCCTTCAGCTTTGCCAGGATCATAGCGCTGATCTCTTCGGGGGTGTAATCCTTGCCGCCGGCGTGAACCTTCTCGGCAGTGCCCATCTTACGCTTGATGGAGGAGATGGTGTTTTCGGGGTTGGTGATAGCCTGACGCTTTGCAACCTGGCCTACCAGACGCTCGCCGGTTTTGGTAAAGCCGACAACAGACGGGGTGGTACGGGCACCCTCAGCGTTAGGGATAACAACGGGCTCGCCGCCCTCCATAACAGCTACGCAGCTGTTGGTAGTACCAAGGTCAATACCAATAATCTTACTCATAATATAAAACTCCTTTCATATTCCTCTTTCAGGAAACATGGAAATGTGAATGTCTTAATTTATATCTGAACGGGCTTTTGCACCCGGTTCATGCTTTGTTATTCGGCCACAACCACGGTTGCATGGCGGATGATCTTATCGCCGATCATGTAGCCTTTCTGGAACACGCGCACCACAGTGCCGCTTTCCTGGCCATCCTCTGCCGGAACCTGCTGAACAGCGTTCATAAAGTTGGGGTCAAAGGGCTTGCCCATGGATTCGATCTCGGTGATGTTCAGCGTTTTCAGAGCTTTTTCGGCTTTGTCCAGCGTCATCACAACGCCCTTTTTATAGTTTTCGTCGGTGCATTCGGCATTGGCTGCCATATCCAGCGTATCCAGAATTGCCAGGATCTGGTTGACCGCGTGGGAAACACCATCGTTGAACTTCTGGTCAGCTTCGCGGGCGGAACGCTTGCGGTAATTGTCATACTCTGCAGCGGTGCGCAGCATCTGGTCTTTCAGCTTTGCGTTGGCCTGCTCGGCGGCTTCCAGCTTTGCCTTTACGGCTTCCAGCTCTTTGGATTTTTTGCCGAACCAGTCTTTTTTTTTCGGTCTTTTCTGCAGCGGGTTCAGCTCCTGCTTATCGGATTCTGCCGCGGGCGCTTTTGTTTCAGCAGCGGCCTGTTCCTGTTCAGTTTCAGGCTGCTTCTTTGTTTCTTCGCTCATGTCTGCTCCTCCTTTTTACCGGACATTGACTGCCCTAACTTAATTGCAAAATAATTCAAAACGGGGATCAAGTGTTCGTACTCCATGCGGTTGGAGCCGATCACCGCCACCGTGCCGTACAGCCCGCCGCCCGCAAGGTAACGCTTGCTGACGATGCAGAGGTTCGGCATGGCGGGCTCGATATCCTCGCCCAACGTGGCGGTCACTTTGCCGCTGCCCGGTTCGATCAGGCGCGGGCCGCTTCGTTGTCAGAAAAAACTTCCAGCAGCGCGCCAAGGTTTGTGCGCACATCCGGCATCTTGGCCAGGTACTGCACGCCCTCCAGGTAAAACTGCGGGCGGGTGCGAACCAGCGCTTCGGCGGCGAACACCACCGGCGCCAGCCTGCGCCCGGCGGAAAGCACCAGGCTTGCCGTCAGCGATGGGGTCAGATCCTCCGGTGCCACAAAGGTCAGGCTGCTGTTCAGCAGGCGGGCCATCTCATCGGCATCCTCCCGCGTCAAGCCGGTGTGGATACGCGCCACACGGGTGCGCACACCGCCGGAGCTGGTAACCGCCAAAACTGCGGCGGAATACCGCCCGACCTGCACGACCTCAAAATGGGCGATGCACAGATCCTCGGCCTGCGGGGTGGTAGCCACTGCGGCACAGCCGGTATAATCGGCCAGTGCGCGGGCGGCGCTCTGCGCCAGCTTTTCGGGCTCAACGTCCATATCGGCAAACAGCCGGTCAATGTTTTCGCGGTCCGCTGCGCTCAGTGCTATGGCGGCGGGGGCTTCCAGCAGGTGGTCTAGGTAGTACCGGTACCCCTTGGGGCTGGGCACGCGGCCTGCGCTGGTGTGCGGCTGCTCCAGCAGGCCAAGCTTTGTCAGCGCGGCCATCTCGTTGCGGAGCGTTGCGCTGGAAAGTGCCATGTCAAAGTGGCTGGCCAGCAAACCGGAGCCGACCGCTCGCCGCCGGTAGAATAAATGGCAACAATCGCTTCCAGAATGCGCTGCTTGCGTGCATCCATCGTCATGCTGCCCTCATCTCCTTGTTTGCTTTTTCTTGTTTAGCACTCTCTCTTCCTGAGTGCTAAATTTATTATATCCCAACTCTTTGTTCTGTCAAGCCCTTTTCATAAAAAGTTTCAAACTTTAACAGATTTGACACAAACGCACGGCAAAGGGTGGTTTTGCCCTCCGCCGCGGCGTTTTTCTGTTATTTTATCTTGGGCAATACCGCATAATTCTAAGTGCCGATACGGCGAGCGAGGTGCGGCAGATGCTAAGCCAAAAGCGCAGATAATACTGGATGTCTTATCGAGCATTTTGGGCAGCGCAGATGCCTGTGCCGCAGCCGCCGAAGCGGTGCCTTAAGCC